>Ga0187894_10004929_pt1 | contig 13976 bp, 11 predicted proteins | sample GBC1701081metaG_FD_136650 | JGI IMG/M metagenome (GOLD analysis project Ga0187894, IMG submission 136650) | White microbial mat communities from a lava cave in the Kipuka Kanohina Cave System on the Island of Hawaii, USA - GBC170108-1 metaG ...
CCTCGCTCCGCTCGGAATCACTGCCACATCCGCTCGCCTCGCCTGCGGCTGCGGCTCGCCCCTCTCACCTCCACACGCGGACGAAGGTGTAGCCGGCGTGCTCGGCCTTCCGGCCGACGGGCAGCACGTAGAGGAAGCGGCCGTACGGGAGCGGGATCTCGAGCAGTCCTTCGGGCCGCGGCAGGCTGGGGTCCCAGTGATCGACGAACCACACGAGCTGCTTCACCTGCCGGGGCAGCTCGATGTACGAGCCCGGCGTGAGGATCATCGTCACCGCCGACTGGGGCGCGTAGTAGCCCGGCGCCTCGCCGAGCTGCACCTGGTAGATCGGGTACTCGGGCAGATAGAACATCGCGTGGCGAAGCCACGGATACGAGCGGCGATTGCCCAGCTCCGTCAGCAGCGCGGTGTCGTCGGGGTCGTACACCGCGCGGATCGTCTCCACGTACGTGCGGATCACCGCCTCGTGCTCGCGCAGCGCCGCGGCGGTGCGGCTCATGATCCAGTCGTGAATCTCGTCGAGCGCCCGCCAGCGCCAGCCCTCACCCGCCCGGTTGTCGAACTCGCGGGCCGCTGGGCGCGCGCGGGCGAAGAATCCGGTGTTGACCAGCACGAAAATCAGGACTGCGGCCGCCGTCAGCGCCCACCGCCAGTTCGGCCGGCGCAGGCGCTCGGAGCCAGCCGCCACGGCCTCGACGAGCGCGCGGGCGAGCAGGATCACGAGCGCGGGCAGGAAGGTGAGCACGTAGCCCGCCTGGCCGAAGTGGACGAGCGTGTAGAAGGTGGCCGGCGGCACGATCCAGGCGAGGAGGAACCAGTCCTGGGCGCCCCAGCCCGCTCGCCGCACGTAGATCGGGAGCGCCAGGAAGGCGAACGCCAGCGGTCCGAGGCCCACGATCACCGACTCCGCGAGGTAGCGCACCTGGGAAAACGTCACGTCGAGCGAGCCACCCAGCACCGACGTCGGCACCATCACGGACCCGTAGAGCTGGGTCGAGACGGCGATGTACGCGCCAAGCCCACCAGTCAGCCAGATCATCGGCACGAACCAGGCGAGCACGGCGGACGCCAGCACGCCGACCGCGAGCAACAGGCGGCGCCTGGAGTGATTCCCCAGGAGCGCGGCGCCCAGCCACAGCGGGAAGATCAGCACGAGGACGGACTGGCGGATCCCGCCCATGAGTCCGAGCGTGATCGCGCCGAGGTAGAGCTGGCGCGCGCTGCCCTGCCGCGCGCCCCAGGCCCACCACGCGACGAGCGAGGCGCCGAACGCCTCGCCCGCATACGTGAGCCCCACCGAGCCGTAGAACCAGAACAGCGGGCTCACCGCCAGGAGCGACGCCGCGGCAATCGCCGTCGCGCGGTCGTACAGTCGGCGCGCCACCCAGTACACGACAAAGGTGGTCGCCGCGCTGAAGAGCATGGCGAGCGCGACGTACGCGAGCGTCGGGTCGCCGGCCCAGCGATTCGCGAGGCGGCCGAGCCCGACATAGAGGAGATACCCGGGCGGGTGCGGTTGATGCTTGGCGACGTCGAACTCGCGAAGGGCCAGCGCGAACTGGACGGCGTCCCAGTTGTAGGGCATGCGCGCCCGGTAGGGCCATCGCGAGACCAGCGTGAGCAGCGCGAGCCCGACCGACACGCCGAGATCGGCACATCGACCGGGGCGCGACCAGAAGTGGGCGAAACCTTGGGGCCCCCGGCTCGTCTCGAGTGACGCCGTGTCCGGGGGCATCGATCGCGAGGGACGCGTCGAGGAGCGGGCTAGGCCTTCTTTTCCTCTTCCTTCTTCGTCGCCGCGGCCGTGTCGTCCTTCGTGATCTCGTTCACGCCCTTCTTGAACTCCTTCACGCTCGAGCCGAGGGACTTGGCGAGATCGGGCAGACGCTGGGCTCCGAACAAAATCAGGACGATGACCAGGATCAACAGCAGCTCTTGATACCCCAGACCGAACATGGCGGGACTCCTTTCCTTGCGCGACGCTGTCCTACCCTACGCGGCGCCCCAGGCCTTGTCAAACCCGCGGCACTGGGGCAATTTTGCTTCGCGATACTTCGTTGCGAGCGGCCCGGCAGCCCTCGTCAGGCGCCGCGCAGGACCCGGTGCTCGCCTTGTCGGACGGTGATGCGCTGGGCGTCGAAGTACTCGAGGAGAGGGATGGCGTACTTCCGGCTCACGCCCAGCAAGTCCTTGATGCCGGACGGGCCGATCTCCCCGTGCTGCCTCAGGTGGCCAACCACGGCGCGCTGGATGCCGTCGAGGGCCTCGGCGTGGAAGAAGAGGCCCTCCTTCACCCGGATCAGACGGCGGTCCGCCACGAGGAGCTGGTACAGCTCGTGTCGCTCGTTGCCCTTCACGCCGTGGCGGCCGAGCGCCTCCTCGGGGCTCGGCGGCGCGGCGCCCGATCGCCGGTAGTCGGCCTCGAGCCCGTCGACCACGCGCTGCTGCTCGGCGGAGAGCTTGATCGCGTGCGACGACAGGCGGACCTGGTCGCGCTCGCTCTTGACGACGCCCTCGACCTCGAGGCCCGCAAGCAGCTGGGAGAACACGCGCTCCTGGGCGTTGCCGGCGCGGCTCCGCAACTCCTCCCGCGAGATGCCGCCGCGCAACGGATTGTCGGCGTGAAACGCCTCGAGCAGCGCGATCGTCTGCGCGCGCAGCTTGTCGTTGGCCTCGCGGTGGAGATACCACTCGCGGTCCACGGCGAGCACGCTCCCGGCCTTCACGCCCTCGTCGAGGAGCTCCTTCAGCTGCTCTGGCCCGAACGGCGTCCGCGCGCGCAGATCGGCGGCCCGCGCCCCCGCCGGCCCCGCCTGCTTCAGATGCTCCTCGAGCACCTGTGCGGGCGTGCCCTGATCGAGCAGCGTGAGATGGGCCAGCAGGGCGGGCGCCTTGCGCTTGAAGCGCGGCGGCGCGACGCCGAGCAGCGTGCCGCCGCCGATCGTGACGATGGGCGAATAGGAGCGGATCACGAACCGATCGCCGGGCAACGCGACGACCGGGGCCTCGAGCCGAAAGCGCCCGTAGGACGTCTCGCCCGGCTCGAGCGCAGGACGGTCGACCAGGAGCACGCGCGCCATGACCTCCTGCGTGCCCACGTGAAAGCGCACCCGGTCGCGCGCCTTGAGCGGGCGCGGCGCGTCGTCCAGCAGCTCGAGCGTGGCGTCGGCCAGCGTCGTGGGCAAGAGCGCCCCCGGCGGCGCGACGACGTCGCCGCGCTCGATGGCGGCGCGCTCCACGCCCTGCAGGTTCACCGCGGTGCGCTGGCCCGCGGACGCGCGCTCGACCGCGTGACCGTGGACCTGCAGCCCGCGCACCCGCGACTGCACGCCGCGCGGATAGATCTCGACGCGGTCCTCGACGGCGAAGCGCCCGGCGGCGAGCGTGCCCGTCACGACCGTGCCGAACCCCCGCACCGTGAAGACGCGGTCGATGGGCAGACGCGCCGTCTGATCGGTGGCCCTGGCCGGGGCCGCGCGCGCGAGATCGGTGAGGGCGCGGCGCAAGTCGGTGAGTCCCTCCCCGGACTTGACCGACACGGGGACGACCGGACAATCCGCCAGGAACGTGCGTTCGAGCAGGCCGCGCACGTCGTCCTTCACCAGCTCGAGCCAGTCCGGCTCGGCGAGGTCGGTCTTGGTAAGCGCGACGAGGCCGGCCTTGATCCGCAGCAGCGAGCAGATCGCGAGGTGCTCTCGCGTCTGCGGCATCACGCCCTCGTCGGCAGCGATCACCAGCATGGCGAGGTCGATGCCGCCGACACCCGCGAGCATGTTCTTGACGAAGCGCTCGTGGCCCGGCACGTCGACGATCTCGACGGTGAGCCCATCGGGCTCCTCGAGGAACGCGAAGCCGAGGTCGATCGTGATGCCGCGGGCCTTCTCCTCGGGCAGGCGGTCCGTGTCGGTGCCGGTGAGCGCCTTGACCAGCGAGGTCTTGCCGTGGTCGATGTGCCCGGCGGTGCCGATGACGACGTGCTTCATGCGGACACGGGCCTCGTGCCCCGCCCGCGTGGGTGGGACACGGGCCTCGCCCTTCTACCAATGCGGGGGCCCAGAAATGGCCCCCGCAGCGTGCCCCGCCCGCGTGGGTGGAACACGGGCCTCGCCCTTCTACCAATGCGGGGGCCCAGAAATGGCCCCCGCAGCCCCCCAATGGCGGACAATCGTTTCGTCATAGCGCCGACAAGATCGCGGCCAAAGTTGGGACTTCGGCGGCCTGGACTGTTCGGCAATCGAGGAGCAGGCGGTCGTCGGCTATTCGGCCGAGGACCGGCGGCGTGGCCGCGCGGAGCGACTCGTCGAGACGCTGGGCCGGGCGGTCGGCGGTGCCGAGGGCAAGGGCCGCCGTGGGCAATTCGACCGTGGGGAGCGCGCCGCCGCCGACCTCGGAGTGCGATTCGACCAGCGTGGCGCCGAGGGCGCGGACGATCTCGGGCCCGAGCCGCCGCAGGAGCCCGCGCGCGCGCCGGCGGATCGACTCGAGCGGCTCGGTGAGCATCGCGAGCGTGGGGATCGCCGTGAGCGCGTCGCCCGCTTCGTAGGCGTAGAGCGTCGCCTCGAGGGCCGCGACGGTGAACTTGTCGATGCGGACTGCGCGATTGAGCGGATTCCTCGCGAGTCGCTCGACCAGGTCTGCGCGCCCGACGACGATGCCGGCCTGTGGGCCGCCCAGCAGCTTGTCGCCGGAGAACGACACGAGGTCGACGCCAGAGCGCACCACTTCGGGCACGGTCGGTTCGTGCGGGAAGCCGTAGCGCGTGAGATCGATCAGCGAGCCCGATCCGAGATCTTCCATCACCGGGATGCCGCGCGCGTGTCCCAGCTCGGCCAGCTCGCCGGACGACACGGCCGCCGTGAAGCCCACCACGCGGTAGTTCGACGTGTGGACCTTCAGGATCAGCCCGGTGTCCGGACCGATCGCGCCGGCGTAGTCCTTGAGGTGCGTGCGGTTGGTCGTGCCGACCTCGCGGAGCACGGCGCCCGAGCGCCGCATGATGTCGGGGATGCGGAACTCGCCGCCGATCTCGATCAGCTCGCCGCGCGAGACGATGACCTCCTTGCCGCGCGCCAGCGTCTCGAGCGACAGCAGCACGGCGGAGGCGCAATTGTTCACGACGAGCGAGGCGGGCGCCCCGGTGAGGCGCGCGAGCAGGCCCTCGAGATGCGAGTAGCGCGACCCGCGCTCCTTCCGCGCGATGTCCATCTCGAGGTTCGAGTAGGCGGTCGCCGCGCTCACGAGGCGCTCGCGCGCGAGCGGCGACAGCAGCGCGCGGCCCAGATTGGTGTGCAGCACGACGCCGGTCGCGTTGATGACCGGGGCGAGCGAAAAGGCGCCGCGCGACAGGAGCCCGATCACGCGCTCGGCGAGCGCATCCATCGCGGGCGCCGGGGCGCCCGCGTCGAGAATGCGTCGGCGCGCGGCCGTGATCACCTCGCGCGCGGTCGACGTCACGCGCTGCCTCGGAATGGCGGCGAGCGCAGGCCGTCCCTCGAGCGTGGTCAGCAGCGCGTCGACCGAGGGCAGGTCGCGGAGGGCCGTGCGCGACGCGCCCTCGACACGCCTACCCTCCGGCGGCAAGCTCGGTCTCCACGCGCTCCTTCACCCGCGCGATCACCTCGTTGGCCTCGCGGCGGATGGTCTCGGCCGCCGCACCGCCCGACGCGTTCTTCGCGAGCCGGCGCACCGCGTCCTCGGTGAGACCCGCCCACAGCTCGTCGAGATCCTTCGGCGAGAACCCCTGGCCCTTGAGGGCCGCGGTCCATTCGCGGGCCAACTCGTGGACCAACCGGTCGCGCTCGAGCGCGAGGCGCCGGGCGCGTCGGATCAGCTCGGGGATGCGCGGCGCCATGGGGCTATTGCTTCACCAGATGGCGCACCGTATCGCCGAGATTGGCCTCGAACCGCCCCGTCGACACGCACTGGAAGACCTGGTCGGACTTCAGCTTGCCCGTCGACCCGCGCCGATACGCCTGCGTTCGCATCTTGGCGTTCACCTGGATATCAGTCGCGTCGTTTCCGCTCGGCTGGACGAACACCGTGAAGGCCACGAGCGCTTCGCCCTCAAGCGGCACGTCGCCGAGCCGGCCGCAGTCGGCGTAGACGCCGATCGGGGACACGAAGTCGTCCGAGGCGATCACGCCGGAGTCCTTGGCGACCGCGCGAAGCGGCACGTTCTCCATCTGGAAGACCCGGATGAGCGCTCGCCACGTGGCATCGTAGCCGGCCGGGGCGCGGTTCTTGTAGGGCGGCTCGGCCAGCGCCGACACGAACGGGCGCGCGCAGGCTCCGAGGGCCACGAGGCCGAGGCTCGCGACGGCGAGTTGCAGGAGCGAGGCGCGAAGGGGCCACGTCATGGCGCCATCTTACCGCTTGTGGTGGTCGATACCCTTGTACGCGTCGACGAACCGGGCGACGCGGGAGGCGTCGAACTCGTCGAAGGCGTCGATGCGGGTCCACGCGGTGAGCGCGATCCGCGTCTTCATCCCAGGATACGGGGCCAGGATCACCTGCTCGGGATGGCGCGCGACGATGGCCTTGAGCTTCTCCACCAGATCGGGGCACCCCGCCGGGCAGTTGTACTGCACCATCACGCCGCCGTCCTCCAGATTATGCGTTTGCAGCTCCTTCGAGATCGGCTCGGTGTGGATCCCCCAGGGCGCGATGTAGGGCAGATGCGGTCCCGAGGTCGGCGGGTCGGAGTTGTAGGGCTCGTGGGGATCGGTCGCGAGATTGATGTGGAGATTGCCCTGATCGGGCATGGACACGCCCGGCAGCGCCGCCGCGGATCGATAGGCGAGATAGCCGACGACGGCGGCCGCCACGACGACCACGACGCCTCCGATCATCCACCACGGCTGGCTCCGCGAAGGAGGTGCGAGCGTGCGCCGCGGGTCCACCGACTGCCTGCCGTCCCTGACCTGCTGCCTGGCCATGCGCGCTCCCTCGTGCGAGCCGGTGGCGGAAGCGTGTGGGAGTCGAACCCACCTCCGACTTGTCTAGAGCCGGACGCCGGATTTGAAGTCCGGGAGGCCCACCGGGATCCTATACGCCTCCGTGCGGCTAACTACCTGTCAGATCAGCGGTTGGAGTGTAACACTCCCCGGGGCGTCCACAGCGCATTCACCGAGAGATCTACATGCTGGCGATGCTGGAGATCGCGGAGGGGGCCCGGCGCTCGGCGCCTGAGCCGCGGCTGGCGTTGCGTGAAGCCGACGCCCGCGTCGCGCGATTCCCACGCCCACCTGGAGACGCCGGCCGGACTACGTCGCGTCAGAAAAATCTGGCGCGGCAAGCCGGACCGGCAGGCGGTTCACCAAAGGCGGCTGATGCCGTAGCGGTCGAAGGCCGTCTCGTTGCTGGCAATTGGCACGCCCTAGGTGCTACCGATCAGCCGGCGGCTACGAGCAGGTCGGGCGAGGATTGCCGCTCGACGCTACTGTCGCGTTCACGGCGCAGAGCGGCATCACGGCTTGCCGCCGTTCCCCCGCGACTCCCACGGACGGGGACGTGTGCGTCCTGCCGTACAGCGACAAGCAGCGGCTCGCCTTCTTCACCGCGGTTGGATGTCCCGAGCTGATGGAGGATCCAAGGTTCAAGACGTACAGCGCGCGCGTGCACACCGTGGACGAGCTCTACGGGTTCGTCGCGACCATGACGTCGCAGAAGACGACGGCGGAGTGGGTGGAGATCTGCGAGCGGGCCGAGATCCCGTGCATGCCGGTCGCCGACATCCAGCAGCTGATGGACGACGAGCACCTGCAGGCGGTGGGCATGTTCGAGCGGCACGAGCATCCGACCGAGGGAAAGACGATTCTCGTGCGGCCGCCGGTGACATACTCGGAGTCGCCGGGCGACATCCGCCGGCACGCCCCGCGATTCGGCGAGCACGGCGCGGAGGTCGCCCGCGAGCTGGGCTACGACGACGCGGCGATCCAAAAGCTGCTCGCGTCGGGAGCACTGATTCCGCCGGAACCCTGAAGCTCGGCGCCGCGGCCGGAACGACCGTTGTGCCGCGCGGTGCTCGGCCGTGCATGCCCGAGCACCGCGCGGCTGCTACGCGCGGGCGGCGCGTGCGCACCCGCCCAGGACGGCTACTTGCGCGGCAGACGAAGCGTCGAGACCACGCCCGCGTGGTCCGAGGGCCAGAGTCCCGCGGGTGTCCGATCGTCGAGCTCTTCGCCGACGATCTCCGAATCGAGCACCTCGAAGCCCCCGCGCGTGAACACGATGTCGATGCGGTAGCTGAGCGTCGAGGTGGGATTCAGCAGATCGGCCGCCTGGCAGCACGTGGGGCCGGGGTCGCCGGGGTGTGCGGCGCTCCACGTGTCCACCAGTCCGGCCGCGGTCAGCAGTCCGTAGGTCGGCGTGTACGACCCGTCCGCGGGCGAGTTGAAGTCGCCGAGCACGATCAATGGCAGCGTGGTCTGCGCGGGGCCGGATAGGAGCTCCAGCGCCTGCGCAACCTGGACCTGGGGCGCGAGCGGCTCCAGATGCGTGCTCACGATGCGCATCACGCGTCCCTGGATCTTCGCGTCGATCGCCACCCACCCGGCACGCGTGGTGAACGAGCCCGTGGGCAGCGGAATCGTGACGTTGGTCGCGAAGTTCTCTTCCTCGACGTCGAGCACGTGCACCACCCCTCGCCGGGCCAGGAGCACCTCGAAGTCCGTGAGCCGGATGTCCCGGCAGCAGGTGAAGTCGTCTCGCAGCGCCGGAGCCTCGCTGTCCACGTTCTGGACGATCGCCACCGGGTCGTAGTGCAGGCCTCGAGCGGCCAGAGCCGACAGGAGGATCTGGAGGAAGTCGATCTCGACGTGCGTCGCGTTCGGGATCGGCGAGAAGTCCGCCGGGTCCTGGCTCCGGAAGAGCGACACCTCCTGCAGCCCGATGACCTCCGGCCGGGTCCGCGCGGCCTCATCGGCGATCGCCTCGGCCCGCGCGTGGAAGTCACTGGCGCGAACGGCATCGAAGGCGTTCTTCACCGCCGGGAAGATCACCCCCGGGTTGCCGGTCTGCAGCGCGGCAATCAAGGCGAGGCTGCTGAAGCCGACGTAGAGGTTCTGCGTCATGACAGTGAGCTTCGGGCCCTGCCCGCTCCCTCGATCGGCGGCGAGGGCGGCGGGACTCTGGAAGAGCAGCACGAGGGTGACGACGATGGCTCGGCGCATGAGGCCTCCGTTTCGCAGCATGAGGAAGATGGCCGGGGATTCCTGCGCTGTGCGCGCGTGATGGCCTCTGGCAACGAAGGTGCCACCAGTGGAGATTTGCAAAATCAACGGGTTGTGTGACCGGTGCGACGTCACACTGGCCAATGTCGGCCAGTGTTGGCCACTACTGGCCAGGATCAGCCGCGCGACGTAGAATCGCGCCCGATGGAACTGCTCGCCGAGCTTCGAGGCCGGTCTCCCCAGATCAAAGCGGCTCGCGATCAAGTGGTGCGTCTCCTGCGGCAGAGCGAGGGCAGGCCGTTGCCCCCGATTCTCATCGAGGGGGAGACCGGAACGGGAAAAGGGCTGCTGGCACGGCTGCTTCATCAGTCGGGCGCGAGGCGACGAGGCCCGCTCGTCGAGCTGAACTGCGCGGCTATTCCGGGAACCCTTCTCGAGGCCGAGCTCTTCGGATTCGAGCGCGGGGCGTTCACCGATGCCCGAGAAGCCAAGGTCGGACTCTTTCAAGCCGCGAACGGAGGCACGCTGTTCCTCGACGAGGTCGGGCTCCTGCCCGAAGCCCTTCAGGCGAAGCTGCTCAAGGCCATCGAAGACAAGGTCGTGCGGCGTCTAGGCAGTACTCGCGTCGAACCGGTCGATGCCTCGTTGATTGCGGCCACGAACTCGGATCTCTCGGAAGCCGTCGAGCAGCGGCGATTCCGTGCCGACCTCTATCACCGCCTGGCCGTCCTGACGTTGCGGCTGCCGCCGCTTCGGGCCCGCGAGGATGACATCACGTTCCTGGCCGAATTCTTCCTGGATCGCGCCTGTCGCGAGTACCGCCTCCCGGGCAAGACGCTGTCCCAGGACGCGCGCGCAGCACTGACCGACCATCGCTGGCCGGGCAACGTACGGGAACTGGCGAATCTGATGGAGCGCACCGCATTGCTGTCCGAGACCTCGGCGATCACGCGTGAGTCGCTCGGTCTGCCGGCAACGGCTTCGACGACCGAAGACGTCGTCGGCCACTTCGACGATCATCTGGCGCAGACCGGGCGCACCCAGCTTCTGGACGCGCTTCGGGCCGAACGATGGAACATCTCCCGCGCGGCGTCCCGGCTCGGGATTTCGCGAGGCCGGCTACGCTACCAGATCGCCCGCCATGACCTGCGCCCGGACGACCGTCCAGCCCGGCCGTCGCGGGCGCGGACCCAGGTGCCGAAGCCGTCGCCGCGACGGCTCGTCGATGCTGGCGTCCTGTGGGATCTGAGAAGCTTGGCGATCGTCCGTGTCTCAGCTGTCGGCCGGGAACCCGATACAATCGGCGAGTGGACGCGGGATCTGGATGCCGTCGTCTCGAAGATCGCGAGCTTCGGGGGCGTGATCGAGGAAATCGGCAGCACGGATCTGGTCGCCGTGTTCGGGTTCGACGTCATCGAGGACGCGGCCCGCCGCGCCGCGCTGGCCGCGCTCGCGATTCAGCATCTTGGCGATCGCGCGTCGGGCGCGAGAGCTCCGTCGACGAAAGCCGCCATCCATGCCGGGCAGCACCGGGTGGCCTTCGTCGGTGGCCATCCGCGTATCGATTCTGCCCAGCGCCGCGAACTGTGGCGGCTCGGGGAGCGATTGCTCGATGAAGCTGCCGCGGGCACGATCCTGGTCTCTCACGCCACCGCTTCCCACCGCGCCCGACGATTCGAAATCGTCCCGATCGAAGGTATCGCGCTTGGCCAGGAGCCCATCTATCGACTCACCGGACTTCAGGGTGTGCGATTCGGCGTGGCCGGGCAGATCGCCAACTTCGTCGGGCGATGGCGCAAGATCGAGACCCTACAAGGCGCTCTCGTCTCGGCGCTCGAAGGTCGCGGTCGAGTGGTCGATGTCGTCGCCGAAGCCGGCTTGGGCAAGTCGCGGCTACTCTTCGAGTTTAGCCAGACCCTGAACAGTGCCGAGGTGACGTGTCTGGAGGCGCACTGCGAGACGTACGGTCCCCAGACGCCGTACCTTCCTATCGCCCAGCTCATCAAGGCGGCCTTCGGCGTCGAGCATGCGTCGGATGACGGCGTCGGAAACACGATCAGGTCCGGGCTCCATGCCCTGGATCTCGACGGTGGGCTGGTGTCACCGCTCCTCGGGATGCTGGGCATCCCGTTCGACGACCTCGCCTGGCATGTGCTCGATCCGCCGGCGATCAGAGAACGCATCATCGAGGCCGTCCTGGCCGTCTGGGCGACGCTCAGTCGGCAGCGACCGTTGATTCTCATCGTGGAAGACGTTCACTGGGTCGACGGCGCGACGCGATTATTACTGGAGCGGCTGAATGAGGCCCTCTCGTCGAATCGCATGCTGCTCGTGATGACGCGACGCCCGGAGCCGGCGCAAGACTGGATCAAGGGACTGTCCCCCGTCACCATCGATCTCGCCCCGCTGCCCACGGAGAGCGCCGAGGCGCTGGTGACATCGCTGCTCGGCAGTCATCCGAGCCTCACCGATCTTCGATCTCGTCTCGTCGCACGCGCCGGCGGCAATCCGTTCTTTCTCGAGGAGACTATCAAGGGACTCATCGAGGCCGGCCATCTGTCGGGCCAGCCCGGCGAGTACCGCGCGCGTACCGCGGTTCATACGTTCGAGGTGCCGCCAACCGTCCACGCCGTGTTGCAGGCGCGCATCGACCGGCTTCCCCAGCCAGAACGGCAGGCGCTCGAGCACGCTGCGTTGCTCGGCCTCGCGTTCACGGAGGCATTGCTCGAAGCCATGATGGATCTGCCGGCGGGCGAATGCCGCCGTCGTGTCGAGAAGCTTCTGGCCGCAGACCTCCTGTATGACGCACGACCGGCGGCGGCGATCTACCGCTTCAGGCACGCGCTCGTTCTCGAGGTGGCCTACGCCGGAGTTCCGGAGGCTCGGCGGAAGGAGCTCCATGGCCGCGCGCTGGTGGCCTTCGAAGCCGTCGCGCGAGGTCGTGTCAACGACCATGCCGAGGTGATGGCACAGCACGCCGAGCTCGCCGAGCGCCGTGACAAGGCCGTCGACTATTCCCGAGCCGCGGCGGCGAAGGCATGGGCGCGTGGCGCGCTTGCCGAAGCCGTCCAGTTCGGTGAGCGAGCCCTGGAGATGTCCACGGCGTTGCCCGGCAGCCTCGAGAACATCGCCCGGCGCATCGACGCGCGGCTCGACCTGCACGCGCCGTTGTTTGCCGCCGGTCAGATTGCGCGGCTCGTCGAGCTGCACGAGGAAGCCGAGCGCATGGCGCGAGAAACGAATGACCGGCGGCGGCTCGGTAGAGCGGCCTTTCGCCTGGCCGCGTACTGCAGCCTGAATGCCCAATACGAGGCCGGGATTCGATACGCGGACGAGGCATTGGAGATCGCGTCTGATCTCGAGGACCGTGATCTGCGGATCGTTGCTCTCTACATGTTGAGCCAGATCTACTGGTTCTGCGGAAATCATCCGGCGATGGCGAGGTGCGGGCAGCGCATCGTGGACGGTGCCGACGCCGAGCGCGCCCAGGAGCGCCTGGGCATGTCGATCGCACCGTACGTGATGGCGTGCGGACAGCTCGCACACAGCTTCGCGCTGCGAGGCGAGTTCGGTCGCGCGCTCGCATACGTCGACCGCGCGGGTACTGCGGCGGACCGGACCGGGCACGTTGCTGCGCGAGTATGGGCGGCGGTATCGCGAACCGATGTGCTCGTGCAGCGAGGCGACTATGCAGACGCGAGGCCAGCGGCCGAGCTGGCCGTGGCATTGACCCAGGAGCACCAGCTCATGATGTGGCTTCCAACGTCCTATGTCATGCGCGGCCGAGCGCTCGTGGGGACAGGAGAGGTGTCTGAGGGCCTGGCGATGGTGCAGCAGGGCGTCGCGATGTACGAGAGCCTCGGTGTGAAGGCCGGGCAGGCGGATTTCCTGGTTTCATTGGGGGAGTCGTTGGTTTCGGCGGGTCGATACGAGGAAGCGACACGAGCAGCGGAGGCCGCACTCGCGGTCGCTGCGATGGCCGGCCAGCGCACAACGGAGGTGCAAGCTGCCTGCGTGCGCGTGGAGGCCCGGCTTGGACAGGATGATGCACGCGCGTGTCAGGACTCGCTCGACCTCAGCGAACGCGCGTTGGCGAGGGCGGCGGACGCTGAGCTTCACCCCTTCGTCGCGCGCCTCACACTCGTGCGCGCGCGAGCGTTGCGCGACGTCAGCGACGCCGCTGGCGCCCGGGCGGCTGCGGAACGAGCGCTCGGGCGGTTCATGGCAATGGGCATGCGCTCGTACGTCGAGCAGACGAGACAGTACTTCCCGGACCTCGACGAACCGCCGCCTCCCTGCTGACGCCACGCTGGCCGGCCAACTCTGCGTTGCAGTAGAGGGTCACCAGCGCCCCCGGTAGAACGAGACGACCACGGGTCCACGCGCGCGCAGCCCGGCCAGGCTCACCGGCTGGCCGGCCTCGTTGGGCAGCGTGAGCTCCGGCGCGATCGAGCCGACCGTCGCGACCCGATCCATGATCCGGGGAGCGCGGAGATCCTCCGTCGCCTCGTGCATCACCGCCCGCACCGCGGGCGGCTGGCGGGTCTTGGCCATCTCCCGCAGGGGTCATTCGGCGACGTAGCCTCGGCTGCCGCGCTTCCACAGCAGGTGGTCCAGGCTGATCCGGCGCATAAGAAACTCGAACGCCCCCTCTGAGGCGCGCGACCGGGGCGGCCAGGGTGTGGACTCGGCCAAGTTCCGCCTGACACTCGGTACGGCGCCGCTCGCGGAGCGCGAACGCCCGCGTGACCAGCGCGATCGCCCCCGGGATCCGCCGCCATCCTGTTCCGGCGCCAGGTCGTGCGC
>Ga0187894_10004930_pt1 | contig 13973 bp, 18 predicted proteins | sample GBC1701081metaG_FD_136650 | JGI IMG/M metagenome (GOLD analysis project Ga0187894, IMG submission 136650) | White microbial mat communities from a lava cave in the Kipuka Kanohina Cave System on the Island of Hawaii, USA - GBC170108-1 metaG ...
CGGGTTGGCATCTGTTGTCTGGCAAGGAGCGAGGAGGGAGCGATGCTTCATGCATCGTGACCGATCGAGGGACGCTGCCCAGGCGACAGAGGACAGCCCGCCGCTTCGCGGTCGGCCGGAGAAATGAACAGGTGCGAACATCCCCCGGATGTTCGCAGCCATGCCGGGGGCATGGCGGCCTGTTCATGCTGGCGGCGTCGAGCCCCTTGGACGGACATCCTGGTCCGCCCTGCGGGCCTCTCCTACCCAGCCGCCTTCTCCGGCCGATCACGGCCACCTCCGGTTGTGGGTCCGGACCCTAGGCGCGATCCATGACCGAAGCGCGAACCGGCGGCCGGATCCTGGTCGACAATCTCGTGGCGCAGGGCTGCGACCGGATCTTCACCGTGCCGGGGGAAAGCTTCCTGGCGGTGCTCGATGCGCTCCACGACACGCCGGCGATCGACCTCGTCGTCTGCCGCCAGGAAGGCGGCGTCGCCTACATGGCCGAGGCCGACGGCAAGATGACCGGACGGCCGGGCGTCGCCTTCGTCACCCGCGGGCCGGGCGCGACCAACGCCTCGGTCGGAATCCATGTCGCGATCCAGGATTCGACGCCTTTGATCCTGTTCATCGGCGACGTCGCCCGGGGCGACCGCGATCGCGAGGGCTTCCAGGAGGTCGATTTCGCCTTGATGTTCGCGCCCCTCGCCAAATGGGTCGGGCGGATCGACGATGCCCGGCGGATTCCGGAATATGTCGCGCGTGCTTATGCGACCGCGACCGCCGGCCGGCCCGGACCGGTCGTGCTCGTCCTTCCCGAGGACATGCTCCGGGACGAGGTCGAGGCGACCGACCGGCCGCGCGTCGCGCGATTCACTCAGGCCGCCGATCCGCTCGCGGTCGGCGCGATGATGGATCTGCTCAAGGACGCCGCGGCACCGGTCGCGATCGTCGGCGGGGCCGGCTGGTGCCAGGGCGCCGCCCATCATTTCTCATCGTGGGCGGAGCGGATCGGGCTGCCGGTCGCGGTCGGCTTCCGCCGCCAGGATGCGATCCCCAATGACAACCCGGTCTATGCCGGCAATCTCGGCTACGGCCCGAATCCGAAGCTGATCGAACGGATCAAGGCGGCCGACCTGCTGATCGCCGTCGGCGCGCGGCTCGGCGAAGCGACCACCGACGGCTATAATCTGATCGCGCCCGATCATCCCGATCAGATCCTGGTCCACGTCCATCCCGATCCCGAGGAGCTGGGCCGGGTCTACCGCACCGATCTGCCGATCTGCGCCGACGTCATGGAGTTTGCCGAGCTTTGCGCCGACTGGGAGGAGGAGGTCATCTCCTTTTCCTCGGGCGTCGAGGCCCATGCCGAATGGCTCGACTGGGCCACGCCGAAGCCGGTCGAAACCGCGCTCGATCTCGGCCTGTGCGTCGCGGCGATGCGCGAGCGGCTGGCCGCCGACACCATCATCTGCAACGGCGCCGGCAATTTCTCGGGCTGGTGGCATCGCTTCTGGCGCTACGGCCCCTGCCCGTCGCAGCTTGCGCCGACCAACGGCTCGATGGGCTATGGCACACCGGCCGCGGTGGCGGCGTCGCTGCGCTTTCCCGATCGCGCGGTGGTGGCGGTCGCCGGCGACGGCGATTTCCTGATGAACGGCCAGGAGCTGGCCACTGCGATCCGCTATGGTGCGGATATGCTGGTGCTGGTCATCGACAATCGCAGCTACGGCACGATCCGCATGCACCAGGAGCGCGAATATCCCGCGCGGGTGGTCGCTACCGATCTGGTCAATCCCGATTTCGCCGCGCTCGCCCGCGCTTATGGCGCCTGGGCCGAGACGGTCGGGCGCACCGCCGACTTCGCGCCGGCGCTCGACCGCGCGCTCGGCGAGAAAGGCGTGCGCCTGCTCCACCTCAAGACCGACGTCGAGCAGATCAGCACCGCGAGCACGATCGCGAAGATCCGGGCGCGCGCGAGATGAAGAGCCCGCCGCCGGGGCTACCGGCGACGGGCTCTTTCCTGCTTCGGACGATCAGAGTTTGTTGATCGCGCCTTTCACGGCGCCCTTGATCTGTTGGGCATCGCCCTTGAGCTCCTGAGCGGCACCTTCCTTGCGGGTGTCCGGATCGTCGCTCTGCTGCTTGGCCTTGCCGAGGGCCTCGTTGACATTGCCTTTGATCTTGTCGGCCAGCTCACCCATGATTGATCTCCTCCACGGCCCGGCGGAACGCCGCGCCTTTGCGGGAAAAACAAAGCCGGGCCGCGAACGGTTCCGGCGCAGGTCGCGGTTCAGCCGCCGTCCTGCTCGTCCCAGCCTTGCGCGCCGATCAGCGGGACGAAGCGGACCTGACCCAGATCCTGTTCCTCGAACGCTTCGACGCCGGTGCGCGTCACCCTGACCAGCTTCTGGATCGCCGCCGGCGCCCCCACCGGCATCACCAGGGTGCCGCCGATCCTGAGCTGGCTGCGCAGAACGTCGGGCACATGGCTTCCGCTCGCCGCGGCGAGGATCGCATCGAACGGCGCTTCCTCGGGGCAGCCGCACGAGCCGTCGCCATGAACGATCCGGACATTGTCATAGCCGAGCCGCCGCATCCGCGCCGCGGCGAGCGCGGCGAGCGCGGCGTGGCGCTCGATCGCGATCACCTCGCCGGCGATCCGCCCGATCACCGCGGCGGCGTAACCCGAGCCGGCGCCGATTTCGAGCACCTTGGCCCCGGGCGCGATGCCCGCCGCCTCGATCATCAAGGCGACGATATAGGGCTGCGAGATGGTCTGCTCGGCCTCGATCGGCAGCGGCGAATCCTCATAGGCAGAGGCGATCAGATGGTCGGGAATGAAACGCTCGCGCGGCACCTCGCGCATCGCAGCGAGGACGCGCCGATCCCTGACGCCGCGTCCGGCAATCTGCCGGTCGACCATCGTCTCGCGCTCGCGGGCGAAGTCCGTCATCCTCGCCTCCCGCCGTCCGGCGTCGCGGACGGCGGCAGCTTCCTAAGGCGAGTCGGCCGACAAGAGAAGACCGCGGCCGGCGTGCCGACCGCGGTCCAATTCTCAGCGAAGCGGATCTAGCGCTGCTGATTCTGGTCCTTGTCGGTCCAGTTCTGGTCGCCCTGCTGCTTGTCGCTGCTTTTGGCGAAATCCTGCTGATCCTGCTGGCGCTTTTCGTCCTTGTCGCCGAAATCCTCTCCGGCCTGCTGCTGCTTGTCGGCGCCGGCATATTCCTGCTGCTTGCCGGTGCTGGTCTCGGTGCTGTCGGTCTTGATGTCCTGCTGGCCGCCTTCACCCTTGTCGTCGCCGATCTGCTGGAACGCCGATTTGTCGGTGCCCTTTTCCTCGAATTTGCCCTGGCCCTGATCCTTGCTGAACTCGCCCATAACCGAACCTCTCTACCCGAGGCACCGGCGGCACCACGCCGCCGTTCGCCCGAAAAGACAACTCGAATCAGTGACTTCGGGTTCCGGTGCGATCCATCGTTCCGGCGCTCAAATCAATCCGGCGAGCGGACTGGAAGGATCGGCATAGCGCCGCTGGCCCATCCGCCCGGCGAGATAAGCGAGTCGCCCGCTTTCCACCGCGAGCTTCATCGCCCGCGCCATCATCACCGGATCCTTGGCCTCGGCGATCGCGGTGTTCATCAGCACGCCGTCGCAGCCCAGCTCCATCGCCACGCTCGCGTCCGACGCGGTGCCGACCCCGGCATCGACCAGCACCGGCACGCCGGCGCCCTCGACGATCAGCCGGATCGTCACCCGGTTCTGGATGCCGAGGCCCGATCCGATCGGCGCGCCCAGCGGCATGATCGCAACCGCGCCGGCCTCCTCCAATTGCTTCGCGGCGATCGGATCGTCGACGCAATAGACCATCGGCAGGAAACCCTCCTTGACCAGGGTATCGGTCGCCTTCAGCGTTTCGCGCATGTCGGGATAGAGCGTCTTGGCCTCGCCGAGCACTTCCAACTTGACCAGGTCCCAGCCGCCGGCCTCGCGCGCCAGCCGCAATGTCCGGATCGCCTCGTCGGCGGTGAAGCAGCCGGCGGTGTTGGGGAGATAGGTGTAGCGCTTCGGATCGATATGGTCGGTCAGCAGCGGCTGCCCCGGATCGGAGATGTTGACCCGCCGCACCGCGACAGTGACGATCTCCGCGCCCGACGCCTCCAGCGCCGCGGCGTTCGCCTCGAAGCTCTTATATTTGCCGGTGCCGACGATCAGCCGCGAGGTGAAGCTGCGGCCGGCCACGGCCCAGATGTCGGCCATGCTCAGCCCCCGCCCACGAAGGTCACGATCTCGAAATCGTCGCCGTCCTCGACCGCGACCGCGCCGAGCGTCGAGCGCGGCACGATCTCGAAATTGCGCTCGACCGCGACCTTGGTCGGCTCGAGCCCGAGCTCGAGCGCGAGATCGGCGATGCTCATGCCCCGGCGGACACGCCGGTGGCTGCCGTTCACCCGGATCGAGACCGTGCCGTCATTGACCATCTTGCTGCTTGCCTTTGCACCGGCGGGACGGGCGTCATATAGGAACGGGCTATGGCCACGCCACCTCTGATCTACGTCCTCAACGGACCCAATCTCAACCTGCTCGGATCGCGCGAGCCGGAAATCTACGGCAGCGACACGCTCGACGACATTGCCGGACGCCTGCAGGACCTCGCCAAGGGCCTGGGCGTGACCGTCGACATCCGGCAGTCCAACCATGAGGGCCATCTCGTCGACTGGCTCCACGAGGCCCAGGCCAAGCGCGCCAAGGCGGTGCTGCTTAACGCCGGCGGCTTCACGCATACGTCGGTCGCGCTTCACGACGCAATCAAGGCGATCGTCATTCCCGTCATCGAGGTCCATCTCTCCAATCCGCATGCGCGCGAGCCGTTTCGCCGCCGCTCGCTGATCGGCGAGGCGGCCAAAGGAACAATCGCGGGATTCGGCGCGCTGGGCTACGCGCTGGCTCTGGACGCCGCCGCCCGGCTCTGACAGGGACCGGGCGCTGAACGCCGGTTTCCGCGTCGCGCCGGATCCGCCTTCAAGGGGGTATGAGCAAGAATGAGCGTCGAGAATGAAGAGGGCATGCGGGTCGACACCGACCTCATCCGCCAGCTCGCCGATCTGCTGACCGAGAAGAATTTGAGCGAGATCGAGGTCGAGGACGGCGATCGCCGCGTCTCGGTCAAACGCCAGTTCGGTGCCGCTCCCGGCCCGGTCCCCGCCGCGCCCGCACAACCGGCCGCCGCTGCGGCGCCCGCGGCGCCGGTCGAAAGCCCGGCCGAGCCTGTCGGCAGCCATCCCGGCGCGGTCAAATCGCCGATGGTCGGCACCGTCTACCTGTCCGGTGAGCCCGGCGCCACGCCGTTCGTCGCCGCCGGCGCCAACGTCCAGGAAGGCGACACCCTGCTGATCATCGAGGCGATGAAGGTGATGAACCCGATCGCCGCGCCGCGCGGCGGCACTGTCAGGCAGGTCTTCGTCCAGGACGCCCAGCCGGTCGAGTTCGACCAGGTGCTGGTGATCATCGATTAGGGTCCGGACCCATGACCGGAGGCGGCCGTGACGGGCTGGCATTTGTTGTCCAGCTAGGAGAGAGGAGGGAGCGATGATGATTCATCGTGACCGATCGAGCGACGCCGCTGGGCGGCAAAGGACAGTCCGCCGCCATGCGGTCGGCCGGAGAAGGCGGCTGGCGGCGTCGAGCCCCTTGGACGGACATCCTGGTCCGCCCTGCGGATCTCTCCTACCCAGCCGCCTTCTCCGGCCGATCACGGCCACCTCCGGTCATGGGTTCGGACCCTGATGGCGATCGGCAAGGTCCTGATCGCCAATCGCGGCGAGATCGCGCTTCGTATCCACCGTGCCTGCCACGAAATGGGGATCCGCACCGTCGCGGTCCATTCAACCGCGGACACGGATGCGATGCATGTCCGCCTCGCCGACGAGACGGTCTGCATCGGCCCGCCCCCGGCCAGCGAATCCTATCTCAACATCCCCAACATCATCTCGGCCGCCGAAATCAGCCAGGCCGACGCGATTCATCCCGGCTACGGCTTTCTTTCGGAGAATGCCCGCTTCGCAGAGATCGTCGAGAGCCACGACATCATCTGGATCGGGCCCAAGCCCGAGCATATCCGGGTGATGGGCGACAAGGTCGAGGCCAAGCGCACCGCCGCTAAATTGGGCCTCCCGCTGGTCCCCGGCTCGGACGGGCCGGTCGAGGGACCGGAGGAAGCCCGCGCGGTCGCCGCCGAGACCGGCTATCCCTTGCTGATCAAGGCGGCTTCGGGCGGTGGCGGGCGCGGGATGAAGATCGTCCGCAGCGAGGACGAGCTCGACAGCCAGATCAGCCAGGCGCGCAGCGAGGCCAAGGCCGCGTTCGGCGACGACACCGTCTATATCGAGAAATATCTCGGCGACCCGCGCCATATCGAGTTCCAGATCTTCGGCGACGGCAAGGGCAATGCGATCCATCTCGGCGAGCGTGACTGTTCGCTGCAGCGGCGCCACCAGAAGGTGCTCGAGGAAGCGCCCTCGCCCGCGATCACCCCCGAGCAGCGCGAGCAGATGGGCGGGCTCGTCGCCAAAGCAATGGCCGATATGAGCTATCGCGGCGCCGGCACCATCGAGTTCCTCTACGAGAATGGCGAGTTCTTCTTCATCGAGATGAACACCCGGCTCCAGGTCGAGCATCCGGTGACCGAGGCGATCACCGGGCTCGATCTCGTCCGCGAGCAGATCCGCATCGCCGAAGGTCATCCGCTGACCCTGCGGCAGCAGGACGTCATGTTCCGCGGCCATTCGATCGAGTGCCGGATCAACGCCGAGGATCCGAAGACGTTCGCGCCCTCGCCCGGCGTGGTGAAGCATTATCATGCTCCGGGCGGGATGAACGTCCGCGTCGATAGCGGCCTCTACGCCGGCTACAAGGTGCCGCCTTATTACGATTCGATGATCGCCAAGCTGATCGTGTTCGGCACCACCCGCGCCGGCGCGATGCGGCGCCTGCGCCGCGCGCTCGAGGAGTTCGTGATCGAGGGGATGAAGACCACGATTCCGCTGCATCAGCGGCTGCTCGAAGACCCCGAATTCCAAGCCGGAGACTATACCATCAAATGGCTGGAGCAGTGGCTGGACCGATCGGAATAAGTGATCGGTCCGGGGGACCGGTCACCCGATCGGGACGGCCACGAAGCCAGCCATCTCGAGGAATGGCTGGCTGGCGAGGATGCCGAAGCCTAGCCTCGCCCGATCCGGCGCCGGATCGACTCCGCTTTTCGTGCAGCCTATGAAATGCGTCTCTCGGGGAGGTGGCCATGCTCATTCTACTGATCGTAGTCGGCGTCATCGTCATCCTGCTGGTGTGGGGCGTGGCAATCTACAACCGGCTGGTGCGGCTGCGTGCCTTGGTCAAGGAAGGCTTCAGCGGCATCACCGTCCAGCTTCGCCGCCGCGCCGACCTCATCCCCAATCTGGTCAGCACGGTTCAGGGCTATGCGACCCACGAGCGTGAGACCTTGACCCAGGTGATCGAGCATCGCGGCGATGCGGTGCAGGCACGGGGCGTCGCCGCGACCGCGCAGGCCGACAATGCCTTTTCCGCGATGCTGGGGCGGCTGATGGCCGTCGCCGAGGCCTATCCCGACCTCAAGGCCGACGACAATTTCCGCCAGCTCCAGGACGAGCTGTCCGAGATCGAGGAGACCCTCCAGACTGCGCGGCGCTATTACAACGCCACGGTCCGTGACCTGAACACGCGGGTCCAATCCTTCCCCGACGTCCTCTTCGCCCGACCATTGGGCTTCCAGGAGGAGGAATTCTACACCGACACCGACGCGTCGATTCAGACCGCGCCGGTCGTCAAGTTCGACACCGCCAAGGCCTGAGCGCGTGATCCGGCTGGGACCGATCGCGGCGTTTCTGGTCGCGGCGTTCACTGCGCTCGCGCCGCTCGCCGCCAAGCCGGTTGGCGACAAGGACCCGTGGGCCGCACCGGCGCTCGCCGATGCGCCGTCGACCAACCAAGGCGAGCGCATCCTCAGCTTTCGCAGCGACATCCTCGTCAATCGCGATTCGAGCCTCGATGTCACCGAGACCATTCGGGTCCTCGCCCAGGGCCAGAATATCCGCCGCGGCATCTATCGCGATTTCCCGACCCGCTATCAGCGCAACGGGCGGACCGTCCGGGTCGGCTTCTCGGTCGCGAGCGTCCAGCGCGACGGCCGCGTCGAGCCCTGGTCGCGCGAATCGATCAGCAACGGGGTGCGGGTCCGAATCGGCGATGCCGACGTCATGCTGCCGACCGGCGAGCACGTCTATGTGATCCGCTACACGACGACCCGGCAGCTCGGCTTCTTTCCCAATTATGACGAACTCTACTGGAACGTCACCGGCAATGACTGGATGTTCGCGATCGACTCGGCCGAGGCGCGGATCCGGCTTCCCCAGCCGGTCGCGCTCGGCCAGCGCGCGACCTATACCGGTCCGCAGGGATCGACCAGTTCGGACGCCCAGGTGGTCGCCGAGCACCCGGGCGACATCAGCTTCCGCACCACCCGGCCGCTCGGCCCGCGCGAGGGTTTCACGGTCGCGGTGGCCTGGCCCAAGAATGTGGTGACCCCGCCCCCGCCGCCTTCCGCCTTCTCGGTTTTCCTCGAGCGGCACGGCGCGCTCGCCGCGGCGATCTTCGCCTTCCTCGCCCTTGGCGGCTTCTATTATTACGCCTGGCTCCGCGCCGGCCGCGGGCCGATCCCCGGGACGGTGGTGCCCCTGTTCGAGCCGCCCGAGGGGATGAGCGCTGCGGCGGTCCGCTTCGTTCGCCGGATGGGCTTCGACAACCGCGCTTATGCGGCGGCGATCGTCGAGAGCGGGGTCAAGGGCAAGATCCGACTGGTGGAGGAGGAAGGCGGGTTCTTCAGCCGCAAGAAGACACGGATCGAGGAGACCGCCGATGGCGGCGACCTGCCGACGCCCGAGCGGACCATGCTGCGCGCCCTGTTCGCGGCCGGCCCGAACGTCGAGATGGAGAAGTCCAACCACCGCCTGTTCGGCGCTGCGCGCTCCGCGCTCGATGAGGGGCTCACCGCCGCCTATAAAGGCAAGCTGTTCCTGACCAACAAGGGCTGGGCTTGGGCCGGGATGGCGCTGATGGTGGCGATGATGCTGCTGATCGGCGCGATGCTGATCAGCGCCGATCCGTTCGCCGAGCCCGGCGCGGCGTTGGTCGCCTGGGCCGGGTTCGGGCTGATGCTCACCGCGCTCGGCCTCGCGCCCAGCGCCAGGCGGAGCGGCGGCTGGGGCTGGCTCGCGCTCGCCGGATCGGTGCTCGCTGGCCTCGCCGGCTGCGTCTGTCTGATCGGCACCTTGGGGCTCGGCTCGGGCGTCTGGCAGGTCCTTGCGATCCTCGCCCCCTTGCTCACCCTGCCGCTGATCATCTCGGCTTTCTGGTGGATGGCGGCGCCGACCCGGGAAGGCCGCGCGGTGATGGACCGGATTGCGGGCTTCCAGCGCTATCTCTCCGTCACCGAGGAGAATCGGCTCGAAGTCCTCCATCCGCCCGAAAAGACGCCGGAGCTGTTCGAGCGCTTCCTCCCTTATGCGATCGCGCTCGGCGTCGAAAATCGCTGGGCGGATCGCTTCGCCGGCGTGCTCGCCGCGGCCGCGGCCGATCCGAACCGGCAGGGCAGCGGCATGGCCTGGTATGTCGGCAGCCAGTCGGCCTGGTCGAACCCGAGCCGGTTCGTCGGCACGGTCGGCGGCGCGCTCGCCTCGAGCGTCGCCGCGGCCTCGACCGCGCCGGGTTCGAGCAGCGGCTCGGGCGGCGGCGGCTCCTCGGGCGGCGGCGGTGGTGGTGGTGGCGGCGGCGGCTGGTAGGAGCAAGAGGTGAAAGCGACCATTTATCACAATCCGAAATGCGGAACGTCGCGCAAGGCACTGGAAATACTAGAAAATGAAGGTGCCGAGGTGACCGTGATCGACTATCTCAAGCGGCCGCCGTCAAAGGCCGAGCTGAAGCGCCTTTATGATCGCGCCGGCATCAGCGCCCGCCAGGGGCTGCGCGCCAAGGAACAGCTCGCGCAGGATCTCGATCTGGTCGACGGCGCGGTCAGCGACACGGCGATCCTCGAGGCGATGGCCGCGAATCCTATCCTGATCGAGCGGCCGCTCGTCGAGACCGAGAAAGGGGTGCGGCTCTGTCGGCCGCAGGATCGCGTCCGCGAAATTCTCTGACGCACCGAGCCGGTCCGGACTGTCCCCTGATTGTCATCATGGGCTCATAGAAATGACGCATGCAGTCGATCGCGGTCTACAGCCTCAAGGGCGGCGTCGGTAAGACCACGCTTGCGGTCAACCTCGCCTGGGCAGCGGCGGTGCGTTCGTCGCGCCGCACCTTGCTCTGGGACCTCGACCCGCAATCCGCCGCGAGCTTCCTGCTCGGCGCCGCCACCGCCGGGCGGCAGGAAGCGCAGGCGGTGTTCGCCAAGGAAGTCGATCCCGCGAAGATGATCCACAAGACCGCGACCCCACGGCTCGACCTGCTCCCGGCCGACGCCTCGCTGCGCGGGCTCGATCGCTTCTTCTTCGATCTCGACAAGAAGAAGCGGCTGACCAAACTGGTCGACCGGCTGGGCCGCGACTATGACCGAATCCTGCTCGACGCCCCGCCCGGCCTGACCGAGACCAGCGAGCAGGTACTGCGCGCCGCCGACATCATCCTCGTGCCCTTGATCCCTTCGCCGCTGTCGCAGCGCGCTTATCAGGAGGTCGTCACCTTTCTGGACCGCCATGCGATCCGGCGCGGGCCGATCCTGCCGGTCTACAACATGGTCGACCGCCGCCGTACGCTCCATCGCGCCGCATTGGCGGTCCATCCCGATTGGCCGGCAATCCCGATGGCCAGCGCGTTCGAAGCGATGAGCGCGACGCCGGGCGAAGCCGCCCGGCTCGGACCGGACTCGCCCGCCGCCCGCGCGCTCGCCGCTTTGTGGACCGGCATCGAAAAGCGGCTGGCCAAGACGGTGAAAGCCGCCAAAGCCGATTGACGCGGCCTCGGCGCGGAGGGATGCGGGTCACCGATGGTGCTCGACCCGGATTTGCTGCTGCGCGCCTACAGGATCGGCGTCTTTCCGATGTCCGACGGCCGCACCGCGGAGGATGTCTATTGGGTCGAGCCGCGGCGCCGGGCGATCCTGCCGCTTACCGCGTTTCATCTCTCAAGATCACTTCGTAAGACATTGCGATCCGGAATTTATCATGTCACCCATGACCGCGCCTTCACTGAGGTCGTGCGGCGTTGCGCCAAGCGCGAGGACACCTGGATCAATGCCGAGATCGAAACCAGCTACGCCCGCCTCCACGAGTCCGGACACGCGCATTCGATCGAGGCCTGGCATGGGGATATCCTTGCTGGCGGTCTCTACGGCGTCAGGATCGGCGGCGCCTTCTTCGGCGAGAGCATGTTTTCAGCGCGCGCCGACGCCTCGAAGGTCGCCCTGGCCTGGCTGGTCGCGCGTTTGATCGCCGGCGGCTTCCGGCTGCTCGACTGCCAGTTCATCACGCCGCATCTCAGGAGCCTGGGCGCGGTCGAGATCGACCAGGCCGACTATCTGGCGCTGTTGGCCTCGGCGCTCGGCGGTGAGGTCGGCGGCGGTTCGGCATCGGCCGATGCCGCCGAATTCGATGCGCTCGACCGGCTGCTCGAAGCCCGCGCCGGCTCGGCCGGCTCGCCCCCGCCCGGGTGGGTCATCTCGCAGCTCTTGGGCCAGACATCGTAGATCGGGTGCTCGACGACGTTCAGCGACGGCGATTCCTTGTAGAGCCAGCCCGAAAAGACGCGCTCGAACTGGCCGCGCGGGTTGCGGACGTCGAGCTGTACGAAGGCGCCGGTCAGGCGCTGGATTTCCCAGGGCGCGGTGGTCTCGCAGGCGCGGAGGCGCACGATGACATCGCCGACCCGCACCGCCTGACCAGGCCGCAAGGTGAGGTCGCGCGACAGGCCGTTGCGCTTGTTGAGCAGGCCGATCACGGCGATCCGCTCGGCCATCGGCGTCGTCCCCGGCGCGACCGCGGTGACGGTCTGGGGAATGTCGACGGTTTCGATCATCTCGTTGTCCGCCTGGGCATTGCGGGTCGGCGCCCCGGTTGGCCCGCAGGCGCCGAGCGCCGCCACCGCCGCCAGAACGAGAGTGCCGCCGCGCGCCATGAATCAGTCGGGCGTCCAGGCCTGATAGTCGCCGCTCGCGGCGCTGCGCTGGCCGCCCCGCTCGAGCGCGCCCGGCGGCCGATAGGCGAAGGCCGTGCCGGTGAGGTTGGGGATTGCCGGCTTGAGGAATTTGGGGGGCGGCGGCAAGGCCTCGTCAGGGACCGCGTCGATCTGCCGGGTCAGCCATGCATACCATTCGGGCGGCACCCGGCTGACGTCGTTCGAGCCCTGATAAATCACCCAGCGCCGATCACCCTTCTTGTCTTCGAAATAGGTGTTTCCGGACGGATCACTGCCGACCCGACGACCGTTGCTCCAGCTGTAGAGCGCAGTGCCGAGCGTCGCGCCCTCCCACCAGGTGAACAGATTCTTGAAGAAGCCCATGGCCGTCCCGCCTAGCGCCGATGCCGAGGCGCACGCAAGCGCCTAACCGGCCGAACCGGTGCCATCGATCCGTCCGCCCCGCGGTCGATCTTCCACCGCCGTTGCCCTGATCGTGCCCGAAGATACGGGAAATTACGGTAGCCAAGGGTTCCGGCTCATTCAGCCCGGTGGGATATAAGGCAGTGAATAGGGGAGACTTGATCCATGGATCGCGTGCAAACATTGCGGCTCGAGCATCGGCACATCGAAGATCTGGCCGATCATCTGCGGCAGGTCGTCGATGCGGAGCTTCCGCTCGATCCGCTGGCGCTGCTGCGGCTTCGGCGCAGTTTCGGCCAGGCGCTTGCCCGCCATCTCAACAAGGAGGATTGGCTGATCTACCCGCGGCTGAAGGCAAGCCGCGAGCCGGCACTGCGCGCGCTCGGCGCGCGCCTGTACGACGAGATCGGCGCGCTTCAAGATGCGTTTTCGGCTTATGGCCGCCGCTGGACCAGCGCGGCGATCGCGGCCGACTGGATCGGTTTCCGCAAGGATACCCATGGCATTCTCCAGGCGCTCAGGCGTCGCATCGCTCTTGAGGAAGACGAGCTTTATCCGGTGCTTGAGCGCCATTTCGAAGAAACCGCGACAGCCGGACAGCCTGTCCCGCGCTTGGCGCGGGGCGCATAGCAGCCCGGCCCGAAGCGGAAGAGCCTGGTCTGGACCCTAGGGATCCCGCCAGTCGACCCGGTCGCCTTCGGCGATGCCCAGCTCGGCGGCGCGGCCGCCGCGTATCTCGAGCACCGACGCGACCGGCTCGCCGACCGCGATCGATTCCTCCGACAGCGGCGTAGCATTGGCCGCGATCCGGGCGATCGTGCCGTCGGCGCGGACGAAGATGATGTCGAGCGGAAGATAGGTGTTGCGCATCCAGAAGCTCGCCGGCCGCGGCGGCTGGAACGGAAAGATCATGCCGTCGTCGGCGCCCATTGCGCGGCGGAACATCATCCCCCGCGACTGTTCGCCACTGGTCCGCGCAACCTCGACGGTGAAAGCGTGCCGGCCATTGGCGCTCTGGATCGACAGCGGAACCAGATCGAGCCCGGACGGGGCGGTGCGGACCGGGACGCTCTGCGAGACATTGGCGGCGGGCTCGGCGCGGCACGACGCGATCAGCATCGCGAACGCGGCCGCCATGAGGGTCCAGACCCACCACCGGAGGTGGCCGTGATCGGCCGGAGAAAGCGGCTGGGTGGGAGAGACCCGCAGGGCGGACCAGGATGTCCGTCCAAGGGGCTCGACGCCCCCAGCCGCCTTCCCCGGCCGACCGCGAAGCGGCGGGCTGTCCTCTGTCGCCTGGGCAGCGTCCCTCGATCGGTCACGATGCATCAGCATCGCTCCCTCCTCGCTCCTTGCCAGACAACAGATGCCAACCCGTCACG
>Ga0187894_10004931_pt1 | contig 13971 bp, 11 predicted proteins | sample GBC1701081metaG_FD_136650 | JGI IMG/M metagenome (GOLD analysis project Ga0187894, IMG submission 136650) | White microbial mat communities from a lava cave in the Kipuka Kanohina Cave System on the Island of Hawaii, USA - GBC170108-1 metaG ...
CTCGAACGCGAAAGTGAGGCGTAGCCTCGTGCAACTTGGGTTGCCAAACGCAAAGGCAGAGCCTTTCCGCACATCAGGCGGCGAAGCCGCAGTATTACGGCATTCATTTTTCAAAGACCATAAAGACACGGCTAAAGTCAACAGGTCACTACGTGACAAATATCAAACGCAACAATTAAACAATAACTCTTAACATTTTTGGTATTAACTAACATACCCAAACAATCACTCACCACAAGCAAAATTGATTTCTTTTCGCATTCGTGTTTTTTGCCCGTTGATATTTGCCGAAAGTTTTACGGGGTCACAACCAATGTTATCAATCCAGAACCCCAAGAATGTTTTGCCGTTATGTTGTCTGAAATCATCAATGCTTGATACTTGTGCTGATAGGTTCGCAGCACATACAAACAGAATCAAAAAATTAAACGGGGATATTCTTTCCATTGTGTCTTGTTTACTTCATCGCCGCTTGTAAATCGGGTGATGCACATTTGCAACTTTCAAGATATTTTCGCAGCCACACTTTTTTAAGAGGATTGCTCCCTTTTGCAATGGCTATAAGTTTATTGTGATTGTAGTTTAAGAATCCTTCTTGGGTTAAAGAATCAATGTTATAAACGTCGTCAATCTCTCCTTGAATAAAATCCGATTTGCTTACATCCAGAGCAAATGCACCTGATGATTCATCTCTCACATAGACGGCTTTTTGCTTTTTACTCCAATAGAGATAGCGATTTTTGTTCCCCAACATAAGCCCAAGTATCATACGAAACATTGTGGGTCACCGTGATAAATTCATAGTTTTTATTTTTCTCATAATTTGAAATAAAAGCGGAAAAGCTACGATTTGGCACTGTTCCTTCTTCGTGTCCGCCCCCTTGCTGTCCATCGGATACGTAACTTAAAACCTCTTTTATCCCTTTACTGTCAACTTCAAAAACGCTGTCAAAGAAAAGTGAAACTCCTGAACCCGATGTTCCTTGCAAATGACTTACAACCAGCCACGTTTTTCCGTTACCTATAAATACTTTGTGGTTTGGCATCCATACTTACAAAAATCATGGTCAACATACCTCAATAATTTCCAAGTAAATTCGCCATCTTTTTCTTCTACGGGCTTAAAAATCATGAATCGGCTTTCTTGACGAATTTCGTCCTCAATATGTAGCAATGTTTCTGCAGAACCGTCACCGTCAAAATCATATCCATATATTTCAGCCTCGCATTTGCTACATTTCTCAAGAAAATCTTTAAACATTAAATTACCAAAACCTTTCACTTTTGTTCCGACTCCCCAATACATCCAAATCATTTTTAAGTTTGCTTCTGGATTTAAGAGAATTGAACGTCTGATTTCATTTGGTGAAGTAAACTCTAAAGTTGACGAAATTAGTATTGGCTTTGTTGGTAAAGGCTTGTCCTGTTGGTTACATTTTGACGACTCTGCTTTATTGAATATTGAGACGAAAAACCGTGACAACTGTACTGTTATTAACCCAGTCCCAAAGGCAATCAGAATCACCAATATTCTTACTGACCATTTTTTCATCATTTAACATTTCCCGAAGCTTATTCACACATCACGACTCTTTGTATCTGTTCTTACTTTGAAATCAATATGAATAGGGGTCAATGTGGATTCCCACAGTCCGGCTTAGAGGCTTCCCCATTCAAGCACTGTCAGTTTCCGCGTAAACCCTTTAATGCGGAATGAAGATAATCCGTGCCGTGTTGAAGTTGCTTCTTAAAAAGATATTTGCAAACAAAATGGCGACGGCACTGGTTTGTTTGTTCTTGATTTCGCTTGTTTCGGTTGCATTGAGTTGGCGCGAAAGGCGTCCGCCGTTATGGAAACCAGACGAAGTCAAAATCGCCTTTTTGGTGGGGAATAACGAGACAATTAAACAAGAGGATGTTGACGCGGCAATCACAAAAACAATGGCGCAAACGCTCTTTTTGCACGCGGGACAATTTGATTACGACGAAAAGAAAGTTATTCGTATTCGCGCCGTTACGGGAAAATTTCCAAAGAATCTCGATACTCATCTCGTCTATAATGCCACGTCCTCACTCCTCCAAAATTTCGAGAAAGTCGAAATCGAAAAACTCGCGGCTACAATCAATGAAACACTCAAACAAGACATTGAAAACGCGACAAAAGACGGTGCTTTAATTGTAGGATTACAACTCGATTTCGATATGCCCACAAGATTGCTCATGCGTTACGGCGAACTTTTGAAAGGTGTTCATCTTGGCTTACCACAAAACATAAAACTATCAATCACTGGCTTGCCGACGTGGATGGATTCATCTTCGGATTTATCAAAAACTTTAACAGCAGTTGATTTCTGGACGCCGCAATTTTACGGAGCGAAGATTCCCGAAACACTCGGTGAAAAAATCCCCGTTACATCCGCCGAATTTGTCAGACGTGAAACCGCCCGCACGCGAAATTTGAACACACCTTTTTACGCGGGTCTTCCAGCCTACGGTTACACAGTTCTTTTTAACTCTGCGGGAAAACGTATGGAATTTCGCGGCGACCTTGCTCCCGTTCGCGTAGCAACAGACGCAAACCTTGAACAACTCGAATGCAAACCTTTTTCTTCATCCGAAGATTTAATAAGAAGCGAGTGGCGTTGTGTTTATCGCGCTGTAAACGACGGTGTTATTGACGGTTTGAATTTCAGAGAGGAAGACCGTTTGATGGTTGTAATTCCTACGGTTGAAGCATTGCGCGAAACGGCACGCATAGTACGCGAAGAGGCCGGCGAAAAACTTCTTGGCATCTGTGTTTTTCGGCTTCCTTCAAGCGAAGACAAAACAAACCTGACGCTCTCTCAAATCAACGATGCTCTTACCGATTCGCCCGCTCTAAACGAAACAGAAATACGCATTGCGAGTGTGCAAAAACAAGTTTCAATAACAACAACAAACAACGGAACTGTTTCATCCAGGTTTGGCGATTCTGCTTTCACAATTACGGTCAAAATCCCGCAAGGCGCAGCAAGCGGCATAGCAAAACTTGAAGGCTTTTATTCTGCCGAACCGCTTTGCGGAAAAGACGGCCAAACCGACGCGTTTCAACCTTGCAGTCTTCGCCGTGCGAATTTTCTTCGCTTCAAATCGCGTTCGTGGATACCCGATGCAAAAAACAAGGCTGTCTTGGTTTTTGAGAAGGAAATACCGAACCAAACACAAGTTACAACGGCAATCCGCGCAGACGACGGACGAGTTATCAAAGAAGAAAAATCCGTGTCACTTTTCGGAGGCGTAAACCAATGAGATACACCTCCTTTCATAAACAAGCCAAGGGCGTGGTCAACGCCTCTGCGGTAAAAATGCAAACTGCGAAAGCCATTGAAAGACTTACTTGGGGAGCGAGTCGTTCAATTGGGCGGTCTGCTTATCGTTTACTGTCAGAGGCGTTGACCTCGCTCTTGGCTTCTTCGCGCAAACGTATATTCGCTTTCGCTGTTTTTCTTTTCTTTGTCTTAGCCGCAATAGCCCTAACGGTTATTGATTGCGGCTTGCCTGGTTCTGAAAAGAATGAAAATTCCATGCCCGCAAGAGTTTTGAAATTTAATCCATTATCTATACTTCCGGTTTCAGAAAAATATGCTGTCTTTAACAAAATCAGTGACAAAACACCGAATGCTCTGCATAATGCACACGAACTTTTCAGTTTTCTTGCTGTTGACCCTTTGAGCCGTCATGCGTTTGCCTTGAACATCATTTCGCACGGCTTGGCTTTTGAATTATTCATCGCGTTGATTTCAATGTTGTATGGTTAAACTGTTTCATATTGAGGGCAAAAACAACTTAACAGAATTTGAAGGCGAAAAGCCTTCTTGCTTCTCATTTTTTTCTTTTAATAAACTTCTTTTTTCATCAATTCTCGTTGCCTGTTTTACTTTAACGTCCTGCAATTCAAACAGCACAGAGGCGCAAACTCCTGCGGAAAAATCACACGCCCCGTCAAAACGCGCCCTGCTTGCCGATACGAACCGAAACGGAATCCCCGATGGCGCGGAAATACGTTCTTACGAAGACCGCGAAAACTTTCGTGATTGGTTTACGGCGATTGCGGAATATCAGTTTTATAAACAGTCGGAAGCGTGGAATCCCGAACAGCGTGATTGTTCTGGTCTTGTACGTTTTGCCTGGCGCGAAGCACTCAGAAAACATGACCGTTTGTGGTTTCAAAAGATGGGCGCGGAGTATGAATCCGTTGCGCCCGATGTTGCCGCCTATAATCTGGAAGACGGCGTTTTGAAAGAAAGGTTGTTTAGAACGAAAGACGGGCTTTTCAACAAATCTGATTTGACCGACGGGACGTTTCAAGAGTTTGCCGATGCGGCGTCAGTGATGAAATACAATGCAGTATTTTTGGGCAAAGACCGAAGCCGGTTAAAACGCGGTGATTTGGTTTTTTACTTTCAGCCTTTTGTTCAAAAATATCCCTATCACGTTATGATTTTTGTGGGCGAAGCGCGAACAAACAACGAAAGCGCACGCGACTGGGTTGTCTATCACACGGGAACATCCGCGGATGATAAAGGCGTTGTGAAAAAGGTCAGGCTTGATACCCTAGACCAACACCCTGACCCGCGCTGGCGTCCCGTTGTAAATAACAAAAATTTTATCGGGTATTACCGTTTGAAGATATTGGAAAATGATAATTAAGGCACGCGAGTGCCGCAATGAAATAGCCCCGACCGTAAGGTCGCGGGATAAATGCAAGATAAATAAACGAGGCTCGAAGAGCCGATACGATTTTTGAAATGGAGAAATTCAGATGGCAGGAAAACATCTTTGCCTTTTAGTTCACTTTGTTTGGAGTACATCAAACCGCGAGCCTTATATCTCGAATGAATGGAGCGATAATCTTTACGGCTACATCGGCGGAATACTCAAAAATAAAAAAGGCAAGTTGATAAAAGCAGGCGGCATCGCAGACCACATACACATTCTTGCTTCTTTGCCATCTACAATTTCAATTGCGGATGCTGTTAGTGTGATGAAATCAAATTCTTCACGTTGGGTTCACGAAACAATTCCAAGAATGGATTATTTCAAATGGCAAGAAGGTTACGGAGCATTTAGTGTCAGCAAATCGGCGGAAGAAACAGTTGTTGATTACATACACAATCAAGAACATCATCACCAAAACAAAGGTTTTAAGAATGAGTTTTTAGGATTGTTGAAAAAACATGAGATTGAATATGACGAAAGATATTTGTGGAATTAAATTTATTGTTGAATTGCATTTGTTACCCACGACCTACGGTCGGGGCTATTTCATAACGGCTCTTTGAGCCTTTGCTTGTTTTGAACTTCGTGCTTTTTTGTGCATTTTGTAGCTAACAATTTTTTGAGGAAACTATGAGCATCCCTGTCAATGTAAACGTCGAAAAAATTTCAATTCGTAAACCGAATATCTCTTTATCAACCGTAGCGATTTATCTATTGGTTATTGCCGCTGTTTCGTCCTTCGCTTTTTGGCGGACGCGGGCTGAGAAACCGAATAACCCGCAAGTCCAAAATGCTCTGTCGGCGACTTCGATTTGGGGTGTAAAAGAAGACCCTTTCTTCTCACTCAGTTCAAGCCGAACATATGGTTCAAACGGAAGCCCGCGCGTTTGGCTCAGTTATCGCGGCGTGAGTTCAATGGACTTTCGCGTTTATAAAGTCAAAGACCCCTCCAAGTTTTTCAAAGGCTTAAAAGATGCTCATCAAATCGGTGAAGGCGAAGACCCCGGACCGAAATCACAGCCCGAACTTCTTGCCACAATAAACGATACGAAAAATTATTTTTACGATTCGATTAAGTCTTATGTAAGAGAGCAAGTAAGTTACGGCGTTCGCAAACGTGTAAACGACGCTCTTGGCAGAAACAAGGAGTTTGAACGAAGACCGCTAAATGTGGCGGATTATGCCCGCGTTCCGCTTCTTAATCCTGACCAGATGGTTACAAGTTGGCGCGAACAGCTTCCCGAACTAAATGACGATTCTGACCGCAAACAGGTAGTTTTAGGCAAACGCGAACCCGGCGTTTATCTTGTCGAAGCTGTCAACGGATTGCAACGCGCTTACACTGCCGTAATAGTTACTGACCTTGCGATGGTGCAGAAAGTTTCGTCTGAAGGCGATGTTATTGTGCAGGCTGTCAACCGCAGAACAGGTGCGCCGCAACCTAACGCAAGCGTTGAAGTTTTGAGGAACAAAATCGCACTCGCGAATGGTCAAACAAACACGGACGGTATCTTTCAATCAAAGGTCCCGAAAGAAAAATCGTCCTCAACCGAAGCAGAAGCTCCGCAAAATCAATACCTGATAATGGGCAGAAGCGGCGAAAACTTTTTCATCTCGGATTTAGATTCCTTCTATTTCGCAGAATCCGAATCTGATTCAAAACTCGTCGGTTACATCTACACTGACCGCCCCGTTTATCGCCCCGAACACAAAGTTAATTTCAAAGGAATACTGCGTAACCTTGATTCAAAGGGTTATACACTTTTGCAACAAAAAACCGTAAACGTCACAGTCGAAGACACAGAAGGCAGCAAGATTTACGAAAAGGATTTGCCGCTTTCTCCGCACGGAACATTCAAAGGAACGCTTGATGTTCCTGCAAAAGCAAAACTTGGAAACTACACAATAACGGCTCATGTCGGTGAAAACACGGCACAGGGTTACTACGAAGTTGATGAGTACAAAAAGCCCGAATACAAAGTTTATGTGAAAACCGAAAAACCTTACGTCGCGGTTGGCGATAAAGCAAAATTCACAATCGAAGCCAAATACTTTTTCGGTGCGCCCGTAGCAAATGCCGAAGTCAAATACTATGTCACGCGAAGCCGCCATTATTCCTATTGGTGGGACGAAGGTGATGACAGCGCAGACTACGGAATCGAAGGTGAAGAGGAAGACGACGGCGATGACTATTACAGCGGATATGGCAGCGACATCATTGAAGAGAAAGAAGCAAAACTTGATTCTCAGGGAAAATTAACGGTTGAAGTTGATGCCAAAGCTCCCGAAAAAGAAGACGCCGAGTACGATTACGAATATCGCCTGGAAGCCGAAGTTACGGACGCATCGCGCCGCGCTCTTACAGGTTCGGGAAGTTTCGTTGCAACACGTGGTGCATTGATGGCAGATGCTTTCTCCACGCGCTGGGTTTACGGCGTCGGACAGAATGCGTTGATTCAAGTCCGTACAAGTGATTATCAGGGCAAACCTGTTTCAACCCGCGTCACGCTCGAATTTAACGAACGCCGTTGGGAAAAGGTGATGAAGAAGGATAGCCAAGGTTATGAATATGAAACCTGGGCACCCAAAGACACCACGCTTTCAAAGGCAGAAGTGACAACAGACGCACGCGGCATGGCAACACACGATTACAAGACCGAAAAAGCAGGCGTCATATACATTCGTACAATCACTTACGATAAGGGCAAAGCCATTCCCTCTTTCGGAAGCACAATCTATGTTACTGACAACACGGACGGTTGGGCTGCGAACTACATGACCTATAACTACGATGCCATAACGCTGATTCCCGATAAGAAATCTTATCAAGTCGGCGAAACCGCACACGTTCTGGCTCTTTTACAACATGACAACGCAAGTCTTCTTGTTACGACAGAGATGTATAACGTAATGAGTATGCGTCGTATGGATGTAAAAGGGCGTTCGGTGATGATTGATGTGCCGATAGAATCGCGCTTTGCGCCGAACTTTTATCTCAGTGTCGCATACGTCAAGAACAATGAGTTTTTCACGGCGGAACAGCGCATGGTTGTTCCCGCACGCGATAAGATGATTAACCTTTCAATCATTCCTAACAAAAAAGAATTTCGTCCGCGTGAAACCGCTTCTTACACTGTTCTTGCGCAAACTGTTGACGGTCAACCTGTTCCGAATGCCGAGGTCAGCATGGGCGTCGTTGACGAAGCAATCTACAGCATTGCGGGCGAACAGGTGGGCAACATTAAAGCTGATTTTTACGGGAGACGATGGAATCGGGTCTCGACAGAATTTGCTTCTTCGTTCCGTGTGGTCGGTTACGCAGGGAGAAAACCTGCGCTGTTGGCTGAAAACAAAAAGAGTAATCAGCTTGCCGATTTCAAAAACGAAGAAGAACAGCCGCTTGCAGAACCAACTGTTCGGAAAGACTTCAAGGACACAGCTTTCTGGACGCCTGACGCCGTAACGGGCGCAGACGGCAAAGCCGTGATTGAAGTAAAACTACCGGACAATTTAACAACATGGCGTGCAACGGCGCGTGCTGTTACGTCAGACACCCGCGTCGGTTCCGGCACTTCAAAAGTTATTGCAACAAAGAATTTAATTTTGAGGCTTGAGACGCCGCGATTTGTGACTGCGGGCGACACCGTCACGCTTTCCGGCATCGTTCACAATTTCCTGAAGACAAACAAGCAAACTCTGATTTCGCTACAAGCCGACGGCGGGCAGTTGTTAGATACAGCACAACAGAGAGTGAACATCGCATCAAACGGTGAAACACGAATTGACTGGCGCGTCACGGCACCGAATCAATCGGGTGAAATAACTCTGCTTGCAAAGGCTTTGACAGACACAGAATCAGACGCCATCGAATTAAAACTGAAAGTCTCGCCAAAAGGCTTAAATCAAAAACAGTCGCAATCTGTTACAACAAATCAAGACGGTGCAGACCAGACGGTTTCATTGAGCATTCCGTCAAGTTCGGACGAAAACGCAAGAACTTTAAGAATTGAAGCCGCGCCATCTGTTGCAAGCACTTTGTTTGGCGGTTTGGATTATTTGACCAGCTATCCATATGGCTGTACTGAACAAACGATGTCCAGTTTCCTGCCAAACGTGGTGGTCGCAAATGCCTTGAAGAACGTGCCGAACGCACGCATCAAGAAAGACAATAAGCTAAACGAAAAAGTTCAAAAAGGACTTGACCGTTTGTATTTGTATCAACACGACGATGGCGGCTGGGGATGGTGGAAAGATGACCAGACACATCCGTTTATGACCGCTTATGTTATTGACGGTCTGGTACAGGCGAAGAATGCCGGTTACGACATTGACCAATCACGCATAGACAAAGCGCGTGAAAGCCTGAAAGTAATGCTTGATAGAAATGACTCAACGGGACAGCAATGGATTAACCTTGAGATTCGCACCTATATGGTCTATGCGCTGAACCTTAGCGGAAAGGCTGATGCGTCATACACGAAAAGCCTGTTCGCGCGTAAGGCTGAACTACAAGCTTACGGACGCGCACTGCTCGCCCTGACATTGAGACATAGAAAGGAATCCATTGACGCGCAGACGGTTGTTATGGACATCGAACGCGGCGCGAAGGTAAACAACGGTGCGGCATATTGGACAACAGAATGGAAATACGGAAACGGAGTTCGTGAAGATTTTGATATTGAAGCAACTGCGCTTTCGGTTAAAGTGTTGTCGAATATCTCGCCGCAAAGCCCGTTACTGCCGCAAGCCGTTCGCTGGTTAGTTCAAAATCGTCGTTACGGTTACTACTGGGATTCGACACGGCAAACTGCTTTCGCAATTATGGGATTGATTGATTATGTGAAAGTCAGCAATGAACTCAAACCCGATTATCAGCTTGAGGTTTATTTGAACGGTGAGCCTGTCATTAACCGCCGTGTTAGTGCGAATGATGCCCTAACTGCCCAATCGTTCATAATCGAACGCAAAGGCAGCAAGGCAATCAACATGAATCAAATTCGTGTTGTAAAACGAGGTGCAGGTTCGCTCTATTTCACCGCAAGCTATGATTATTATGCGGATGAGAAAGATGCCGCGCCATCGCAAGGCATGACCATTACACGCGAGTATTATCGTTTGAAGATTACACAAGAGGCTACGCAACCTGCGACAACAAGTGCAAATACAAACACCGCTTCGCAGATTAATACAAAACCAAAATGGACTTTGGAACCATTGACGGGCGAAGTCCGTTCGGGCGATTTGATTGTTTCACGCATTCGGGTTGTCGGTCCGGCTTCGACCTATATGATGATTGAAGACCCGATTCCTGCGGGTTGCGAACAGGTCGAAAGCGTCAGCGGATTAAATCTTAATTACACAGAAGGGCGTTGGAGCGATTGGTACAGTTCGCGCGAATTCCGTGATGATAAGACAGTATTGTTTATTTATTACTTTAGAGGAGACGCAACATATCAATACGCAATGCGTGTTCAGATTCCGGGCGACTTCAAAGTCATTCCGGCACGCGCCGAATTGATGTATCAACCTGAAATCCAAGCGCACACAACCACAGGATTCATGCGAATCATGGATAAGAAATAATTACCGGGAACGCGGGCATCTTTGCCCGCAAAGACTTGCCGTTGGCAAGTCTAAAAACTTAATTAAATTTAGCGTTGAATTTTAACGAAACATTTTACTCGCGCATTCTGCGCTCGTTGGCGGGCAAAGATGCCCGCGTTCCCGGTATTTTACTCGCGCACTCTGCGCTCGTTGGCGGGCAAAGATGCCCGCGTTCCTAGTATATGCGACAACTAAATTCCTTAATTACTTCCGCGAAAGAAATATCAGACAATCGCCCCGCGTTGGTTACTTTCTTTATTGTTTACCTCGCGTTGATTGGGGCGGTTGCTTTGTATGTTTTGACAAACCTTGCGACATACAGCGCGGTCTTTCTGACGTTGCTTTCAATGATTCTCTTCCCTCTGTTTTTCTCTTTGTTTCAAACAATGTGTTTGAGTTTCACACCTGAAATAAAAGCGAAAGATTTGTTGAAAGAGTCGCTCCATAATTTTCGGAAAATACTAATCGTGAGTTTGCCTTTTGCGGTCTTGGCGATTTTTCTTTACCGTCTATTGGCTTCAATGGAAAATACCGTTGCAATCTCAACATTGCGGTATTTGCTTTTTGGTTTGGTATTTCCGTTATTGATGATTCATCTTTGGATAGAAACGCTTCGTAGCGATGTTGTTTCTGTGTGGAAAAACATCACTACCGTTTTATCAAACGCATTCGCGCCAATGTCTGTTTTGATTTATTTTTGCGGGCTGATTGTTTTTGCATTTATTCCTTATTTAATTCTGCTGCCGCAAATCAAATTAGCACAGAGCAATTTGGTCATAATGCTTTTTGTCATCAGATTGGTCGCAGCGTTTCTGTTGATTTTCTTTGGCTGGGTTTTGACGCTAAATGCTTTGAAGAAAGTCGCACGATAGAAGATAAAAGAGATGTTATTCAAAAGCACTAATCTTCTGTTGATTTCCATTCTCACACTCTCGCTTTTTTCTTTTTTCAACGAACCGAACAAGCACAGAACAAGCAATCAAACCAAACCTGATAGTAACGATGTTCTTCAACAAACTGCCGAAAACGCTTTAGGTCAACGTGAAGGCGCAATCATCGTTTTAGATACGCAAATCGGACGCATTCGTGCTGTTGTCAATAAAGAAATCGCTTTTGAAAAAGCAATGTCGCCGGGTTCTACCATAAAACCTTTTACTGCACTGACGGCATTGCGCGAAGGTTTAATAACAGAAGATTCAACGCTTGTTTGCCGTGCTCCTTACAAACGAGATGACTTTTCAATCAACTGTGTTCACGGCGCGGAAGAACCTCCTTTTGATGTCGTTCACGCGCTGGCACATTCGTGTAACTTTTATTTCGGAAAGCTTGGCGAAAGAATTAATCAGAGGAAATTTAATGCGACGCTTTCATCATTTGGATTTGATGAGAACATCGGAAAACTCCCGAAAGGAAAATGGCAATCGAAAATCGCAATTGGCGAAACAGAAGAATTACTGGTTACGCCTTACAATCTAATCAAAGCATACTCGGCGTTAGTGATGTCAGAACCGCCTGCGTTAGCGGGCGGGTTGTCTTCCAAACATCGCGCTCTTTTGATTGAAGGAATGCGCGGGGCTGTCGAATACGGAACGGCTGAAAAAGCAAATTTAGATGAAATCTCTTTGAACATCTTTGGCAAAACGGGGACTGCTTCGGGTGATGGCAATTACAGAATGCAAGGCTGGTTCGTGGGCTTTTCGGCGAATGCCGATACAAAGGGACGAGTCCCGAATCCGAGTGAAATAAATTTAGCCGTTTTGGTTTTTATCAAAGGCGCACACGGTTCTGATTGTGCAGTTGCTTCAAAACAGATTTTTTCCGCATTCGCTTCCACGCAATTAGCACAGACGACGCGTGGCGAACAACAAATAACAGACATTCGTGTCAAAATCGGAGACGAGATAAAGACTCTTTCACTTGAAGATTACTTAACCGGTGTTCTCGTGACTGAAAGCAGTTTTGAAGATGAAGCCGAAGCTTTGAAAGCACAGGCTATCGCAAGCCGGACTTATGCTGTGAAACATCTGAAAAGACACGCAAAAGACGGTTATGATTTTTGCACGTTGACACACTGTCAACGGTTTAAGTTCTCAGCAGGTGAAAGATATAAACGCGCTGTTAAAGAAACCGAAGGACAAGTTTTATTAGATGACAAAGGCGATTTTGCGGAGGCTTATTTCAGTTCGTCCTGCGGCGGCGCAACGGCGAATCTTTTTGAACTCTGGGGCGTTGTATCAAAGTCTTATTTAAAAACTTTCCGTGACGATTATTGTACTGAAATGCCGCACAGCGACTGGTCTGCCACAATCACAACCGAACAGATGTTGAAAGCCTTGCAAAGCGACAAAAGAACAAATGTCGGAAAACATCTGGAGCAAATTCAAATTATTGAAAAAGATTCATCGGGTCGCGCACAAACCCTAAGGTTAGCGGGTGAGCGCAATAAAAAAGTGAGCGGCTGGGATTTCAAAATAATCGTAGGGAGAGTGATCGGATGGAATTTGATAAAGAGTTCGCGCTTTGCGGTTAAGAAACAGGGCAAGAAGTTTGTTTTTGTCGGAAGCGGATTCGGTCACGGTTTAGGTCTTTGCCAAGAAGGAGCGCATGTCATGGCACAACGCGGATTTAATCATCACCAAATACTTGCACGATATTATCCAACGACTACAATCGGGAAAAGATAATGCCGTCGAGTGCAAACGCGAATGAAAAAATCTATCACCTGTTACTTATCATCTATGACCCATTTTGCGCGGGCAACACAAATTCTTATTTTTCTGGTTCTTTGTTTTCTTGCGTCGTGCAAGTCAATTTCTGATGACTCAAACGACGTAACGCCTTCGCCTTCGCCATATATTCAAAAATCACGTCCGGGTATTTATGTCCCAAACATTCCTGAATACTTGAACCGCACACAATCAAGCGAACACTTTCGCGTACATTTTTCTTCGCGCACAAAAGCGGAGGATGTGAAGCTGACTTTGGAGATATTGGAAGACTCTCGCAGGATGATGACTCAACGCCTTGCAGATGTTTCGCTCAACATCGAAGAAGTCCCAATATGTGTCGTCATAATTCATGACACAACGGGAAATTTTACAGGCGACACAAAGCAATCATGGCTTGTCGGCGCAGTTACGCGCGGCATCAGCATCACGCTTCAACCAATCGGACTTTTGAAAAAACGTAATACTCTGGAAACGATACTTCATCACGAATATGTTCATATTATCGTCAATGCTTTAAGGCAAAAACAGATTCCGCGCTGGATGAACGAAGGCACAGCCCTATACTATTCAGGCGAAGGCAAAGAACTTTTGAAAACTGAAAAGAAGTTGGCTTTAACAAAAGACGAGATTGAAAAACAGCTTGATTCAAAACCTAAACCGCCGGAGATGCGGACACTTTACGCCGCTTCTTATCGTGAAGTCACAGAGATTTTGAAAATTGAAAACGAAGTCGGATTGTGGCGACTGATTACGGAAAATTGACGCTCTCCATCTAAACCTAAGCGGTTATAGATGGAGATTCTAAAGACACGCTTTGTGCAGCCACATACGTTATGTCTTTACGGGTTTGCCCAGCCCGTTTCAAGATTACTTGAGCAGA
>Ga0187894_10004932_pt1 | contig 13969 bp, 16 predicted proteins | sample GBC1701081metaG_FD_136650 | JGI IMG/M metagenome (GOLD analysis project Ga0187894, IMG submission 136650) | White microbial mat communities from a lava cave in the Kipuka Kanohina Cave System on the Island of Hawaii, USA - GBC170108-1 metaG ...
CGCCTCGCCAGATTGCCCTTCTCGTCGCTCGTCATCGTTTTCCTCCTCGGATCCTCCGCCTCCGCGGATGACCAGATGCCGCCGAGCCAGATTCGTGCGCCGCGGCTTCCACGGGCCGGGAGCGCGAGTCACGGACCTGACGCGACATATCGTAGCGCGATATATACGACCAGGCGAGCGGGAGGAGACGGCCGATCGCGTGGACGCCACGTCGCCGCGCGTCTCGGCGGCGGTCGCGGTCCAGGAGGTATCGTCTAGTCCGTGGGGGGACTTGGCATGTTCGGCCGGGCGCTCCGGCGGCGCTGCCCGCTCTACGCCGCCGGACCGATCACCGTGCGGTGGTTCCACCTCGTGCCGGTGTGTCCCGGTTGCGGGCTGCGGCCTGACCGTGGGGAGACGGACTACTTTCTCGGCGCGATCGTTTTCAACATGGCGTTCGCCGAAGGTCTCTTCGCCCTCGGGATCCTCGCGGTGCTGATCGCGACCTGGCCGCATCCGCCGTGGGACGCTCTCTACTACGGCGGGATCGCGGCGATGATCGTCGCGCCGATTGCGCTGTATCCGTACTCCAGGCTCTGCTGGCTCGCGTTCGATCTGCTCTTTCGGCCACCGCGCCCGGCGGACTTCGCGCCTGCGCTCGATCGGGCCCCGTGGGAGGCGGCGCGCCACGCGCACGGTCGTCGGGCGCTGCCTCCGCGGGATCTTGGGCGAAGGAGCGCGCGTCATGCCTCGTGTCCACGGCGGCAACGGGCCATTCCGGAAAAAAATACCCGGGGCAATCCGATCGACGACTTCGTCTCGTACCAAGGATAGATGGCGACGTTGCCCGGTCTCCCCCGGCTTCCAGCCCCTGAGCGCGCCGACGGGCTCACCGTCAGCCCCCCGGCCATCGGGTCCCAGGCGGCGAGCGCCGACCTGGTCGGTGAGATGGCCCGCGGGGAGCGCTCGGCTCTCGAGCGCCTGTACGACCGGTATGGCGCGCTCGTGTACAGCCTGGCGTTGCGCATCCTCGGCAGGCCCGCGGATGCCGAGGAGGTCGTGCAGGAGGTGTTCCTGCAGGCCTGGCGCGACGCAGAGCGCTATGACGCCGCCCGCGGGACGCTCCGCACGTGGCTCGTGACCCTGGCGCGGACGCGGGCCATCGACGCGCTCCGCGCAGCAAGTCGCGGCGCCCGCCGCGCAGAGGTCCCGCTGGCGTGGGACGCGCCCGATCCAGAGCCAACCCGCGCCGAGGGAATCGGAGACCGCGAGATCGTCGTCGGGGCGATCGCTCACCTCTCGTTCCAGCAGCGCGAGGTTCTCGATCTGGCCTACTACCAGGGATTCACCCAGACCGAAATCGCCGCGCGCACGGGATTGCCACTGGGTACCGTCAAGACGCGGATCCGCTCGGCCCTCGAGCGCCTGCGCGACGCGCTCTGCCCGCGCCCGGATTCGCCATGATCGGCCACCAGCCCTTCGCCGACTGGTCCGCGCTGGCCGCCGTCGGAGCGCTCGACAGCGACGAGCGACAGCGATTCGACGCGCATCTGGCGGTCGGCTGCGCGGAGTGCGAGCGGGACCTTGCCGAGTGGTCGGCGGTCGCGGCCGTCCTACCGGTCGCTCTGCCCGCCGTAGAGCCGCCCGCTGGCCACCGCGAGCGAATGATGGCGCGCCTCGACGCGGAGACGGCCGCCTCGGCTCCGCCACGCGCCGTGCCGATCGTCGGACGACGCGTGCCCCGATGGCGATGGAGCGGCGCCGTTGCGGCGGGACTGGCTCTGGCCGCCGCCCTCTGGGGCCTCTGGGATACTCGGTCGACGCTGGAGCACGAGCGGCGAGCGATCGCGCGGCTCGAGCAGGAGCTCGTTGATCAGCGGCTGCTCACGTCGCTCGTGTCCGGCAAGGACACGGTGGCGGCGCCGCTCGCCGGCACGCCAACGGCGGCGCGCGCCGGGGGCTGGATCGTGTGGAGCCCCTCGCGACACGCAGGCTTCATCGTGGTGCACTATCTGCCCATGCTGCCGCCTGGCAGGCAGTACCAGCTCTGGGCCATCGCGGGCGGGAACCCGGCCCCGGCCGGCCTCTTCGACGTCGATGAGGTTGGGCACGCGGCGCTGATCGTCTCTGCGACCGTCGAACAGCCGGATCGGTTCGCGGTCACGATCGAGCCGCGGGGTGGCCGTCCGAGCCCGACGGGCCCGATTGCGATGGCAAACGTCGCGCCCATCGACGGACACGATCACAGCGCTGGCAAGAAGAGCACGCAGTCGCACTGACCAGCCCGGTGGCGCGGCCACTCCGCGGGGATCACCACCACCTTCGCCAGATTGCTGTTCTAGAGGATCTCCATCGATCCGCGGATCGCGCCGCTCGCCGTGCCGACGACCGTGAAGTGACAGTATCTGTGGATGGTCCGCTTGGCGCCCGAGACGTTGACCACCCGACACTGGACGTGCTCGTCCGACCCGGTAAAGGTCGGGGGCGTGAACCGATCGCCCGGCGACGCGACGTCAGGAGTGCCGAGGCAGAGGGCCACGGCGGCGAACTGGAGCGCGAGGACGAGTGGAATGCGCCGAGTGCGTCCGAGCATGGATGAGCCCTCCGTCGAGCATGCGGTTTCGAGATGGTCGGTGGGGAGGGCGTCGTCATCCTGCCTGCTTGCGCACGAACTCCCCGATGCGATCGATGGCCTGCTGCCCCTCGTCGAGCATGGGCGCAAACAGGTGCCACACGTGGATCATGTGTTCCGACGCCTCGTAGCTGACGGTCACGCCGGCCTTGCGCGCGCGCTCGGCCAGACGGGCGGCATCGTCGAGCAGCGTCTCGGCCGTGCCCACCTGAATGAGGAGGGGAGGCAGTCCGGAGAGATCTGCGTAGAGCGGCGCCGCCAAGGGCGTGCGCGGGTCCTTGCCTCCCAGATATGCCGCCGACATCTGCAGGAGGCCGGGTTTCTGGACGATGGGATCGACGTCGGCCTTTGTCGTCATCGTCTCGCCGATGCCTTCGAGATCGACCCACGGCGAGAGGCATACGCCCGCCGACGGAAGGGGCAGCTTGGCGTCGCGGATGGCCACGAGCGTGGCCACGGTCAGCCCGCCACCGGCCGAGTCGCCGGCAACGGCGATGCGCCGCGGCGCCAACCCCTGAGCGAGCATCCATCGGTAGGCGGCGACGGAGTCCTCGACCGCGGCGGGATGCGGGTGCTCCGGGGCGAGGCGATAGTCGATGACGAGCACGCGCGCCCTGGAGGCCCGCGAGATCCTTGCGGCGAGCGCACGGTGCGTATTGATCGAGCCGATCACGTAGCCGCCGCCGTGGAGATAGAGCACCGCGCGGCCCGCGTCCGCGTCCGGCGCGCTCACCCATTCGGCCTTGATGCCCCCCGCGCTGACGGCGTCGCGCTTGATATCGGCATCGACAGGGAACATCGCCGCGATCTGCTCGAACCCCGCGCGCGCCTCCTGCACGGTCGCATCCGGCTTGACGACTGGTTGAGACCTGAGCATTTGGACGATCGTCTGAAGCTGTTGCTGAGACATGCCCGCGCCCTCCTCATTGAACGAGGATCGTCTCGAGCGCGCCGTGTCCGACGAGCTCGACGCTTCAGTGTGCGCCGGCCCATCCCCCCCCGCAACGGCTCACGCGAGTGGTGGGATCGGGAACGCCCGCCGCGAAGGCGATCTGCTGGGAGTCATTGGACCAAGGTTCCAGCACCAAGGTCCAATTGATCGGCGGCGCGAGCGTTCCGTAGGATGCCACGCATGAAGCGGCTGCTCGCGCTGATCGTGATGGTGGCGATGATCCCCGTGGCGTCGGCGCAGGCGACCGACGACACCGCGGGTCTCGGGGGTCTCGGCTGTGTCGCGCTCGAGCTGCTCCCGAAGAACGGCGCGTGGCCCACGCTCAGCACGTACTACCCCGCGTTGTACGACCGGGCCCTCGCCACCCTCCGAGCCAGACTGCCGAAGCTCCAAGTCCAGGACGTGTGCCGCGATCGCCTGGTCGTGATCGTGATGCTCCGGGACATCACGGCCGGCGGTCTCGAGGGCTATTACGGGACGACAAGCGCGGCGGCTCTCCGGCCGGTTGTGCTGCTCGCGACCGGGGAGTCGCTGCGCCAAGCGGAGGTGTGGTCCTCGCACGTGCGCGTCGCGCACGGGCCGCCAACTACCGCGCGGGCCACGACGGCCGACGACGTCGAGGCCGTGATCGATGAGTTCTCGACCGCCTACTATCGCGCCGGCAACCGCTAGGCGGCGGTTCGACCCCCTCGACGAGCGTGCGTCACTCTCTCGGCGCGTCGGCCGGGGTCAGAGCCATCTCCTGCAGGACCAGCGGCAGGAGCAGGAAGACGAAGACGATCGAGGCCAGGATCCCCAACGCCGACAAGATGGACGGTAACCCCCAGGCGTCGATGCCATAGCCCACGAGAGGGCCCAGCAGCGCGAAGGAGGCGCGGGTCCCCAGGTTCGCCATCGAGATCGCGGTCGCACGGAATGCGGAGGAAACCTTCTCGTTCAGCGCATTCAGGAAGAGCACGTCGCCCAGGCCGCGACTCACCTGGACCAGGGTCCCGAGCAGTATCCCGCCCCACCCGAAGAAGGACGCCATCCCGAAATACCCGATGATCGGCAAGACGCCGATCGCGGCGAACATTGGCCGTCGCCCGCATCTCTCCGCGCCGACCGCGGCGGATGTCCCGGCGAGCCCGATGATGAGGTTGTAGCCCGCGTGCAAGACTCCGAAAAACGGATCGAAGAACGAGAATCCGTAGAGGAGCCTGATGTTCCTGTTCACGGGCCCCGCGTGGTTGTCCTTGCTCGCCTGGCCGAGCAGACGAAAGCGTCGGGCTCGCCCAGCGAGAGGCCGATCACTTCTGCGTCCGAGGGAGCCCTCATCAGCGTTTCTTTCCCGATCGCGGGGTTCAGTTCTCGGCCACTCGTCGGAGCGACGGGAAGTGCTACTCTCGCCGGCATGACGACCCTCGATGCGCGGCTCGACGACGTGCGCCGCGGCACGATGAGTCGGCGCGCGTTCGTGCGCGTGCTCGCAGCGCTCGGTGTCGCGGCCCCGCTCGCCCAGCAGGTGCTGACCTCGAGCGGCTTCGCGCCCGCCGTCGCACAGGAGCCGGCGTGGACCCCGACCCGGCGCGGTGGCGGAGGCGCCCTGCGTGCGCTCTGGTGGCAGGCCGCCACGATCCTGAACCCGCACCTGACCAGCGGGCTCAAGGACGTCGACGGCGCGCGCCTCGCCTATGAGCCGCTCATCGGCTTCGACGCCGAGGGCGCGATGGTGCCGGTGCTCGCCCAGGACGTCCCCACCGTGGACAACGGCGGCATCGCGCGCGATGGCCTCTCCACCCTCTGGCGGCTCAAGCGCAACGTGGTCTGGCAGGATGGGCAACCGTTCACGGCCGCCGACGTCGTGTTCACCTGGGAGTACGCGGCCGACCCCGCCACCACGGCCACCTCGCTGGGCGCCTGGGAGCGCGTCGAGCGCGTAGAGAGCATCGATAGTCACACCGTGCGCATCCGCTTCAAGCGCCCCACGCCGTACTGGGCCGAGGTGGGCTCGAGCGCGATCATCCCCCGCCACGTGTTCCAGCCATGGCGGGGCGCGAAGGCGCGCGAGGCGCCTGCCAACCTGAAGCCAATCGGCACCGGTCCCTATCGCATCGTCGAATTCCGGCCCGGCGATCTGATCCGAGCCGAGCTGAACCCGCATTACCACATCTCGAACCGCCCGTTCTTCGACACGATCGAGGTGAAGGGTGGCGGCGACGCGGTGTCGGCCGCGCGCGCGGTGCTGCAAACGGGCGAGTACGACTACGCCTGGAACCTCCAGGTCGAGGACGACGTGCTGAGGCGCCTCGAGCAGGGCGGGAGGGGCCGGGTGGCGACGGTCTTCGGCGGCGCCATCGAGCACATCCTGGTGAATCAGAGCGATCCGTGGAGGGAAGTGGACGGCGAGCGCGGCAGCCCGAAGTCCGTCCATCCGTTCCTCACCGATCCCGCCGTGCGCACCGCGCTGAAGCTGATGGTCGACCGCGGCACCGTGCAGAAGGAGATCTACGGACGCGCCGCAGTTGCCACCGGCGCCTACATCAACGAGCCGGCGCGCTTCCGGTCGCCGAATGCAGCGTGGGAGTTCAGCGTTGAGAAGGCGGCGCAGGCGCTCGAGGCCGCGGGTTGGCGCAGGGGCGCCGACGGCATCCGCGCGAGGAACGGTGTCCGCCTCAAGTTGGTCTACCAGACGTCCATCAACAGCCCGCGGCAGAAGACGCAAGCCATCGTGAAGCACGCGGCGGCGCAGATCGGCCTGGACGTCGAGCTCAAGGCCATCGCCGGTTCCACGTTCTTCTCGTCGGACCCGGCAAACGCAGATACGACCGGCCACTTCCTTGCAGACCTCCAGATGTACACGGTCTCGATGGGCGCGCCCGATCCGGAGGGCTTGCTTCGCCAGTTCACCTCCGCCCAGATCGCGTCGCGCGCCAACAAGTGGCAGCGCCGGAACGTCACGCGTTTTCGCAGCGAGGAGTACGACCAGACCTTCCGGGCCGCCGAGGTCGAGCTGGATCCAGTCAAGCGCGCGGCCCTCGTCATCCGCCTCAACGACCTGATCGTGCAGCAGGCGATCGTCGTGCCCGTCGTCGCGCGGGGCCAGGTCGCGGCCATTTCGACCCGGCTGAAGGATGTGGCGCTCAGCGGCTGGGAGCCCGACTTCTGGCGCGTCGCCTACTGGCGGCGCTGATCGTCAGGACGCCGCGTTTCGAATTGGCCGCCGGCTCCGCCAGTGTGCCTTGGCGAACACGAGGGTAAACGCGACCAGAGCGAGGGTCGCCTCCAGCCAGCCCGTCGCCGCCGTGCCCGGAAGCTCGATGCCGTTCTGGACGAACCCGATGACCGCCATGACGTTGTTGAAGGCGATCGCGGCGACGAGGCTGCGGCTCCACAGAAACACGAGCGATACGCCTGCCCAGACCACGCTGAGCCCGAGGCACGTTGTGACCGTGTTCCACGGAGCGGGATACGTCAGATGAAAGAAACCGAAGGCAAGACTCGACGCCACGAGGGTGGCGATCCCGGAACGCCACCGGGCGGCGCTGCCCGCCGCCAGCTGCACGGCGTTGCCGAGTGCGCCGAGGAAGACGAGCACCTCAGCCGTGCTGGCGATGAGGAGCAAGGCAAACAGACGATGGACGGTCCACGCGCCGCCGGGCTCACGGAAGAGCGGCGCCAGTGGTGTCGCGGCCAGGAGCGCGCCGGCTGCCAACGCCGCCGCAGTCGCCGCGACGTCCCGCGATCCGAGCGCGGCCCCGAGCCATCGCGCCGGCGCCAATCCAGCGGTGGCGATCCAGCCGAGGAAGAGGGCCGGGACGACTACTCCAAATGGGAAGAAGAAGCCGAGCACATAGGCGCCTTCGTAGGCTTTGACGGCGAGCCCCATGGCCGTGTGGTTGAACCAGGCATTCGCGGCGTACGCCAATGCCGCGACCCCGATGCCCCCGACCAGGGATGGCTTCATCGCTCGCTCCCTCGGGCCCTACACGTCGACTCGAAGCGCAGTGACGTGGCCATTCCGACTGCATCCATCAGCGGTGCTGGTCACACCGCCAAGATCGCGCGACCGCGACGCGACATTTCGAAGCGAAGAGGCCAGTACCGTACCAGAAGAAGGTCCCGATTTCTCCTCCGGGGGAGTGACGCGGTTGACGGGTGCGCACGTCCGTCTCAAAGAGGTGGCCCCACTCCACCTCAAAGGGAAAGGAGACCCGGTCTCGGCGTACCGGGTCTCTGGTCGGAGGCCGCTCCGCTCGGCCGCCGAGGCTCGAGCGGAAGCCCCAGCCCTCGGAGCTCGCCGACGACGGCCACTGGCGCCGACCGGAGCCGCCGATCTGGCCGCAGTGCGTCACGGAGACCACTTGCCTTCGCGACATTGATCGTCGATAGTTCGAGCACCGCATCCCAGCAGGAGGGAAAGCCTATGGTGCGCTTGACGATCAACGGGAAAACGCAGGACGTCAACGTCAACCCCAGCACGCCCCTGCTGTGGGCGATCCGGGAACAGGTTGGCCTCACCGGAACCAAGTACGGTTGCGGAGTCGCCTTGTGCGGCGCCTGCACCGTGCACCTGGACGGTGCGGCGATCCGGTCCTGCATCGTGCCGACCGCCGCGGCCGTCGGCAAGAAGGTGACGACGATCGAGGGCCTCGCCAACGGCGGCGTTCTGCACAAGGCGCAGAAGGCCTGGCTCGACAACGACGTGCCCCAGTGTGGCTTTTGCCAGCCGGGCATGATCATGGCGGTGGCGGCCCTCCTGAAGTCCAAGCCCAAGCCGACCGATGCCGAGATCGACGCGGCGGTCACCAACATCTGTCGTTGCGGCACGTTCCAGCAGGTGCGTGAGGCCATTCACGCTGCGGCCAAGGCGTAAGGAGGGACCACCATGATGAACCGCCGGTCCTTCGTCATCAGCAGTGCCGCGGCCGGGGCCGGACTGGCCCTGGGCCTGAAGATTCCGTTCGGCGCGAGCGTCGTTCGCGCGCAGGACGGCTCGCCCGAAGTCACGGCCTGGGTGGTGATCCGCCCGGACGAGACGGTCGTGATCCGGATCGCGCGCTCCGAAATGGGGCAGGGAACGCTCACCGGCCTCGCCCAGATGGTGGCCGAGGAGCTCGAGTGCGACTGGTCGAAAGTGACGTGGGAGTATCCGACGCCCGGTGAATCCGTCAAGCGCAAGCGCCCGTGGGGAGACTTCGCCACCGGCGGCAGCCGGGGGATCCGGTCCTCGGAGGAATATGTCCGCCAGGGCGGCGCGGCCGCGCGGATGATGCTGATCGAGGCCGCAGCCCAGAGCTGGAACGTCCCGGTCTCCGAGTGCAGCGCCGCCAACAGCGTGATCACCCACGGCCCCTCCGGTCGCAAGACGACCTACGGCAAGGTGGCGGAAGCCGCCGCAAAGCTCACCCCGCCGGCAAAGCCGGCGCTGAAGGACCCCAAGGATTGGAAGCTCATCGGCAAGTCGGTGAAGCGCCTCGACACGATGGACAAGCTGACCGGGGCGCAGGTGTACGGCACGGACCTGAAACTGCCCGGCATGCTCAACGCCGCGATCAAGGACTGCCCGGTGTTCGGCGGCAAGGTGAAGAGCTTCGAGGCCGCCAAGGTCAAGGGCATGCCCGGCGTTCGACACGTGGTCGCGGTCGGCGATACCGGGGTCGCCGTGGTGGCGGATACCTGGTGGGAAGCCAAGACCGCGCTGGACGCGCTGCCGATCGTGTGGGACGAGGGTCCGAACGCCAAGGTGTCGAGCGCGAGCATCGCCGACATGTTGAAGGAGGGCCTCGGCGCCAGCCAGGCTTTCGTCGCCAACCAGAACGGTGACGCGAAAGCCGCCATCGCGGGCGCGGCCAAGAAGATCGAAGCGGTGTATGCCTATCCCTTCCAGAACCATGCGCCGATGGAGCCGATGAACGCCACGGCGCGCTACACGGCGGATCGCTGCGAAGTGTGGGTTCCAACGCAAAACGGCGAGGGCGCCTTCGCGGCCACGCTCTCGGCGTCCGGCTTGCCGGCCGAGAAGTGCGAGGTGTACAAGATTCACCCCGGCGGTGGCTTCGGCCGGCGGGTGGCTCACCACGACTACGTCACGCAGGCCGTCCTGATCGCCAGGCAGGTGCCGGGCACGCCTGTGAAGCTCTTGTGGACGCGCGAAGAGGACATGCTGCACGGCAAGTACCACCCGGTCATGCAGTGCAAGCTGGTCGGCGCGCTCGACGCCAGCAACAACCTCACCGGCCTGCACATGCGCCTGTCGGGGCAGTCGATTCTCGCCGACGTGCGGCCGGCAGGTCTCCAGGACGGCAAAGACCCGCTGGTGTTCCAGGGGCTCAACCCGAGCGGTGAGTTCGCGCTGGGGTACACGGTTCCCAACTTGCTGATCGACCATGCGATGCGGAACACGCACGTCCCGCCGGGGTTCTGGCGCGGCGTGAACATCAACCAGAACGCAATTTTCATCGAATGCTTCATGGATGAGCTGGCCCACGCCGCCGGCCAGGATCCGCTGGAGTTTCGCCGCAAGCTGATGACCAAGCACCCCAAGCACCTGGCCGTCTTGAACGCGGTGGCCGACCGAGCGGGCTGGGGCAAGCCGGCGCCCCGGGGCGTGTACCGCGGGCTGGCGCAGATGATGTCCTTCAACAGCTACGTGGCGGCGTGCGCGGAGATTTCCGTCAAGGACGGCAACAAGGTGAAGATCCACCGCATCGTGGCCGCGACGGATTGCGGCTACGCCGTCAACCCGGCCCAGATCGAGCGGCAGGTCGCGGGCTCGTTCGTCTACGGACTGTCGGGGCTGTTCATGCAGGAGTGCACCGTCAAGGACGGCCACATCGAGCAGACGAACTGGAACACCTACGATTCGATGCGGATCGCCCAGATGCCGAAGGTCGAGTCGATCATCATGCCGTCCGGCGGATTCTGGGGTGGCGTCGGCGAGCCGACGATCTGCGTGGCCGCGCCGGCAGTCCTGAACGCGTTCTTCGCCGCGACGGGCAAGCGCGTCCGTACGGTCCCGCTCAAGAATCAGGGCATCCAGCTGGTGTAGCGATGCGTCGGCGTCTGGCCGCTGCGATCGGGCTCGGCTCGATCGCAGCGGCCGTCGTGGCGTCGGCCGAGCCACCGGCCGGCGCCGCAGCGTGCTCCGGTTGTCATCCGGCCACAACCCGTGTGAGCTCGCCCGTCCCTCGGCTCAACGGGCTCGATCAGGCGGCGATCGTCAGAGCCATGCAGGAATTCCGCTCGGGGCAGCGGACCGGCACCGTCATGGATCGGATCGCCAGAGGCTTCACGGACGACGAAATCCGGGCCATCGCCGCCTGGTACGCGACCCAGCGTTGAGGTCCAGCCGCCGCGATTTCCTGAAGTTCGGTCTCGCCGCCACGACCTCGGCGGCGCTGGTCCCCGTTCCGAGCTTCGGCCAGACGGCCACCCCGCGTGTCGTGGTCGTCGGAGGTGGCTTTGCCGGGGCGAGCTGCGCCCGGGTCCTCCGTCAGGCCGACCCGCGGATCGGGGTGACGCTGGTGGAGGCGAACGCGACCTTCACCGCGTGCCCGTTCAGCAACATGGTGATCGGCGGTCTCCGGGAGCTGGGCGCACAGCAGTTCACGTACGAACGGGTGGCCGCCGACGGCGTCGTCCTGGCCCGCATGATGGCGACGAGTGTCGACGCGACCGCGCGGTCGGTCACGCTCGGAGACGGCACGCGCCTGCCGTACGACCGGCTAGTGCTGGCGCCTGGCATCGATATTCGCTGGGGCGCTCTGCCTGGCTACGACGAGGCGGCGGCCGCGCGTATGCCCCACGCCTGGCGGGCCGGCGAGCAGACCACGCTCTTGCGGCGCCAGCTCGAAGCCATGCCTGACGGGGGACTGGTGGTGATCTCCGCCCCGGCGAACCCGTTCCGCTGTCCGCCGGGACCCTACGAGCGCGCCAGCCTGATCGCGCACTATCTCAAGACGAAGAAGCCTCACTCCAAGCTGATCGTCCTCGACGCCAAGGACGCGTTCTCGAAGCAGCGGCTGTTCCAGGCCGCGTGGGCCGAGCTGTACCCGGGTCTGCTCGAATGGGTGCCGCTGTCCAAGGGCGGCAACGTCACGTCGGTCGATGCCTCGACGCTCACGCTGGTGACCGATTTCGCCCGGCACAAGGCCGCGGTGGCCAACGTCATCCCGCCACAGAAGGCCGGTCGCATCGCGGAGGCCGCGGGCGTCGCCGACCGCACGGGCTGGTGCCCGATCGACCCGGTGACGTTCGAGTCGAAGCTCCAGGCGGGCATTCACGTCATCGGCGACGCTGCGATCGCGGGCGCGATGCCGAAGTCGGCCTTCGCCGCGAACTCGCAGGCCAAGACGTGCGCGGCGGCGGTGGCGAAGCTCCTCACCGGCGCGGCACCATCCGCCCCCAAGCTCATCAACACCTGCTATAGCCTGGTCGCGCCCGACTACGCGATTTCGATCGCCGGCGTCTACGCGCCCACGGGCGGCCAGCTCGCCGACGTTCCTGGCTCCGGCGGCGTCAGCCCTGCGGACGCGCCGCGCGCGGTACGCACAGCCGAAGCCGTGCTGGCCGAAGCCTGGTTCCGCACGATCACCGCCGAGGTGTTCGGTTGAGAGTGGTGGCCGCGATGCTCGCGATCGTCGGCCTGATCGGCATGGCGGAGGGGAGCGATGCGATCCCGAACTCGCTCACCGGCGCCAAGGGCGATCCGGCCCGTGGCCGAGCCATCGTGGCCAATCGCCAGGTCGGATTGTGCCTGCTCTGTCACAGCGGACCGTTTCCCGAGGAGCGCTTCCAGGGCAATCTGGCGCCCGACCTCGCCGGGGCCGGAACACGGTGGTCCGAAGGCCAGCTGCGGTTGCGGATCGTCGATCCTGCCCGAGTCAACCCGGCGACGATCATGCCGGCCTATCATAGGAGCGAGGGATTGACGCGGGTGGGACCGACCTGGCGAGGCAAGCCGATCTTGAGCCCGGAGCAGATCGAGGACGTCGTGGCCTTTCTGACGACCTTGAGGGACTGAGTGGAACGATACACGTCGCGCCGAGCATTTCTGGGTACTGCCATCGCCGCGGGGGTGGGGTTGGGCGCGGTCATCGCGGTCCGGCCCGCGGGGGCCACGCCCGCCGAGACGCAGGAGGCCATCCGCAAGGTCGTGGGCACCGCGCGCGTCACCCCGGGCAAGGTGAAGCTCGAGATCCCGCCGCTCGTCGAGAACGGCAACACCGTTCCGATGACGATCAGCGTCGAGAGTCCGATGACCGACGCCGACCACGTGAAGGCCATTCACGTCTTCACGGAGAAGAATCCACAGCCCAACGTCGTGACCTTCCACCTCGGGCCGCGCGCCGGCCGGGCGAAGGTGGCCACCCGGGTCCGCCTGGCCAACTCGCAGACCGTGGTCGCGATCTGCGAGCTGAGCAATGGCTCCTTCTGGTCCGACAGCGCCGACGTGGTGGTCACCCTGGCGGCGTGTCTGGAAGAGGGGATCTAGCCGTGGCCAGCGCGTTGATCAACGTGCCGGAACGGGCCAAGCGCGGTGAGGTCATCGAGATCAAGGCGCTCGTCTCCCATCCGATGGAGACCGGGTATCGCCGCACCCAGCTCGGGGCCCTGGTCCCGCGCGACATCATTCGGCAATTCGTGTGCACCTACAACGGCACCGAGGTCTTCCGCGCCGAGCTCCACCCCGCGATCGCCGCCAATCCGTTCATCGCGTTCCCGACCGTCGCCACCGAGAGCGGGACCCTGACGTTCCACTGGACTGGCGACAACGGCTTCTCGATGAAGGAGTCGGCCAGGATCACCGTCGAGTAAGTGCGGTCCGCGGTCGTTCCGAGCATCGTGGCGATCGCTCTGGCCGCGTCGGCGTTTGCCGACGAAGCCCCGCCTGCCGGCCGCCGCTCTGGCTACGACTTCATGAGCCGCGAGACCCGGGCGATGCAGGACGACGATACCGCCAATCCCGGCCAGCTCTGGGTGCTCGAGGGCGGCGCGCTGTGGACCCGCAAGACCGGCGCCGCCATGCGGGCGTGCGCCGACTGCCACGGCGAAGCCCGGGAGAGCATGAAGGGCGTCGCCGCGCGCTATCCGGCGTTCGACGCGACCCGGAACCGACCGGTCGATCTCGAGCAACGCATCAACATGTGCCGAGTCGATCGGCAACAGGCCCCGGCGCTTGCGTGGGAGAGCCGAGAGCTGCTGGCGCTGACCGCCTACGTGTCCCGCCAATCGCGCGGCTTGCCGATCGACATCGGCATCGAGGCGCGGATGCAGCCGTTTCTCGACGCCGGCCGGGCGACCTTCCATCGACGGCAGGGGCAGCTCAATCTCGCGTGCACCCAGTGCCACGACGCCAACTGGGGCCGCCAGCTCGCGGGCAACGTCATCCCCCAGGCGCATCCGACCGGGTACCCGATCTACCG
>Ga0187894_10004933_pt1 | contig 13964 bp, 8 predicted proteins | sample GBC1701081metaG_FD_136650 | JGI IMG/M metagenome (GOLD analysis project Ga0187894, IMG submission 136650) | White microbial mat communities from a lava cave in the Kipuka Kanohina Cave System on the Island of Hawaii, USA - GBC170108-1 metaG ...
CGACGGGTCTCTCGTCGGCCGCTACCGCGATGATCGCCGGAGCCCGGAGCTCACCCCGATCGAGCTGGTCCCGCCCGACTTCGCCGCCGAGCTGCGCGGTTGCGACGAGGTGTCGGTGCTGGCGCGGCCGCCGGTTCATGGCATGAGCCGGCTGCTCCCCGTCGAGGTGGCGTGGAGCTATACGTCCGGCGGCAACCGCGGAGCGGCGTCGCCGTCCGGAACGCCGCGCCGCCTGGTGGTGACCGACGTCGAGCCGCCGGCCGAGCTCGGCCTGCCGAGACTGATGGAGACCGCGCGGCCGACGCCGCGCCCGGGCGAGACCGTCACCGTGCTCCGCGGCCCCGCGGCCACCCCTTCGCGGGTCGCGGCCGCCATGGAGACGGCAGACCAGATCGAGCTCCATGTCCATGGCCTCGTGGATCTCGAGCGATCCGAAGCGGCGATGCTGGTCTTGTCGCCCGACGCGGATGGTCGATTCAGCCTGACCGCCAGCGACATCAAACGGCGGCGACTGCGCGGGCGGCCGGTCGTGCTGTTGGCCGCCTGCCACGCCGCCCAGGCCGCGCCGCATCCGCATCGCCCATGGAGCTTGCCGGCCGCGTTTCTCGCCGCGGGCGCCGCCTCGGTGATCGCGTCGCCCGGTGCGGTCCCGGACAAAGACGCGGCCGCCTTCTTCGCGGCCGTCGAAAGCCGCATTCGATCGGGCGCCTCACCGGCTCGGGCGGTGCGCGACGAGCGCCTTCTCCGCACCCGTGTCGATCCAGCCAGCTGGACCGTCGACGTCGTCGTCTTCAACTGAAGCAAGCCAAGGGAGATATCCCATGCGCCTCCGCACCTGCGTCGCCCTCTCCGTCCTCGGCCTCACACTCGCCATCTTCGCCAGCTGCGTCGACGACGGAGCCATGGGCGAAGCGGTCCCCACCGGCGAGGAGGAGCTCGACGAAGGCGCGTCGACCCGGCTCGCGCTCGCGCTCCCCCCGGTGGTGGAGCTCGCGCGACTCGATCCCGCGCTCTCTCTATGGCCCGCCCGCGATGCAGACGCGGCGGTATTGGTGTTTGAACCATCGCCGGTGGATCCGAGTCATTTCCGCGCCTACATCGTCGATGTCACCCATCAAGAGATCGCGTTTCATATCGACGGCCTCGTCGGCCGCGAGCTCGCCCTTCTCAGCCATCGCTTGGCCGAGGACTACGTCGCGGCGGCCGGCGCGTCCGTCTCGTCGAATCGCAGCATCGTCACCAAGCCCCGCTTGGGCTCAGGCGGCGGATTCCCTCACGACCCGCCGCCCGACCCGAGGAGCCGCGGCGCGCGGGCACCGGCGATGAGTCCCGATGCCATCCTCCGGACGGCCAACGAGATCGACGCGGCCATCGCGAGAGCGCCCTGACCGGTGGAACGCTCGCGGCCGGCGTCGGGGCGCGGCATCGCGCCCCCGCGCGCCGGCGAGGGAGGTAAGCTCTTCTCAGGCCGATGAGCGGAGCTGGCGGTGCGAAATGGGCGCTGGCCCTCTTGCTGCTCGCGGCCGCGCCGTCGGGAGCCGCGGCCGAACGCCTGCCGATCACCCGATACGATTCGGCCGATGGCCTGGCCAGCACGTGGATTACGCACATACGGCGCGACTCGCGCGGCCTCCTCTGGTTGTCCACGCGCGACGGGCTCAGCCGCTTCGACGGCTCGCAGTTCGTCAACTACGGCAGGGAGCACGGGTTGCCGCCGGCGCACATCAACTACGTGCTGGAGAGCCGCCGCGGCGACTATTGGCTGGCCAGCAACGGCGAGGGAGTCATTCGCCTCAGCGCCTCCGCTCGCTGGGGCCCGCCCAGTGGAGCCGGCTCGCTCGTCCGCGTCTATCCGACCGGCCCGGGCAGCGTGGGCTCATCGCGCGTCAACGTTTTACTCGAGGACCGAGCCGGCAACCTCTGGTCTGGAACCGACGCGGGCCTGTTTCAGCTCGACCCGCGCCGCTCGAACGGCGCCTTCCGCAAGGTCGAGTTCCAGGGTTGCCCCCAGACGGCGGGGGAGCGCGTCGTGAGCGCGATCGTCGAAGATCGGAATGGTCATTTATGGATCGGGACGAACGACTGCGGGGTCACGAGGCGATACCCAGATGGTCGCCAGTTTCACTATCTCTTTCGACCGCTCGGGAGCCAGAACGCATCGATCCAGGCCCTGCTCGAAGACGCGGCCGGAAGGCTGTGGATCGGCACCAACCAGGGATTATTGATCATGCGGCCGGAGCCGGATGTCGGCCGGGGTTCGGCCGGAGCGCCGGGTTCGCGAGTCGTGCCCGTCGGATCATCAGAGAGCGGCTCGGTCTCGGATGAAACGGTCAGATTGCCGACGATGCCGGGACAGACCTATTGGTACTCGCTCGCGACCCCGGCCCGAGAGATCGGCGAACGCTCGATCTTCACGTCCTCGGACGGCCATGTTTGGATCGGCACGAACGCGGGCCTCTTCGAATTCGACGGCGTGCGGTTTCGGAACTACACCGCTCGGCATGGACTCGCCAGCGATCAAGTGAGAGCGCTGGCCGAAGACCTCGAGGGCAACATGTGGATCGGTACGTCGGGTGCGGGCGTCATGAAGCTCACCCGTGGCGGATTCACGAGCTATCAACCCGACAGCCTCGGCGGCGAGCACGTGCGCTCGATCGCGGAGAGCCGAGAGGGCGCGATCTACGCCGTGAGCGGTCGGTGGGCTCTCAGCCGGATCGACGACGACGGCGTGCACGCGGTCGAGCCGAATGTACCCGAGGGCGCCCAGGCCCACTGGACCTCGCGGGGGGCGTTTCGGGACCGCCGCGAGAGGTGGTGGCTGCTCACCACGTCGGGCTTGGGCCGGCTGCCCCAGGTCGCCGAGTTCGAGGAGCTCGACGGTCGGGCCCTGGACAAATTGTACGTTCGCGGCGACGGGCTGACTGGAAGCCCTATCAGCATGTTCGAGGACCATCGCGGCGAGCTGTGGGTCGGCGCGCTCTCGCGCGACGGGAGCGGCTTGTTCCGCTGGGACGAGGCCAGCCAGCGCTTCCACGTCGAGCTCGATTGGCCCGATCCCAACCGCTGGCCATCCAGCTTCGCCGAGGACCGCTCTGGGCAGCTCTGGGTCGCGTCATATACCGGCGGCCTATGGCGTCGCCGCGCGGGTCGCTTCGCGGAAGTGCCGGCGGCCGCGTACGGCTCTCTCACCTTGCTGAGCGCGCTCTACGCCGACCGGGCCGGGCGGATCTGGCTCGGCTCACACCGCGACGGTCTGGTCCGCATCGACCAACCGACCGCGGCGGCATTCCATGTCGCGCGCTACACCATCGCCGACGGCCTCTCGAGCAACAACATCCGCTGCCTCACCGAGGATCGGTGGGGACGACTCTACCTCTGCACGCCGCGGGGTGTGGACCGGCTGGAGCCGGAGTCCGGACGGGTTCGCCACTATTCCACGCAGGATGGGCTGGCCAGCGACTTCGTCACGGCGGGCTACTGCGATCGCCGCGGTCGCTTATGGTTCGGCACCTACAACGGCCTATCCATGTTCGTCCCCGAGAAGGAGCGCCCGTCCCGACCGCCGCCGGTGTGGATCTCCGGGGTGCGCATCGCCGGCGTGGCGCAGGAGGTAGCCCACCTCGGGCAGACCGAAATCGCCGCGCGCGAGCTCGGGTCGGATCAGAATCAGCTCGACGTGGAGTTCTTCGGCATCGGCTTCGCCATGGGTGAGACCGTGCGCTACCAGTACCGGCTCTTCGGCGCCGATTCGGCGTGGAGCTCCGCGACATCCGCCCGCGTGGTCCACTATGCGCGGCTCTCGCCCGGCGACTATCGCTTCGAGGTGCGAGCAGTCGTCCCGACCGGCCAAACCAGCCCGCATCCCGCCCGTTTCGCGTTCACCATCCTGCCGCCGATCTGGGGGCGCTGGTGGTTCCTCGCCTCATCCGCGTCGGCGCTGGCGCTCCTCCTCTACGCCGCCCACCGCGCGCGGATGGCCCGCCTGGTCGCGCTCGAAAAGGTGCGCACTCGCATCGCCTCCGACCTGCACGACGACATCGGCTCCAATCTGTCTCAGATCGCGATCTTGAGCGAAGTCGCGCGGAAACACGCGGCCGGCGGCACCGGCGCCGAGACGGCCGACGCGCTCGATCGCATCGGCAGCTTGTCGCGCGAATCGGTGGACTCGATGGGCGACATCGTGTGGGCGATCGATCCGCGCCAGGATCGCTTGCCCCACCTGGCCCACCGGATGCGCCGGCTGGCCAGCGAGCTCTTGTCGGCGTGCGGGATCGAGCTGGAGTTCCGCGCCGACGAAGCGCCGGCGCCCTCGCTCGGGCCGGATATCCGCCGCGACGTATTCCTGATCTTCAAAGAGACTCTCCACAACATCGTTCGCCACTCGCGGGCCACCCGGGTCGTCGTCGAGCTCGGCCACCGAGGGCGCGATCTGGTGCTGCGGGTGGAGGACGACGGCGTCGGGTTCGACGCCGAGCGGCGAGAACCGCTCGGCCGCGGCCAGGGGCTCGACAGCATGATGCGGCGAGCAGCGGGCCTGGGCGGACGGCTGACGGTGGCAGCTGGCGTCGGCGCGGGCACGCGCATCTCGCTGGCAGTTCGAGTGAACTAATTTCAGCCTCAAGCGACCATGGAGCGACCTACCCGAGGAGGGGATGAGACAATGGCGGCGTCAGACACCGTTCGCGTGGCGATCGTCGAGGACCAGCGCGCCATTCGCGAGGGCCTGGCGTTCCTCATCTCGTCGACTCCGGGTTACCGATGTACCGGCAGCTTTGGCTCGATGGAGGAGGCCCTGCCGGCGCTCGGACCCGAGCTCGCCGATGTCGTGCTGCTCGACCTCGGCTTGCCCGGGATATCGGGGATGGATGGCATCCAGCTGCTCAAGGAGCGGCACCCCGAGCTGCCCTTGGTGGTGCTGACCGTTTACGACGACGACGATCGCATCTTCCGCGCCCTGTGCGCCGGCGCGTGCGGCTATCTCCTGAAAAAGACGCCGCCGGCGCAGCTGCTCGACGGCATCCGTCAGGTCATGAGCGGCGGCGCACCGATTTCGCCCGAGGTGGCCAGCCGCGTGATCGCCCTGTTTCGCCAGTTTCGACCGCCGCAAGAGACGAACTATCGGCTCACCGCACACGAGGTGCGGCTGCTCGAGCTCTTCGCCGCCGGGCACAGCTTCAAGACGGCGGCCGCCCAGGTCGGCAGCAGCGTCAATACCGTCGCGTTCCACATGAAGAGCATCTACAACAAGCTGCAGGTGCACTCGAAGTCGGAGGCCGTGGCCAAGGCGCTGCGCGCTCGCATCGTGCGCTGACAAAGGGACTGAGCTCACCCACCTAAACAGGGGATTTCGAGCCGGTCGGGCGCTCGCGACAATGACCGCTTGCACAAGCAGTCGGCCGCGAGATGAGCCGCGAACAGCTCGATCGAGTGTACGCGCAGGTGGGAACCTCGAGTGTGGAGTCCGCGCGTCCCGGCGACGTCGCGGCTCTGGTGCGAGACCACGGCGCTCTTCTGCTGGCGATGGCCCGTCGCCTCTGTCGCGACGAAGCGGAGGCCGAAGACCTGGTCCAAGATACGTTCGAGCGCGCGCTCAGGAGTGCCAACGATGGCGCCCCCGACGCGGCCGCACTCAGCCGCCCGCGCGCGTGGCTCGTCACGATCTTGCACCACCGGTTCATCGATCGCTGTCGTCGACTCAGCCGGCAAGGCGTCGTGGTGCCGTTCGACCCCGACGGAACCGCGGCCCCGTCGAACAAGCCGGACGAGCCCGAGCCGGCCTGGCACTCGATCACGCTGGAGCAGGTCGAGCGGGCCATCGATCGGCTGGAGGACAGCTTTCGCGCGGTCTACCGGCTGCACGCGCTGGAGGGGCGCTCCTATACCGAGATCGCCGCCCAGCTCGAGATCCCGATCCGCACCGTCGGGACGCGCCTCTACCGCGCGCGGCGCAAGCTCAAAGCCGCGCTAGCCCGCGAATTGCCCCGGGCGACGACCGACTGATCCGGGCGGCTCGCGGAGGCCGCTCAGACCGGGTCGGGGATGTCCTCGGAGGAGTCCGAGGCGGCGGCGGGCGGCGGTACCGCGCCCGGGTTGAGGTCGAGGCGGCCGCCGCTGACGGTGATGCGGCTGCCTTGGACGCTGACCGTCTCGGCGCCCAGGTTGAGCGCGGTACCGGCCTCGATCTTGAGGCCCTGCGTGGCCTTGAAGTCGCATTCGGAGGCTACGACGGTGAGCTCGCCCTCGGGGGCCTGAAGGACGAGGTCGCCCGACTTGGCCTCGAGGGTGATCTTGTTGTCGCCGCTGTGGATGACGATGCGGCCGACCTTGCCGCCGTCTTCGACGGTGACGGTGCCTTTGTCGTCGTCGAACTCGACGCGGGAGCCGTTGCGGGAGACGAACACGCGGCGCTCGTTTTTGCCGCCGTTCTTCTCGGGCGGGAGATCGACGCCGTTCCACAGGGCCCCGAGCACGATCGGCTTGCTGAAGTCGCCGTGCGCGAAGACGACCAACACTTCGTCGTCGATCTCGGGGAGAAAGAACCAGCCGCGATCTTGCCCGGCCCCCAGTGCGGCCAAGGGCGCCCACCAGGAGGTGTCTTGCCCGGGCAGGGTCGGATAGCGCACCTTCACCCGGCCGAGCTTCTCCGGATCTTTGTTGTCGACCACCAGCCCGACCAGCGCCTCGAAGACGCGGTCGGCTCGGTCCTCGGCCCGGCGTATCCGTTGGCCCAAGAAGCTCGGCAAGACGGGGATGGGCAGATCTTCAGGCATGCGCCCCCAATTATACGCTCGTCGTCGGCCGCGCCTTCCTGGATGGGCGCCGCCGGAGCGCGGTCGCGACCGAAAGCGGGATGTTGCGCGTTGGTGCCCTTGGCGACGGCTGTTTGCCTTTCTTGCGCGCGGCGGGCGCCGGGCGGCGGCGGGTCGAGGCGGACTCGCCGAGGATGAGGAGGCGGGTCGCCGCTCTGCGCGTTGCCCCGATCGGGGACCGGCTTCCGGTGGATCCGCTGGGCCAGTCTCGGCGCGACCGATGCGGCCGATACTCCGCTCGATATCGCTACTCCACTATCGCTCGCGCTCCCAGTGGAGGCGAGCTTCGCAAGCATCTCTCACCGAACGATACTTGTGAACTCCGGCCGGTGGATGCCGGCGGTCGAAAGCGAGACATCTTCGCGACAGCGCGATCGCCGCCCGCAGATTGCCGCCATCGAGCGGTCGCTCATCGAAAGGAGCCGACATTTCCTCGACGGAGCGAAAACGGCGGATCGGCATCAGTCATCCTCCAGATGGAAGCGTCGCCGTAGCTCGGCAGCATCGACGTTGTCTTGCAGTCGTACGGTGTCACGCTCATTTCCATCCGATGGTACGATTCCATCCCAGCACTCGCAATTGGGGCCGGGCAAGCGCGGCCGTCCTACTTTTTCTTCGGCGCTGTCGGAGCCGGCTTTCCCGGCGGAGGCAAGTCGAGGCGCAGCTCCCCGAGGATAAGGAGGCCAGGGTCGCCGCTGGGCGAGTTGCCGCGAGGGGGGACCGGCTTCCGGCCGGTCGCGGTTTCGGTGCGCAACCCGAGCACGACGGAGCCGCCAGATGAGGCGGCCCAGGCCTCGGGGATGCGCAGCTTGATGCGGTCGCGGATGTATTCGCCGTCGCGCCAGCGCGAGGTGGGGAGGAGACCGCCCGCCGTGGCTTTGAAGCCGCTCTTGGCCGCGCTTGGGCCGCGCGGCGCCGCGTCTTTGCCGCGCGGCGCCGGGGCGTCTTTGTCGCGCGGCGGGTCGGCCTCTTTGCGCCACGCCTCGAGCTGGAACAGAAAGTGCCCGCTCGGGCGGCGAACGGCTTGAAAGTAGACCGCGATCTCGGCGCGATCGCCGGGCGCGTAGCTCGGCTTGTCGCCTTCGAAGCCGATGACGCGGATGGCGCCGTCGTCGAGCGAGGCGCCGGCTACCGGCACCTTGGGCTGCGGCGGTGCGGCCAGGAGCACGTCGGCGATCTTGGTCATCGCCTGGTTGGCGACCGGATCGCGCGCGTAGTAGACCCGTTCCAACCAATCGTCGAGGTAGCGCCGCATCTCCTCGAACCCGGCCCGATCGCCGTTCGGCCACAGATTGCGCTTTTCCCACGGGTCTTTGGCCAGGTCGTAGAGCTCGTAGACGTTGGCGCGCAGGTCCTGGATGAGCTTGTAGCGGCCGGTCGTCGCCGCGCGCAGCGTGCGCCCCGCGTTGGTCTCGGCGAAGACGACCCGATCGGAGGCGTCTTGGCCGTAGAACAGCTGCGGGACCAGGCTCTCGCCTTCGAGCTCGACGCCGCGCGCGTCGAGCCGGCACAGGTCGACCAGAGTCGGCGCGATGTCGAGAGGCGACACGGCGCCGCCGACACGCCGCGGCTCCGCGTTCGGCACGTAGATGATGAGCGGTACGTGCAAGAGCTCGCGATAGAGCGCCTGACCATGGTTGACGAAGCCGTGCTCGTTGAAGCCGTCGCCGTGATCGCTGGTCAGGGCGACGATGGTGCGCTCGGCGGCCGGCATCCGCCCGATCTCGTCGAACAGGCGGCCGAGCTGCTTGTCGGTGTAGGCCAGCTCGCCGTCGTAGAGATCCTCTTCGCGGGCGCCGAAACTCGGCTCGCCGGGATGGGCGACGTATCGCCCGTGCGGATCGATGTAGTGCAGCCACAGAAACCACGGGTTGTCGCCGCGCTGGCCGATCCAGGCCACCGCCGCGTCGGTGACGCGGTCGGCCGAGGACCCGTAGGGATCCGATTTGGGGACCAGGTTGTCGTAGCTGGCGAAACCCTGCTGGAGGCCCCAGTCGCCGAACCACTCGTGGCTGAGGATGGCGCCGGTCATGAATCCGGCGGCCTGGAACATCTCGGCGAGGAGGAGGTTCTCGTCTTTGATGCGAGGCGGCTTGCCGCGTTTGACCGATTCGTCGAGGGCGATGCCGGAGTGGAAGAACTTCGAGGTCAAGATGGCCGGGATAGAGGCCATGGTTCCGGCCGACGGGGCGTTGGCGAACGTGAAGGAGATGGAGCGCCCGGCCAGCTCGGCCAGCTCGGGCGTGGTGTTGCGCCCGGTCCGCTCGGCATAGCCGCCCATGGTCGTGTGGTCGTAGCGGACGGTGTCGACGGTGATGAGCAGGACGTTCCAGGGGCGGCGGAATCCGTCGGGGACCGGCATCCGCTGGCCCTTGCGGTAGGTCGGCATCCGGCCGAGCTGAAAGTCGCGCCCGTCGCAGTTTTCGTCGATCCCGTTGTCGGGCAGGTCGCGCGCGAGCGGGTGCTGCGCGGCCTCGAACGGCGCGCAGTCGTTTTCGCCCAACAGCGTGCCGTAGCCGTCGCCGTCGAAGTCGGTGGCGCGGCGCAAGAGGTCCACCACCCCGCGGAGCGGCGGCGACGCGCCGACCGCCACGCCTTTGGTCGCGGGGTCGGCGCCGAGCGCGATCAGGGTGACCGGCATGACCAGCGCGCCGGCGAAGAGGAGGATGCCGAACGCGGCCAGGCGCGCGCGCGGCGAGCGGGGCAGGAGCGAGCCGCGCCGGCCGATGAGATCGATCGCGGCGCGGGCGCCGAGCGCGAACAGCCCGGCGCTGACCAGGTGGCGCCAGGGGACGAGCGGCCGGAGCTGGGGCAGAAGCGCGAGCGCGAGCCCGACGAGCGGCGCCCCGAGCCCGAGGAGGCCGATCGCGGCCGCGGTCGGATGGGCGAGCGGGTTCAACCGGGCCCGTCGGCCGGGGCCGGCGACGCGCCGGGCCAGCCTCGCGACCAGGGCCGAGGTGGTCCAGGCGAGCGCGGCGCACAGGGCGAACAGGCCGACCTGGCATGCGGCGAGCAGGGCGGCGAGGAGCTGCGTCTCCTTGAACAAGGTCGACCCGAACGAGGTGAGGAACGACGAGCCGACCATGTACGCGACGAGCGCGAGCGCGCCGCCCCACATCCAGGCGGCATGGCGCGTGCGGTCCTGGTCGGGTGCGGGCGGGGCCAGAAGGCCGCGAAAGGCGAGCGCGCGCGCCCGGCTGTCGGCCACGAGGGTCAGCCGAATGACGACGGCCGCCAGCGCGGCGACGGGAACCAGGAGCAAGTAGACGACCGCGAAGAGGACGAGGTCGAGGCAGAGGAGCCTGAGCGCGGTCGAAAGCCCGAGCCGTTCGGGCGCGGCGGCCAGGGTGATGACGTATTCGCCGAGCGCGGCGGTGGCCGCGCCGAGCGCGAGCGCGGCGGAGGTCCGCTTGACGTCTCCCCAGAGGAGCGGGGCCAGTCGGGCGCCGATGAGTTGCGTGACGGTCGGCGGTTGGGCCGGGCGCGACTCCACTGCCACCACCTTCTCACTCGCGCCGGAGGCGCAGGGCGACGAGGACCCACAGCGCCTCGACGCCGTCGGTCCAGCGCACCTTCTTCCCCTCGGCGATGTTGCGGGCCCGGTAGTGGATCGGCACCTCCGCGATGGCGATCTTTCGCCGGCCGAGCTTGGCGGTCACCTCGGGGCAGAATTCGAAGCCCTCGCACTCGAGGTCGAGCGAGCGGAGCAGGTCCGTGTGAAACACCTTGAAGCAGGTCGCCTCGTCGGTGATCGACAAACCGTAGAGGAGGTTGGCAGACCGGGTCAAGATGCGGTTGGCCAGGTAGTTGGCGGTGCGCATGCCGGCCGGCCGCGAGCCGTTCAGGAAGCGAGAGCCGTAGACCACGTCGGCGCCGGCGTTCACCGCGGCCAGGAGCGCCGGATAGTCGCCGACCTCGTATTCGAGATCCGCGTCCTGGATGAGCGTGTAGTCGCCGCGCGCCTCGGCCAAGGCGGTGCGAATGGCGGCCCCCTTGCCGCGGTTCTTCTCGTGCTGGACCAGGCGAATGCGGCTGTCTTCGGCCACCTGCCGGCGAACCACGTCGACCGTGCGATCGGTCGAGCCGTCGTCACAGACCAGGATCTCCTTGGCGAAGCCGGCAGGCTCGGTGTCGATGCTGGCGACTTGGCGCAGCACCTCGCCGATGGTGCGCTCTTCCTGGTAGGCCGGGATGAGGATCGACAGGAGGCGCATGGCTACGAACCGGCCCAAGAACCTACTACGCGCCCCATCCGCTGCGCTCGTGGTCCCCCAAAAATCCTCATCGATGTCTGATCGAGCTCCGGTTTTTGGCGCGAGCGGCTTGCGTTCGGCGCGCTCGTGACGGTTCTGGAACCGGTTCGCCGTGGTTATCCACCGTGGTTACCATACCGCGCGCGGCCGCGCGATTCCTACCGAGCGGGGCGTTGCGGTAGGCTGCCGCTCGTGACTGGTCGGGTCCGCGGCCTGGCTCTCGCGGGCCTCCTCATCGCTCTTTACCTCTACCCGTTCCCGTATTTCGCGGCGATGGGCAGCGCCAACGAGCTGCCCCGGGTCTACCTCACCACCGCCATGGTCGACGAGGGGCGGGTGGCGATCGATAGCGGGGTCGCGCGCTTCGGGGCGACGGTCGATGTATCGCCGTCGGGCGGTCATTTCTATTCGAACAAGGCGCCCGGTTCGTCGTTTCTGGCCGTGCCGGCCTATCTCCTCCTCAAAGGCGCGGCCGGGCTGACCGGCAGCCCGCCGACGCTCGCGCAGATGACCTGGGCGTTTCGAGTCGCGACCGGGATCGTGCCGGCGCTCCTGTTCCTCCTGCTCCTATGGCGCTTCACGGCCCGCTTCGCCTCCGAGCCCGGGGCGCGGGCGACGGCGCTGGCCGGGTATGCGGCCGGCAGCATGGCGATGATCTACGCCATCCTGTTCGTCTCGCATCAGCTCTCGGCGGTCTGCATCGCCAGCGCCTGGATCTTGTCGGTCTGGGTGGTCGAGGATGGGCGCGATGTGCGGCTCCTCGCCGCGGCCGGGTTTCTGGCCGGGGCGGCGCCGCTGGTCGATTACCAGGCCGCGTTCGCCGGCGTGCCGCTGGCCGCCTACTTGATCTGGAAGCTGGTCGGGCGGCCTCCGCGCCGGCCGAGGGCGCTCACCTTGGCCGCGGCCGGCGCCGTTCCGCCCATGGCGGTCCTCCTCGTCTACCATTGGTGCGCGTTCGGCCATCCGCTGCGCACCGGCTACGCCGCGTCGAAGACATTCGCGCACTATCATCAGCGCGGGTTCCTCGGCATGGACCAGCTGCGTTGGGAGGCGTTCGCCGGCTCGACGGTGGCGCCCGACAACGGGCTCCTGTTTCTGTGCCCGATGCTGCTCCTCGCGCTGCCCGGCTTTTATCTCCTGGCCCGCCGCCGCGACTTCTGGACGCTCGGCGTGACGGCCAGCATTGCGGTCCTCTACCTCCTCTTCATCTCGTCGCTGTCTTTCTGGCGCGGCGGCTGGCAGATCGGCCCGCGCTACATCACGGTCATGCTGCCGTTCGCGATGGTGCCGGCGGCGATCGCGATCGCGGCGGCCGATCGTCAATCGGGTTGGCGAGGCCAGCTCGCTTGGGCCGGGACCGTGGCCCTGGTGGCCACGTCGATCTTCATCTACTCGGCCTCGGCGGCGCTGTTTCCGCACTATCCCGAGACCTTTCGCAACCCGTTCCACGAGCTCATCCTCCGCCTCTTGGCCGAGGGTTACGCCCCGTGGAATGTGGGCTGGTTGATCGGCCTTCGCGGTCGCGCCAGCTTGATACCCTATTTCGCGGCCCTGGCCGCGCTCCTGGTTTTGGTCGCGGTCCCGCGCCGAGCGCGCTGGCCGGCCGGCGCCGCCGGCATCGCGCTGGCGGCCGGCATCGTCGCGCTCTACGGCGCGGCGCCGAAAAGCGGTGCGCCGGCCGCGCGGTCATACGCGCGCATCGTCACATGGATGCCATCCGGCCCGGCGGTACCGCCTCGGGCCGCTACAGGCGATACGAAACGGTGAGGATAGCGCCATAGATCCTCCCGATGGCATCCGATTTCTTCGGCGGGTCCGAGCCCGCGACGATGAGCTCGGCGGAGGAGGCGGCCGGGTTCGCGCAAAGACTGGCGGACAGAAGGAACGCCAGGGAAGGCGCAGCAGGCCGGCTCCCGCGCGGTGCGAATGAGTCGTGAGCTCATCGCCGACAATGTATCTCTAACTCCCACTTCGCCTCCACCGCTCTCGGTCTCAACCGTCAGCCGACACACATTGCGGCTCGAGCCGTCTGCCAGACAGGCGCCGACCGCCAGCGCGTGCCGAGGCGCGTCGCGGACGCACCTCGATGCACCCTCGCGGTATGCACGTCGGGCAGCAGGGATGGGACATTCGAGTCGACGGCGCGTACGCGTCTTGCGGCGGGAGATGGCCGCATTGACCTGGGCATCGCCGGAGGAGCATCATGGCCACGACGGTGCAAGGGGGACGGCGTGTAGAGTCACCGCGCGCGCTCAGCGTCGACGCCGGGGTGTCAGGTCATGGCAGCCGGGTGCAGTCGACGCTCGCCCTCGGGCTCTCGACCGGTCGACAGAGGAGGGGGTAATGCCCAGCGACGACAGCTTCCACGTCTATATCAAGAACCTCTCGGGTGCGGCGATGAACCCGATCAGCTCGTCGCTCCACTACGGCGAGTTCTCGAACGGCGGCAGTCCGGTCTCGGTTCCGATATGGACCTCCGGCTCCGTTCCGCAGGCCTTTGCGGTGCAGGGCAAGGTGACCGACGGCCCGCAAGGGAGCATGGAGTACGAGGTCGACGATCAGGTGAAAGCGATCTTCCAGTTCAACTCCAATCGGGCCGGCCACCCGGGCGACTACTTCTATGCCGGACTCCAGCCGCGAGAGCCTGGCGAAGACACCTCCGGGTTCTATCTCCAGATCGACAACTTCTCGATGCCGACCAAACCGGGTGTGACTGCGTTCTCCCCGACTGTGGTGGTCGGCCCCAGCGCCTCGTACTCCATCGCTCCGCTGGCGCCGCCGAGCGTCTCTCAGTCCTATAATTATGAAGTCTGGATCGTGAACAGCACAGGGTCGCTGGTGACCCTCAATCAGGTCACCTCTCCGCTCAATCAGCAGTTCCCTATGTTCGGAGGCGCTCAGA
>Ga0187894_10004934_pt1 | contig 13960 bp, 2 predicted proteins | sample GBC1701081metaG_FD_136650 | JGI IMG/M metagenome (GOLD analysis project Ga0187894, IMG submission 136650) | White microbial mat communities from a lava cave in the Kipuka Kanohina Cave System on the Island of Hawaii, USA - GBC170108-1 metaG ...
CCCCTCTAAGCTCCAGCCCCGCCCTCGGCGCGTTCTGTAAGATCAGTTTCGCCTGAAACAACGGGCTCCGGCTCAGGTCCCGCTCCGGTTGCAACTCCTCCACCAATTTCTCGAACGGCACATCCTGATGCGCGTACGCTCCAAGGCATACCTCTCTTACCCTCCACAACAGTTCGCGGAAGCTCTCGCTTGCTCTCACCTCCACTCTGAGCACCAACTGATTGATGAAGAATCCGATCAGTCCTTCGATCTCCGCACGATTCCTATTGGCGATGTCCGTCCCGATCACCACATCTCTCTGCCCGCTGTAGCGGCTCATCAACACCTCGAAGCCTCCCAGCAACACCATGAACAACGTCGCCCCCTCACGCTGTCCGAGCGCTCTCAGCTTCTCCGCCACCTCTCTCTCCACCGCAAACCGGTATCTCGCTCCCCGGTAACTCCGCGCCGCCGGCCGCGGATAATCCGCCGGCAGTTCCAGATCTTCCATGCCCGCCAATTGTCTACGCCAATATTCGAGCTCTCTCTCCAGCGTCTCTCCCCGCAGCCACTCCCTCTGCCAGACAGCGAAGTCCGCGTACTGGATCGGCAACTCCTCCAGCGGCGAAGGCTCTCCCGACAGATACGCCTGATAGAGCGCCCCTACTTCCCTGATCAGGATTCCCATCGACCATCCGTCGCTCACTATGTGGTGCATCGTGAACAGCAGCAGGCTCTCCTCCTCTTCCAGCTTCAACACCTTCACCCTTAGCAGCGGCCCTCGCGACAGATCGAACCCACTCTCCGCCTCTTCGCGGATCAGCCTCTCAGTCATTTCCACCCGCTCATCCGCCGCCAGAAACGAAAGGTCCAGCACTGGCATCTCGATCCGCCAGTTGTCGCTGACTATCTGGACGGGTTCTTCTCGCTCCAGGCGGAAGCTGGTCCGCAGCGCCTGATGTCGGCGGACGATCTCCTGCAGGCTCCGCTCCATCACCGTCACATTCAGATCACCTTCGAGCCGCAATGCGACCGGCACGTTGTAAAGCGCGTTCCCCGGCCTCAGTTGATCAATGAACCAGAGTCGCTGTTGCGCATATGAAAGCGGCAAGCTTCGATTTCGATCCGCTCGTCGTGGTATGGGCGCGGTCAGCATCGGCCCACACTGCAAAATGCTCTCCACCTGTTGCGCCAGCGCCGCCACGGTCGGCCATTCAAACAGCGTGCGCAATGCTATTTCCACTCCAAACGCGGACCTCACTCGAGAGACCACTTGTGTCGACAACAGTGAATGACCGCCCAACCCGAAGAAGCTTTCTTCTCTGCCGACTCGTTCAAGTTTGAGCACCTCTGCGAAGATCCCGGCTACGATCTCTTCGACCATGCCGAGTGGCGCAACGTACTCCTGAGCGCTCATTCCCGGCTCTAACCTGGGTAATGCATTGCGGTCCACCTTCCCGTTCAGCGCCAGCGGCAACTTATCCAACATCACGTAAGCGCTAGGAACCATGTAATCCGGTAGCTTCCCCCGCAAATACTCCTGTAACTCCCTGGCGCTCGTCTTCTCCGCCTCTGTTACATAAGCCACCAACCGCTTCTCACCCTGCTCATCTTCGCGGACTACGACCACAGCCTCGTGAACCTTGTTAAAACCTTTCAGCGCCGTTTCTATATCCTCCAACTCGATGCGATACCCCCTCAGTTTCACTTGGTTATCCAGTCTCCCGCAAAACTCTATATTTCCGTCTGGCAGGAAATAAACCAAGTCCCCCGTTCTGTAGAATCGCTCGCCTGGCTTATTGCTCAACGGGTTGGGTACGAATCTTTCGGCAGTCAAGTCGGCGCGATTTATGTAGCCGCGCCCCACGCATATTCCGCTTATGTACAATTCTCCAGACACTCCGATCGGCGCCGGCTCCATCGTCGAGTTCAGGATATATATCTGAATGTTTCCAAGCGGCTTTCCGATAGGTACGACAAAATGGCGGCTCTCGCGCCGGCAGGTCCACTCAGTGGCCGCAATGGAAGTTTCTGTCGGCCCATACGAGTGATGAAATTCTGTCTGCAATCTATCGAAGAACTGATTCACGGTCTCAATCGAAAGCGACTCCCCTCCGCAAATCACGCGCCTCAGCGACTGACAGGCGTCAAGCCCCGGCTGATCGAGAAAAGCTCGCAGCATCGAGGGGACAAAGTAGGCTGATGTCACTTCGCGCTCTGCAATTATTCGCGCCAGGTAAGCGATCTCCTGGTTGTGTTCCGATTCACTGAAGACTACCGTGGCGCCAACCCAGAGCGGCCAAAACAACTCCCAGACCGAAGGGTCAAAGTTGAGCGACGTCCTCATCAAAAATCTGTCCGTCTCATCCAGCCGATAGGTCTCCTGCATCCAGTAAAGGCAATTGACAATACCGGCGTGTGTGAGCATGGCGCCTTTAGGCCTGCCCGTTGATCCGGAAGTGTAAATGACATAGACAAGGTTCTCGGGGTCGACATGGTTAGTCGGATTGGCGCCGGCCTCCTGAGATATCGTCCCCCAATCCGTACCAAGACAGACTGTCTCTGCGTGATGGTCTGACAGATAGCCGGCGTATCTCTGCTCCGTTAATAGCAGCGACATCCCGGAATCCTGCAGCATGTGAGCAAGCCTCTCCTTAGGGTAGTCGGCGTCGAGAGGGAGGTATGCAGCGCCTGCTTTCATTATTCCCAGTAGCCCGAATAACATCTCGATGCCCCGGCCCATCATCACCCCTACTACCTGCCCCGGTCCCACGCCTCTACTCATCAAATAGTTTGCGACCTGATTCGCTCTCGCACTCAGCTCTTCGTAACTGATCTCCTTCTGCCCGTAGACTGCCGCCACGGCGTCCGGCCTGTGCGCCGCCTGCTCCTGAATCAACTCATGCAGACACTTACGCGTGTCATATGCCTTCTGTGTCCGGTTGAACTCACCCAGGATCGTCTCTCGATGCCGGTTACTGAGGATCTCTAGCTGGCCGATATTTCTACGAGGGTCTTGAATGGCGCTTTGAAGCAACGTCAGGTAACAGTCGGCAAGCCGCTCTATGTCTTCCAGATCGTTGAAAGTGGCATCGTAGTGAAACTCCACCGTCAGACTGTCGTCTGATTTGCAGCAACTGAGTTTCACTTTGAATCTGTCCAGGCAGGCGTACTGACTCACTATACTGTAACCAACCGCCTCCGATAAGTACTTTGATCCTTCAGCTTCGTACTCGAAGAGGTACGGAAAGTAGTTTTCCCGATTACTGCCGTCGTCAGAATTAAGGAATTGTCTCCAGTTGAAATAGCTTTGCCACTTGGAAGATTCATGTGCGGACTCGTCAACCGATTTCGACAGGTCCAAGTAAGGAGTCTCTTCCCTCAGATTAATGTCTATCGGTAAATATCTGGTATAGGCGCCTACAGCCCGCCTCAACTCTTCAACTATTCGGCCGTCATAACCGACCCCTATCCTAACCCTTCTCTCATCGCTCATTCGGCCTATCATCACTCCGAACACGCTCAACAGAGCCGCGCTCTCTCCCACTCCAACACTCTCACACAGCTCGCCCAGTCCCTCATTTAACTTTCGGCTCACCTCCTTCCTCACTATCTTCGGCCGGAACTCTCCTTTCCTCTCCAGCTCCATCGCGAGCTTCATTCCCCCTGCTTTCCACTCGGCTCGCCTTTCCCAGTACTGCCTGCCCGTCTTCGTCTCCTCCGACTCCAACATCTCATTGAACATCTCTGCGATGTCCGCATACTGCACGCCAGGCTCTTTTTCCGCCGCATGCCCTTCGTACTCACGCATCATCTCCCTGATTACATTCTTTATCCCTTGCTTGTCGCTCCATACCGAGCTCGTGTTCACCAACAACACATGTCTTCCTTCACTTATCCTGACCAGCGCCACTTCCAGGTGGGGCCCATTTTGGTAATCTATTCCGGCCAGCCTCTTGCGCTCATACAGCGCCTCAAGTTCTCTGGCCTGATCCTGCTCGCTTGAAGAAGTAAGGTCGATCTCTTCCAACCCAACCCAACCCGGCTCGGAGATGACTTGCAGCGGTATACTCCTGGCCTCCACCGAACGCAGGTTGGTACGAAGAATCTCGTGGCGGGAGACCACGCGATTTACCGCCGCTTGAAATAGCTCGGAATTGATGTTGCCCTCTATGAGCGCGGCGCACAGCGTTCGGTAAGCCGATGCGGCGCCATTGCCGCTAAGCTGCCAGAGTCGCTCTTGCTGAGGTGAGAGGCGATAGCCTTTAAAGACCTCGACGCTCATATTTCATTTCTCCTTTGCCTGGTTAAATATCTGTGCGGCTATGTGGCGCCGACATGGCAACCAAGATCTTCCTCTCCCCGGAAAAGGGAGTTCGGGAATGAGCGGTAAGCATATTGTCAATCATCAGCAGGTCGCCTTGCCGCCATGGGAAAGAGATCAATTCCTGAAGATAAGCCTGGCGCAGTTCATCCAGAACTTGTGGCTCGATTTTAGATCCATCACCGTAGTAGGTATTGTTGGGGAGATCTTCCTCTTTGAACTCTGCCAGGAGCGCGTCACGCATCGAAGCCTCCAACGTCGACACGTGAAAGAAGGCAATGTGATTGAACCAGACCTGTTCTCCTATTATCGGGTGCGTAGCCATGGCCGGCCGAACCTGGCGGGTCCTCAAGCGATTGCCCGCTTTCCACTCGGCTTGAATTCCGAAATCCCGGCAGTAGTTCTCAACTCTGGCTTTATCTTCAGTCTGAAATACCGTTTGCCAGGAAAGTCCCATGCCGTCATTAAAATTCCGGACATACATCCATCCCTTCCTTATGAAGCGTTCCGCCGTCTCGGGCGACAGGCGCCGGAACACTTTGCGGCAGTCCGCAATGGGCGTTTCTCCTCCGGATTCGGCAGGCCTTACACAGAAAAAGAAGAGACGCAGAGGGAATCTCTTCGAATAAGAATGCTCGTTATGAGGAAAAATAGCTTGTGAGGCGGGATAATCGGTCGAAGTATAGATTCTGTGGCCTACTTCGCTTCGCGGCGATGAACGCTCACTATACTCCAGTAATTCGCCGGTCATCGCCTGGAGTACATTATCGAAGTCGTCCGCAGTCTTCAGATTGAACCCTCTATACAGGATTGCTCCGTACTTCAAGAACTCCGCTTCAATAAAACTCTTGTTCAACCTGGCCCATTCAGTCAGATTCACGCCCACCACCGCCGGAGTGATCACGAGCGGCAGCGAAGCATTTGCGCTGAGAGGCCCGGTCTGCACGAGCGTCTGCGAGGCAGAGCTGATGGGCGCTCGCCTGATCCCGGAGAGTCTCTGCAGGCTCTCCGCCTCAAAGTCATGGTTGCCCATATATTTATTTATTTGAGCCCGCTTCAACGGCCTCACTGCTGGCTGAAATTACTTTGGGAGTAACAAGCAATTGGCTTTCGATCAAGTCAGCCGCCGATTGTTTCGCACGCTGGCGATCGAATTCGAGCTTCATCTTGCGAAGACTCTCCTTATACATGGGTGAATCGATCAGTAGCTTACTTTGTTTCACTATTTCCGCTCCGACAACCTTGCTCAACATAACTCGAACACCCAAATTGTGATAGACAACTCTGGCTGCATTTCCGGGTTGGTCGTTATTGAACGGGATCACGATCATTGGAACCTGGCACTCGATACTCTCACGAATAGAGGAAAAGCCTCCGTGTGTAATATGAACTGACGCCCGCCGAAGCACCTTGATCTGAGGAATCCATTTATTAATGACGAGGATATGGTCCGGGGCCGAATCAAACTCGGAGATGTCGAACTTGGCGCCCACGCGCGCCACCAACTGAAACCTGCTCTCGTTGGAGAAGGCTCCGACGATCTCCCTCAATACATTTCTCACCGCCCCCCGCCACCGCCCGGATTCAGACAGGATCGACCCGAATGAGCAGAATATTGTCGGGATGTCTGATCTGAGTCGATCCCAGGGGAAATCTTCGCCCGCTCCGCCTTCCGGCTCAGCCTGTCGTACCCCGGAATCCAGAAAGTAACGGCCGGGACGTAGCTCGCGTGGAAAGTCAAAAGCCGCCGGACAAAGACACATTTCAGGCAGTCGTAAATATTCCATCGGCCGTTCGCGATCGAACAGGCTTGGCGCCGATAGCCCATAATGACGCGCCGCTCTGCGATAAAATTTAAATACATCCAGCCCCATCAGGAAAAAGCCAAGGAGTTTCACCTTGACATAACTCCGGGTTCTGAACGACGCCCATTCGAACAGACAGCGGTATCGGCTCAGACGCGAGGAGGTCGGGATAAAGTGTGAATTCGCCTGTGGCGCATTGTCACGATAACCCCGCGGCCAGTCTGAACAGACCAGAATTACCGGAATCTTCCGCCCTAAAAGGGGAAACGCATATAAGGCCATGCTCGTCTCGAGTACGGCCAGATTGGGAGTTAACGCCTCAACCAATGCCTGAAACGTTTCCTTGTCCAGAAATGAATAATGCCACGCTCGGGCATGCTGTCTTAGGCGTCGAATCTTCCGGACTATTGGAACCAGCCTTTCCAACAGACTGATCGATTTGTCGTCGGGGAGATTCAAGGCTGGTTTAAAATGATAGAAGCGAAACCCCTGCGATTCCACACATTCCCTCTTAGTGTCATCACTCAAGACATAAGTAACTACATGCCCTCGATCCTTCAGGTCATTTGCGAAATTGAAGGTTTGAAACAGATGTGAGACAGCCGGATCGGCGCCGATGAGAATATTAGCCATAATAACGTCCCCTGCGGACGCAGCGGTAGGATGGTTAAAAATGGGCGTTCAGACTGGCTGCGATGTTACTTTTCGCTTGCTCCTCTTGAACATAAGGAGCTCGACCTCGTGGAGCTCGTTTCCTTTGAGTCTCCATTGTTCTTTATCGACTTCGTCAAGTTTATCTTTTAGCTCATTCACGGTCGCATCCACACTCGTCACCACCTGATTGAGAAGCGCTTCAAAGTAATGCGCCATTTCGCCAACGCCATCACCAAACCAATCCGGATCGTAATTGAACATACATCTGAGCCCCTCATGCGCATTAACCATCGTCAACGTCAGGCTGTATTTTGCTCCATCAGTGGTAATGCCGAACGGCTCGAACTTCACCTCCGGAAGGTTGAGCCGCTCCATCGGAGTGTTGTCCATCACGACTTTCACCTGAAATAATGGCGCATGGTTCAAACTTCGATCCGGGCGTAATACTTCTACTATTTTTTCAAAAGGGAGGTCCTGATGCGCATAGGCTGCCAACGCGACCTCTCGCACTCTTCCCAGCAGTTCACGGAACGTCGGATTCCCATTCAGGTTCGTTCGCAGCGCCAACTGATTGACGAAGAAACCGATAAGGTTTTCTGTTTCGCTTCGATTGCGATTCGCGATGTCTGTCCCCACTACGATGTCGTCACGCCCCGTGTATCTGTGCAACACAATCTTGAAGGCAGCCAGCAAAAGCATAAATAACGTCACACCTTCTCTTCGACTGAGTTCAACCAACTTCGCTGTCATCTCAGATGAGAGAGTCAATGTAATGAGCCCTCCGCGGCGACTCGACATCGCCGGTTGTGGGCGATCTATGGGCTGATTCAACGGTTCAACGCCCGCCAACTGCTCTCGCCAATAGCCGAGCTGCCGTTCGAGCACGATTGGCGCCAGGGACTCTCTCTGCCAGATCGCGAAATCCGCATACTGAATCGGCAACTCCTCCAGCGGCGAAGGCTCTCCCATGCTGTACGCCTGGTAGAGCGCTCTAACTTCCCGGATCAGTATTCCCATTGACCACCCATCGCTCACAATGTGATGCATCGTGTATAGCGCCACCTGCTCGTCCTCATCGAGCTTAAGCGCCTTGACTCTCAGCAGAGGCCCTCGGCTCAGATCAAAACCCCTTCCCGCTTCCTCTTTCGCAATCCTTCTGGCCTCTTCTTCTCTCTCCTCTACGGGCAATTCCGTGAGGTCTTCCACCTCCAATCTTCGCGGGGCCCATTCCTCGATTACTTGTACTGGCACGCCATCTTCTACTTCGATCCTGGTCCTTAAGACCTCATGTCTTCTGACTATCTCATTAATCACTCGCTCCAATATCTCAAGGTCTAACCGTCCTTCCACCCTCACCGCTCCCGGGATGTTGTATACGGAATTACCGGGCTCCAACTGATCGATAAACCACAATCGCTGTTGCGCGAAGGACAATGGCAGCCTTCTACCTATTGAAGCCCTGACCGGAGGCGGCGCATCCTCGCGCCCTCCGGCTCTCATTGCCTCCTCGATCCTGCCTGCCAAACCTCTTGCCGTAGCGGCCTCAAAGATGTTTCCGACCCCGATCTCTACTCCGAATGTACTCCTCACCCGCGAGACGACCTGGGTGGCGAGCAATGAATGGCCTCCGATCTCGAAAAAGTTGTCGTCTCTTCCCACTCGATCGAGTTTCAGCACCTCCTCGAAGATCCCAGCCAGGAGTTCTTCGACCGGCGTCTGAGGAACCACATACTCATCCTCCATCCGCCTGTCCGCATCTTTCACCGATGGCAATCGCTTCCGATCGATTTTTCCACTCGTTGTAATCGGCGCCTCTGCCAGAACAAGGATCACTTCCGGGACCATGTACTCGGGGAGCCTCCCACGAACATATCTCTTCAGTTCCGCAGCCGGCGCCTCTTCATCACTCACCACGTAACCAACCAGTCGCTTCCCGCCTCTCTCGTCATCGCTCGCAACGACGACGCTCTGTTTCACCGACGGGTGCTCGTCAAGCGCGGCTTCGATCTCCCCCAATTCAATCCGGAATCCACGAATCTTTACCTGGTGATCAATGCGGCCTAGAAAACGGATGCTGCCATCCGACAAGTAACTGCCGAGGTCGCCGGTCTTATACAACCGTTGATAGTAAATATTTCGATGGTTCAGGCTTTGATTCGAGGATTTAGAGCCGCAAAAGCTCCAGGCATCGTACTCCTGAACGCCGTCCCTGCTCGCTACGACATACGGCAACCGGCGGACCGTTATATCGCCGGCCCCCAGCATATAAAGCATAGTCAACAGCGTCTGTTTATCTTGCTCTACGTTCCGTCCCGGTGTAATTCGGTTCCATATGGAAGTGTATGTGATCGGCCGCTCGACATCTCCATCATCTGTCGGCACGATCGGCAGGATAGTTTGAATCGCAAACCGCCCTCCTTCCTTCAAACTGTTGAAGAGGTTCACCAGAAAATTCTTGGGGCTGTCGAGACGGTCAAGTGTCAGGGTTGAAATAACAAAATCCCGAGACTCCTTCTCCACATCGCATTCCTCTGAAAACATCTCCGGAGAGATATCGACTTTTGCCATCCGAACATTCAAGTTTTTACCTCTCGCCCTTTGCACGAGAAACGGACTCAAATCCAACCCCAGCATCTGCGCTCCCATTTCCGACAATGCCTGCAACACCTCTGCGTTACCGAAGCAGAAGTCGATCCCCTTAAGCCCTGCAAAACTTCGATAGGGCAAGAGCGCCTTCAGCACATCCTGGTTGATTCCGCACGAGGCGTAGCTGTCCTGCGCCCCTTCCTGGAAGTACCGGCTGAATCCGTTGTAGGCAAACTCATCCCCGCAATGGTTCTCAATGAATAGGCCAGTTCTTTCGATCAAGTCGGCATCAAGGCTTTTAACCGATTCCAAAATACGCTGAGGCGACATGGGCCCTGTTGTGACAGATTTCTTCTCGGCATCATTCCACACCGTGAGATTCTTCCCGTTCTTGAATCGATCGATCTCTTCGGTGGCGCTTATCAAAGAGATGTATCCCTGGTCGATAGGGGTTTCATAAGAGGACAGATGGTTAGGAATGAACTTAACCGCAGTGACTTGAGGTTGATTGAGATAGCCCCTCGCAACACCTGCGCCCGTAAGGTAGATTTCGCCTGCCACTCCTACAGGCGCCGGCTCCAGCGCCTCATCCAGAATGTATGACTTGGTATTGTCTATCGGACAACCTATTGGCGCATAGCCCAGGTCGAGCGCTTTTCCATCACTAATCTCCGACAGGTGTGAGTAGACCGTGTATTCCGTCGGTCCGTAGGCGTTGATGAATCGGCAACGTTTTGACCATTCCGACGCCAACTCGACCGGGCAACTCTCTCCTACCGAAACGACTGTCAGCCACTCGGGATTCTCGATCCGCGCCGGGTCGAGCTGCTTGAGCACGGAAGGGACGAAGACCGCGACATGGATCTGCTGGCGGTTGAGAAACTCAATCAATCTCTGAGGCTCCAGGTCGTCAGATGCGGAGATGACGAGCGTCGCGCCATTAAGCAGCGCCATGAATGTCTCGCCGACAGCTCCGTCGAAGCTGTATGAAAAGAATTGAGAGATGTAAGACTGCGGAGTAAGGCGGAAGGCGTGAGATTGCCAGGTGGCGAGGTTGACCACACCATGGTGCTCGACGGCCACGCCTTTAGGAGAGCCTGTGGAACCGGAGGTGTAGATTACGTACGCCAGATTCTGTGGTTCAACTTCAGTCTTCGGCTCGCTTTCGCTCTCCTCGCTGATTCTCTCCCACTCCTCATCCAGACAGACTGTCTGTCCCCAAAACACCGGTAACTTCCCTTCCAACTTCCGTTCCGTCAGCACCACCCCTACTCCCGCGTCCTCCAGGAGATAGTTCAACCTCTCCAATGGGGACTCCGGATCCAGTGGCAGGTATGCGCCTCCCGCCTTGAGTACTCCCATCAAACCCGCCACCAGATTGACCGACCGTTCCATACATATCCCCACCACCACATCCGGTCCCACTCCCAGTCCCTGTAAATAGCGCGCCAATTGGTTCGCGCGACGGCACAGCTCTCCATAGCTTACTGCCTGCCCCTCACTGATCAACGCGATATGCTCCGGAGCCCTCTCTACATTTCCAACGAACAGTTGATGGATGCACAGATCCCTCGGATACTGCCGGCCGGTCTCGTTCCATTCCACTACAATCTGCTCGCGCTCAGTCCGGCCGAGCATGCTCAACTCGGAGGCCGGCTTCTCACAATCCTCGACGATTGCCATCAACACATTCACGTAATGGCTCATCAATCGCTCGATCGTTTCATCCTCAAACAGATCCCGGCTGTACTCCGCCATTCCAACCAGATCGCCGCCCGCATCAGTGATCGTCACCGTCAGATCTAATTTCGCCGTCTGCAACTCGCCGTCGCCGCTGCCGAGCAGCCTCATCCCTTCCAGCGCCAGCTCTTCTCTCGGCGCATTCTGTAAGACCAGTTTCGCCTGGAACAGGGGGGATCGATTCAAGTCCCTCTCCGGTTGCAACTCTTCCACCAATTTTTCAAACGGTACGTCCTGATGCGCAAATGCGCCCACACATACCTCTCTCACCTGCTTGAGCAATTCGCGGAAACTATCTCTGGCCCTCACCTCTACTCTCAATACCAGTTGATTGACGAAGAAGCCGATTAACTTTTCGATCTCGGCCCGCCCCCGGTTCGCTATGTCAGTCCCGAGCACTATATCTTCCTGCCCGCTCCAGCGGCTCAGCAGGACGCTGAAACCTCCCAACAAGGTCATAAACAGGGTCGCGCCCTCCCGCTGGCCGAGTTCCCTCAGCTTCTCCGCCATCTCTCTTTTCACCACAAACCGATACTTTCCGCCTCGATAACTCTGCGTTGGCGGTCGTGGATGATCTGTCGGCAACGCCAGGGCCTCTATTCCTGCCAATCGCTTCCGCCAATACCCAAGCTTTTCTTCAAGCGCCTCTCCTTTCAACCACTCTCTCTGCCAAACTGCGAAATCCGCATACTGGATCGGCAACTCCTCCAGCCGCGGTTCCTCTCCCAGACTGTAGGCTTGATAGAGAATTCCGACCTCTTTGATCAAAATCCCCATCGACCATCCATCACTCACGATGTGGTGCATGGTGAAGAGCAAAATGTGCTCGGCCTCTTGTAGCTTCAAGACTCTTACTCTCAGGAGCGGCCCCCGACTCAGATCGAATGGCGCCCTGGCCTCCTCTGCCGTAAGCCGGCCAATCTCTTCCTCTCTTTTTTCCGAGGATAGGCATGTGAGGTCTGTTACCTCTAATTGCCGCGGCTCCCATCGATCAATCACCTGCGCCGGCGCCCCCCCCCGCGCCTCGAACCTGGTTCTCAATACCTCGTGTCTTCTGATGATCTCATTGATTACGGATTCCAGCGCCTTGGGATTCAACCTCCCTTCCAACCTCACCGCCCCCGGACAGTTGTATAAGGGGTTGTTCGGGAGCAGCTGGTCCAGAAACCACAACCGCTGCTGCGCGAACGAGAGCGGCAGTTCCCCACCTCTCTCTCCTCTCGAAACCCTGACCAGCGGCGGCGGCGAATTCCTTTCTCCGGCGCTCATGGCCTCGCTTATTCTGAGCGCCAGCCCCTTCACCGTCGGCGCCTCGAAAACAGTCTTCACCCCGATCTCCACGCCGAACGCATTTTTCATTCGCGAAGCGACCCGTGTGGCCAACAATGAATGTCCCCCTATTTCGAAAAAGTTATCGTAGATTCCCACTCGATCCAGCTTCAGAACTTCTTCAAAAATCCCCACTACGATCTCCTCGACCGGGGTACGCGCGCCCACGTATTCCTCCTCCGACTGTCTGCCAGCATCATTCAGCGAAACCACCATCGGCAGCCTCTTCCGGTCGACCTTTCCATTCGCAGTGACGGGGATCTCACCCATCATCAGAACCGCCTCCGGAACCATGTATTCCGGCAACCTCTCCCGCATGTACCTCTTCAGTTCCGCGGGCGTCGTCTCCTCTCCACTCACTACATACCCAAGAAGCCGTTTATCGCCCTTCCCATCCTCAGTCGCGATTACAACGCTCTGCTTTACCGCCGGGTGCTCATTGAGCGCCGCCTCGATCTCTCCCAGTTCGATCCGGTATCCTCTCAGCTTGACCTGATCGTCTCTCCGCCCCAGAAACTCGATCTTCCCATCGGCCTCGTACCGCCCGAGGTCTCCCGTCCGGTACACTCTCGCGCCAGTCTCCATGCCATATGCATCCGGAACAAATCTCTCCGCCGTTAACTCCGGCCGATTCAGGTACCCTCTCGCTACTCCGGCGCCTCCGATCCTCAACTCGCCGCGAACTCCTATCGGCGCCAAGTTACTATTCCCATCGCATATTCTTATTCTTGCGTTACCGAGCGGCTCGCCTATGATATTCTTCCATCCGGCTTCGCTCGATCCTACAGTGTAACCGGTACAGATGATTGTCCCTTCCGTCGGGCCGTACAGCACCTCAATTCGTGATTTTTTGAATATCCCGCTTATCTCCCTCAGTAAATCCGGAGTAACCAACTCCCCTCCGACAAATACCTTCTCTATATTCCCATAATCTACATTGCTGGCGGCCTCTCTCTTTATCCCTTCAATAATCTGTCTCATGAGAGTCGGAACGGCGTGAACGATCTTCGATTTTTTCAATTCGCCCAATAATAGATCGACATTCAGAATCCATTCCCGGCTCATGAGATTTACCTTGCCGCCTACGACCATCGGGTTCAACAGCTCAAACAACGAGATATCAAATGAGAAACTGGCGAGGCACAACATCTCCTCTTCCGCCGTAAAGTGGAAGCGCTGCCGGCTGACAGACAGCAGGCTAGTCAGATTCTCATGGGTTACCATGACACCTTTAGGCTCTCCGGTAGAACCTGAGGTATAAATCACATAGGCTAGATCATCGCCTTCAACGCCGCTCATCGGATTTTCGTCCCGCCGCCTCGATATCTCTCCCCATGCCTCATCCAGATTCAGCACCCTCACTTGATCCGCCTGGAGCTTGTCGCCGACTCCCCCCCTGGTCACGATGACAGCGATTTCCGCATCCTTTATCATGAAGCTCAGCCGTTGCTCCGGGTAACTTGGATCTAACAGCAAATAGACGCCTCCGGCCTTCCACACTCCCAGCATCGCGACCACCGTCTCAATCGACCTCTCCAGACAG
>Ga0187894_10004936_pt1 | contig 13959 bp, 10 predicted proteins | sample GBC1701081metaG_FD_136650 | JGI IMG/M metagenome (GOLD analysis project Ga0187894, IMG submission 136650) | White microbial mat communities from a lava cave in the Kipuka Kanohina Cave System on the Island of Hawaii, USA - GBC170108-1 metaG ...
ACGGTCGGCCGCGGCAGCATCATCGGCGGCAACGTCTGGCTGACGCACAGCGTTCCACCCAACTCCCGCATTTCGCAGGCCGCGCCGCAGCAAGGCGGCTTCACGGATGGGGCCGGGATCTGAGTCGGGGGATGTCCCGCCGTGATTTGCGCGGCCTTGCGATTGTCTGACAGGCTGGTGCCGGCGGAGGGCACCGTCAAAGATCCATAAGCAATTTGCACGTAAGCACGCAACGTCGAGACTTCGACAGAAGCGCCTTCATTGAAGGCCCCCGTATGATCTCGCCATTCTAAAAATCGCGTCAGATCAGGTTTTACAACTCCGGCAAGGCCAGGTCCGGCAAGTGTTCAAAAATGGTCCCGCGCCTGGGTGAATTCTTGGGATCCCATAGACCTTTGTCGTACTGGTCAAGTTGACTGATTGAGCGCCGTGTTGCTCGCACGCTCGCGGTGCACGCGATGGTAATCTGCGGTACCGAGCGCGCTCCAGTCGATATCGATACCCAGCCCGACGCCCGCGGGTGCAACAGCCCTGCCCTGCTTGACCAGCCGCCCCCCGCGCATGCCGAACTCGAACACCATCCCGGGCATCGGCGCTTCGAAATACTCCGTGCGCTCGTTCGCCAGCATGAGATGCAGGTTGGCCGCCTGTGCCAATGAATGCCCCCAGCTTTGAATGTCGATCGCCAGCCCGGCCTGGTTGGCGATGGTCAGCCGCTCAAGAGCGCTTGACAAGCCACCAACCACGGTCGCATCAAACCGGCCGGCATCCCAGGCGCTTAATTCGATGCCTTGGCGGATGAATTCAGGCGAATAAACCGTGTAACCGGCCGGAATGATCCGGGTGGACAAGGCATTCCGCAATTCGGCGTATTGCTCCAGTTGCCGATCATCGATCGGTGCTTCAAACCACAGGAACAAGCCCTGGTCCATCTGCCTGCCCAGAACCAGGGCATCGTCGAATTCGTACATGCCTTCCAGATCGATCATGAACCGGTACGGCGAACCGGCAAAGCGACGCTGCACTTCCTGCACCAGCCTGAGGTCCTCGTCAAGTGAACCCCAGACGTGGAACTTGAAGGCAGTAGATCCCTGCCGCGCATACTCGTGAACCGCCGCGATGTGCTCGGCCAGGGTCCCGTAGAATGGCAAGCTCGCGTAAGCCGCAATCGAATGGCGACGCGCACCGAGCATCTGGTAAAGAGGGACGCTGGCCTTTCGGGCTGCGAGATCCCACAATGCAATATCAATGCTGGCGCGCGCCTCGTTGCTCAGGCCCGAATGCCTTTGCTCGATCAACGAGGACACGATCACCGGATCCAGTGAGTCCAGCCTGAGGAGACTGCCCGCAGCTTTCTCCAGTTCCTGCAAATGCGCGTCGCTGAAGCCGGCTCGGTAATAGGTATCCACGCCGGAAACACCCTGCAGGCCATCTGCCGTTATCAGGCGAAGGATGTTGTTTACTTCGAACCACGGCCCTTCCTGGCCTGAATAGCGAGCGGTGGCGTTGTGCATGCCCACCGCATGAATCTCGATACTGGCGATCCGCGACTCATCGCTGTACTGGAAAAAGGATTCGTAGCGGGCTCCCTGGCCGGAAAAAGCGGTCAACACGTCAACTGCTGTCATGTCTTCGCCTGCGAACAATGCGGCATGAGCGATCGTGACCAAGACGCGTTACGGGAGTATCGAGCACCTGTCGAGTTTTCTAGACCAGCTCATGGACAGCCCTGTATGCCTGTTCAATGGCGGCGTCGAGCAATGAGACCGAAGCCGAGTCGGAATTGGCGATGGCGATCCGGCCCAACGGCTTGCGTCCGCGCATGAAAGGATAGCGTTCATCTTCCGGGTCCGGATGGATGTCATCGAAGAGCGGGTTGGCCCGATCGATGTAGGCGTGAGCCCAACGATTCACCGTAATGCCTGCAATATCGCGCGCCGGGTCAAACCCGCCGCCGGCGAGGCTGGCACTTAGTTGGCTTCTGACATTCGCTTCGATGGTTTCATAACTGGTGCTGAACAACTCCATGCGGCCTGCAACTTTCTGCTGGCTGGGTGTGAGACCTTCGTGTGACCGATGCGGAAAGCGGGTCATGTGGACCACGATCGGTTCATCGGGGTTGCGGGGATAGCGGTAGGCACCGAAATCAACCGGGTACTCGAGGTGGGAAGTCACGAAGTAGCTGCCGGGATTGATCAAGGCGCCCACACCCAGGTTTTTCCACGCTTGCCAGTTTCGCAAAGCGACATTGGTGTAGATGATCGGAGATTTCACCATGGTGCTGAGCGCTTCCCGCTGGACGGCCGGGAGCTCGGGGCACAGATGCGGGATGACCTGATGGTAGCAGGCCAGCACGCAATGCCGCGCTTTCACTCGGCAGGCCTGGCCGCCCTGCACATAGGTCACTGCAACAGAACGTGAAGAATCCGGGCTGCCCTCATGAACGACGTTTACCGCGGTGCTCTGAAGGCGTATGCGGACCTGGGAATCGGGCTTGTCGAGCAATGAATAATTCAGCCGTGTCATCACCAGGTCTTCTATCCCGGAGCCCCCAGCCATGGTGGGAATCATCTTTCGAACCAGCACTCGCGCAACGGATGCATTGCCATCGGGAAAATGATAAACGGGCGTCCTTTTGTCATCATCGCCGGACCCGTCTGCTTCGCCCCCCAGGGTGGTGGCATTGATGCCCGGCAGCCCCCAGTCAAAAGCCTAGATGGCGGGAACTGCCTCTATGCCGACGCACCAGTCCGTCGGCAGGTTTTCCAGTACCGCATAAACTTCAGGCTCCACCAGCTTCATGTGGCGCTGCAAGAACACCTTGTAGCTGATGCGGTTGAGATACTCGGCGTCTGAAGCAAAAGAGTGCTGGCCAATGGTGTTCTCGCGGGTGGTCAAGAGCCGCAACAGCTCCAGCCGGGCAGCATTCGACAGGGGCATTTGCTTGACCGCTTCCTCCCCTGACAGCTGTGGCTCGGCAACCGGTATCCAGCCTGAATAGAAATTCCGGGTTACCAGCGGATAGGCCAGAGTGCGATCAGCACCGAAACTCTGGCGATCAAAATGAATCCCGCCGCTCAGCCGGTGCTCGCGGTAAAAGTCGAGCTTGTAGCCCGCAGCAAGCCGCTCTGGCTCGATGCCCAGGTCACGAAACAGGCCTGTGGCGAGGTCGTTGTAGTTCTCCGGCCCTTCGAGCAGTTCGCTGCCACCGTGGGTGATGAGTTTGCGATCCCCCACCACGAACTCGTTACGCTTGGCGTGGCCACCGAAGTCATCATGGTTGTCGAGCACCAGGATGCGCGCTTGCGGGTGAGCCTTCAGATAAAAGAAAGCGGCCGACAGCCCGCTAACGCCGCCACCAACCACAACCAGGTCATAGAGACCGTCAACATCCACAACCGGACCCCAGTTGTGCCGACCCTCCCTGGCGAGCTGATGCGCCACCTCGAAAGACCCTACATGGCTGCCGCGCAGGCCCATGAGGGCTGGCGGATAGGCAATCACCGGGGCGTGCGCATCAGACCAGCGCCAGGCCATGCTGCCGCTTATCGCCAGGGCCACGCCGCCCATGAAGTCCCGGCGTGTGATTTGGCGGTCCATTCCCAGTCTGCTATCAGCCATCTGCCTCAATGCTCCAGACCACAAACACCAGTGGAAAAAAAGCCGGAATCAAGCGGCATGTCTGCGCACACTCGGTCATCGGTGGATATCTTCGGAAGAGATCATGGTGCCGGCGGAGGGAGTCGAACCCCCGACCTGAGGTTTACAAAACCACTGCTCTACCAACTGAGCTACGCCGGCGCCGGCCGGCATTTTAGCCCTGACGCGCCGGCGCATGCCTCCCGTTGCCGCACAAATGCACGATGAGCCCCAGTATGGCCATGGTCCACGCGATCACGGCGCTCGAGGGCAGCTCGGTTGCCACTGAAAGTGCAAGTCCGATGACGTAGCCCGCGAAGCCGAGCCCGGCGACCTGCGCGATCACACAGCCTGGCAGATGCGTTTCAGGCACCCGCTTCGCTGCAGGACTTGACCTCGAGGCGCAGGATCCGGCCGCCCTCGCCCTGCAGGCGGGCCGCGTCCGGCAGTTCCTTCGGCGGCACGACGTCGACGTCGATCCAGTACACCGTTCCCGTGCGTTCGCGATCCACGATGCGCGGGTCGAGGCCGATGGTCTTGGCCTCCTCGAGGCGCCGGAGCGCGCGCTGCCGCTCGCTGAAGAGCCCGAGCGAGATCGTGACGTCGCTGCCGTCCGCGGGCATTGCGTAGGCGTCGACGACCCCGATGCGACGAAGCCGCTCGATGACGTCGCTCGCGGCAGCGCGGTCGGGCACGCCGCCGAGCGTGACCCAGAAGCCCTTCCACACGACGCCTTCGGTTGCGCGCTGGCGCGGATCGAGCTCGCTTTCGCGCAGCAGTGTCGAGGCGCGGGCCGCGTCGGTCAGGTCGGAGAACGGGCCGAGGCTCAGGCAATTGTCGGGCGGCCGCACGGCGCCGCCGCCGGGGGCCGCTTTCGTCGCCGCTTCGCGGGCAAGCAGCAGGCCGCCACCGCCAGCCGGACTCGCGCTTGCAGGCGTCTCGCGCGACGGCGCGATCCAGTGCGTCCAGCCGTACCAGGCGAGGTTCGCGAACAACAGCAGGTAGAGGGCGAGCCGCATGGCAGGCGCCTAATCTATCACTGCACGGGTCGGACACTGACCTCGCCGGAGACGATTCGGCGTGGAGCACCGTCGACCTCGAGAATGAGGGCTCCTTCGCTGTCGACGCCGCGCGCACGGCCGTGCAGGACCTGCCCGCCGTGCAGTACGGCTATCGATCTGCCGTCGAGTGCATCGGCGTCCTGCCACTCCTGCACGAACGCGGCCAGTCCGCGCGTCCCGTATTCATCGAGGGCGTTCGACAATTCCGCGATCAGCGCGGCTGCGAGCGCATTGCGCGAAGGCGGAGCGCCGAGCGCCGCGAGGTCCACGGCGTCCACGCCCTCGTCAGCGAGTTGTTTCCGGGCAGGCGCCGGCAGCCGAACGTTGACCCCGACGCCGACGACGACGTAGGCAGGTCCTGCCGCCTCGCCGCGCAGGTCGATCAGGATCCCGCCGAGCTTGCTGTCGCCCCGGACGACGTCGTTCGGCCACTTGAGCGCGAGCCCCGCGATGCCGAGGCGACCGAGAGCCCGCAACACCGCGACGCCCGCCGCGAGCGACAGCGCGGACAGCGCCGCGGGCGCATCGCGAAAGCTCCATCCGATCGACAGGCAGACCGCGGAGGCAAACGGCGCGATCCAGCGCCGCCCGCGTCGCCCGCGTCCCGCACTCTGGAACTCGGCGAGGCAGGCGTCGAACAGTCCCGACGGCAGGTCGTCGACGGTGAGCAGGCGGTCGCTCGTCGAGTCGAGCGATTCGTGCACTTCGAGGCGGCGCAGTCGGTCGCGCGCACCCTGCGGCAGGCGGCCCCGGATGTCGTCCGCGTCCAGGAGATCGACGGGCGTCCCGAGCCGGTAACCGCGCCCCGGCAGCGCCTCTGCCGCGATGCCCCATTCCTCGAGCTGCTGCAGGCGCTTCCACACGGCGGCCCGGGAGACACCGAGCCTGGCTGCCAGCTCCTCGCCCGAATGCAGGGCTCCGTCGGCGAGCAGCCGGAGCAAATCGATGCGTCCGCTCATCGCGTCGGGCCCCGCGGGCGAAACAGCCAGAGCCGGGTCGCGCGCGGCTCCTCGCCCGCGCGGATGCGCGCGAAATTGACGCGGTGCGCCCAGACGACCAGCGCGGACATGGCGAGCGTAAAGACGAGCATCGCCGGGGACGCGACCGGCGGCCAGCCTGTCGCGATCACAGTTGCCGCAGCGGCGGATACCGTGGCGAGCCCGACGAATCCGCTCACGGCGACGACGGCGAGCCAGGCGCCGAGCGCGATGGCAAGCAGTGTCGGCGAAAGCGCAAGCAGGCTGCCCGCAAGCGTCGCGCCGCCCTTGCCGCCGCGGAACTCGTGCCAGAGCGGCCAGACGTGGCCCGTGACCGCCGCCGCCGCGCAGGAAACCGCCAGCCAGTCGCGCGCGAGCGCAGGATCCGGCGCGACGCCGGGAATCGCGAAGCCCGGCAGCCAGCCCGCGGCGAGCCAGCCCTTGCCGACGTCGATGACGACGGTCGCCACGGCAAACGCGAGGCCCTGCGTGCGCAGGGCATTGGTGCCGCCGGCGTTGCCGCTGCCCAGCGTGCGAATGTCGACGCCGCGCAACCGGCCGATGAGCAGCGCGCCGACCAGGGAGCCCAGCAGGTATGCGATCAGCGTCTTGAGGCCGAGCTCTAGCACGGCGCGCTGCGCGGCAGGAAAATTTCGGCGAGCATGCAGCGCACGCTGCCGCCGCCGAGCCACTCGATCGTCGGGATCGGCGCAGCGACGATGCCGCCGTGCCGCTCGAGCCGCCGGCGCTTTTCCGGCGCGAGTCCCTGCCAGGCGGCCCCCGAGAGCGCGATGCGCGCGCCGCCGTCCCGCGCGCGGAGCATGAGGAGGTTGCCGGCGAAGCTGCCCATCTCCGCGACTCCGATCTCGATCACCTCGTGCCCGGACTCCGCCAGCGCGGCGACGACGCCGGTGCGACGCTCATCGTCCGGTATCGCCTCGGCGCAGAGCACGGCAACGCCCTCGCCCACCGCCATCAGGACGTTCGTGTGGTAGGCGGGACGCCCGTCCGGGCCGAGGGCGTCGAAGTCGACGACGCGGTAGCCGAGCGCGGCGGAGAACTCGGCGAGCGCCGCGGGCGTCGTGCGTGGCGAGAGGCAGGCATAGGCGGTGAGCGCGGGGCGGTCCAGCACGAGACTCCCGGTGCCCTCGAGGAATTCCCCGCACCGTTCGAGCGGCGAGAGATCGATGGTGCGCGAGATGCGAAAGCGCGCGCGCTCGACTGCGGCCACGGGCTCGGGACGCCGCTCCGCGCGGCGCGAGGGCGCCAGCATCGGGTACAGCACGACGCTGCCGTCCGCATGGAAGCTGACCCAGTTGTTCGGGAAGCAGGCGTCGGGCTTCACGGGTTCGGGCGAGTCGTCGGCGACGACGACCTCGACGCCGGCATCCTCGAGGCCGCGCACGAGCCCGTCGAACTCGCGCATCGCCAGGGCCGCGACATCCGGGATCTCCTGCGCGTGCTGGAAGCGGTTCGAGTCCGCCGTCTCCGGGTTCGCGCCGAAGCGCGCGGGGCGGATCATCAGGACCGCGTCCGCGCACTGGCTCCGGGGGTTGCTTCCGACCGGCACGGCGGCTACTACGGATTCGCGGCCGGGAACTCCGTCGCCGGCAACCGCGTGATACCGCGCTCCTGCTTCTGCTTTTCCACCATCCGTGCGACATCCGCGAGGAGCTGACGCGCGTCGTAAACGATGCCGTCCTTGATCGTGTATCGGATGCCCCCGACCCGCTCGACCTTGCCGGTGACGTCGTTCAAGCGCACGGCGCCGGTCCCATAGAGCACCTTCAGGTTGGCGACCGGGTCCTCGGGCACGATGACGAGGTCGGCGAGCAGCCCGGGCCGCACCACGCCGAACTCGATCGGCTTCTTCTTCGGCTCGAAGAGCGCCTGTGCACCGTGCAGCGTTGCCCCGCGGATGACTTCCAGCGGGTGGAAGCCCGCCTCCTGCAGCAGCTCCATCTCCGAGATGGTGCCAAACCCGAACGTGTTGTAGATGAATCCGGCATCCGAACTGACCGTCACGCGCCCGCCGAGGTTCTTGTAGTCGTTCAGGAAGGCCATCCACACGCGGTAGAAATTGCGCCAGGCCGTCTCGTCCCAGCTCGTCCAGTCGAAGTAGTAAGAGCCGTGATTGACGCGGCTCGGCTGGTAGAAATCCCACAGCGACGGCAGCGTGTACCGTTCGTGCCAGTCCGCGTTGCGGCGCGCCATGACGTCGCGGCTGGCAAGGTAGGCGGTCATGGTGGGATCGAGGATGACGTCCAGCGACTTGAATTCGGCCAGCAGCGAACTCCACCGATCGCTGCCGCGTTCGTGGACCAGGTTCCACTGCCGCGCCACCTGCGCGAAACGGTGTTGCTCATCCGAATGGTTGTGCCCTGGCGGCCAGGGCTGCACGTCGTGGCCGTCGTAGAGCGCCTCGAAGATCCCGTAGAAATGGGTGACGGTCCCGAGACCGAGTCGGGCGGCGTCCAGCGCGTTCATCTGCGCGACGCCGGGCTGGCTCAAGTGAGCGGTCGTGCCGAGGCCGAGCTTTTTCGCCTCGTCGATCAGCGCCGCCATGATTTCCGCCGGCGGCGCGTTCAGCTTCAGGCCGTCGATGCCGGTTGCGGCAGCCTTGCGCACCCAGGCGCGCGCCTGCTCGGGCGTCTCGACCTGCGCCTCCCATTCGTCGAGCGGCAGGCGATAGGTGAACATGCGCGGCGCCGTGATCTCGTTCCGTGCGCTCCTGCCCTTCTCGCTTTCCGAGAAAGCAGGCGACGCGAACGGGACGCCGCGGCCGGCCGTGATGCCGTGCGCCATCCAGAGCTTGTAGATGTATTCCGCCTCCGGTGTCTTCGGCGTGTCGCCGCTGTGCAGGTGCAGGTCGATGAAACCCGGCAGCACGTACATGCCGGTCGCGTCGATCTCCTTCGTGGCTTCCTGCGGCCGCTTGCTGGATCGCATGTCGCCCGCGGCGGCATCCACCGCGAACAGCGTCTTGATGCGATTGCCCTCGACGACGATGTCCATCGGCCCGCGCGGCGGCGCGCCGGTCCCGTCGATGACCGTCGCATTGCGGATGATCAGCCGCGCGAAGGGACCCTCGCCTTCGGCGCGCGGCGGCGCGGGCTTCGGATCCGTCGACTCTTCCTGGGCGACCGCAGCGGGAAACGGCGCTGCGGCGGCGATACCGACGGCGATCATCACGCCGCACAGGCGGCGCAGAAAATCCGGTTTCATGTCGACATTCTCCCGCCTTGACGCGCAGGCCCAGGCTCATCTTATCGGAACCGGGTTTCCGGGCAGGGGTTAGAACTCGATGCGAAACCCGAGCTGCATGCGCCAGGCCGACGGGAGCGTCGCGATCGCCTCGAACGGCTTCGTCGGCCCCGTCTGGCCCGAGCGCGGCCGGTAGACGTAGCAGCTCGGGGCATTGCCCGGGCAGCCCGTGGTGGCGATGCGCACCGCATCCGCGACTGGTGCGACATACGGAAAATTCACCTGGCGCAACTGGCCCCAGTCCTTGTCGATCAGGTTCGCGAAGTTCTCGATGTCGAACATCACGATGCCGCGCACTCTGCGGAAGATCGGCAGTTCCTGCGCGAAGCGCAGGTTGAGCACCGATACCCAGGGGCTGGTGTGCGAGTTGCGCGGCATGATCCGGCCGCGGTATTTCTCGAGGCCCTGGTCCCGGATGAACCGGTCCATGGCGCCGGCGAATTGACCGGCGGCGGCGCTGCTGGCGCTGAACGCGCCCGCCGTCGCGCAGCCTGCCACGACGCCGACCTCGGCGGCGGTGCAGGCACCCTCGAATATCACGTCTCCGTCCGGGACATAGAAGAGTTGCCGCTGGCGGGAAGCCTGGCGCGGATCGCCCCAGATCAGCGAACCGGCGCCGAAGGTGTAGCTGTACGGCCGGCCGGAACGACGTTCGCCCACCAGCACGAGGCTGGTTTCGTAGTCGCCGAAGAAAGACTTGCGCCAGGCGAAGGATCCGGTGAAGCGGTGCTCGATTTCGTAGTTCGAAGTCGCGAGGCGCGGATCGTTCGGATCGGACACTGCGACGTTGTCCCAGTTCGAGGAGGCCGTCGAGCTCGTGCCCGGGTTCACGTCCTTGACGTCCTGGTGGCCGTAGCCGAGGTAGCCATCGAACCGGCCAGCGCCGGTGTGCCAGGTCTTGCTTGCCTCGACGGTGAGCACCGTCTGCTCGCCCCGCGACGTGTTGGTCAGCAGGAAGTCCTGGATCGACGCGCTGTTGCGCCCGTCCGCGCGCGGGCCGTAGACCGGCCGGCCATCAGGCGCCGTGGCGACCTGCTGCAGGCGGATGTCCTGCCAGAAAACCTCGTCCTTGACGCGCGAGTAGATGAGGTCGGCCTTCAGCTCGATGCCCCGGGGCAACGCGTGCGTGAGTCCGAGGTTCCAGCGGTACTGCGAGGGAATGTCGAAATCCGGGTCGATCGCGTTGACTGCGCCGTCGTTGCGCAGTCCCGCAATGTTGTCCTGGACGTCCTGCGGAATGTCGAAGCCGTCGACGCCGTCGAGTGCGCCCTCGAGCGGGTCGCCGGTGTCGCGGACGATGTCGTCGCGCACGACCGTGACGCCGTCATTGGAGAAGCTGTTGGAGATCCAGACGTTCGGCGTGCCCCCGCCGAACAGGCCGAAGCCGCCATACAGCGTCGTTTCCGGCGTCGACTGCCAGTTGAAGCCGATGCGCGGCATGAACAGGTAGCGCCCGTCGAGCGTCGACAGGTTATTGAAACCGTAGCGCGCCGTGAAGTTCTCGTTGAGCTGCGGCCTGTCGCTGCCCGCATACCTGTCGAGACGCACGCCCGCCTGGACCTGGACGTCCGGCGTTGGCTGCCACTCGTCCTGCAGGTAGAAGCTGTCGACGTCGTACCCGAAAATCGCCGCGCCGTCGGCCGCGTCGTTGGTAGTGGCATTCTGGTACGACAGGCTGGTTGCCGCCTGGGCCGTAAAGTTCTCGATGCCGGTCGAGAGCAAGGTGACGCCGTCCGGCGCCAGCGTCGGATTGAACACCCACTGGCCCTGGCTGCGCGGCACGAAGACGTTGAAGAAATCGAGCATCTCGCGCTCGTAGCCGGCCGTGAGCGTGTGGTCGCCGAGGTAGAAGTTCGCCGCGACCTTGATCGAGTCCAAGTCGTTCGTGAGCTCGTTGGCCTGGCGGAACTCGTCCGAGCCGATGTACACGGTGCCGCCATCCGGCGTGTCGATGATCATTTCTCCAAAGTCAGTGCCAAACAGCGAGACCTGCGCCGTTTTGACTTCCTTGCGCCCGAACTTGAACTCGGTAGAGACATGCTCGTTCCAGTCCGAGAAAAGCTGCAGGGAAGCGGTCTCCATCAGGATCGCGCGGTCGTACCAGTTCGATGGCGCACCGACGCGGCCGAGCCCCGCGTTGTTGTTGGTCGTGTTGACGATCAGCTCGTTGCCCTCGGTGCGCTGGTAGGCGAGCGCCGCGCGGTGCTGGCCGGTGATGTTCCAGTCGATCTTGGCGAGGATCTTCTCGTCTTCTTCAGGCGCCGATGTCAGCGTCCGGCCGATGTCGTAGCCGTAGACGTCGAGCCCGATCTGCCGGATCTCGTCATACTCGTCCTGCGTCACGCCCGGCACCTCGACCGGGAACCCGGAGCCCTCCGGGCCGATGTCCTGCGGCGTTTCGCGTTCGAGCTTCTCGTACGACAGGAAGAAGAACAGCCTGTCATTGATGAGCGGGCCGCCGAGCGTGCCGCCATGGATTTCCTCGTCGCTGTCGTCGCCCCGGTAGTAGAAGGCGGAGCCCTTCAGCTCGTTGGTGCCGGATCGGGTGACCATGTTGATGGCCGAGCCGCGGAATGACGCGTACTCGACGGAGAACGGCGCGGACAACACCGATACGGCCTCGATGGCGTCCACCGACAGCGGGCTGCGCTGCGTCGGGTAACCGTTGCTGTTGAGGCCGAAGTCGTCGCTCTGGCGCACGCCGTCGACCGTGATCGTGTTGTAGCGGTTGTTGACGCCCGCCACCTCGAGCGCGTCGGAGTTGCTCGGGTCTGCCCAGGCTTTCGGGTTGACGCTCACGACATCCTTGATGTCGCGGCTGATGGACGGCACGGCGCGCACATCCGCCCCGGTGAAGCGTGCGCCGGCGCCATTCGACAAGTCGCGGCCGAAGGCGCCCGTGACCTCGACGCCCGCGAGCGTCGCGATCGGCTCGGCGACGAGGGCGACCGAAGCCCGCTGACCGAGCCGAGTCTGCAGGCGTTCGACGATCGCGTCCTGCATGCCCTCGGCCTGTACCGTCACGCGATACGGCCCTCCGACGCGCAGGCCCGCGGCCGTGAACCGGCCGCTATCGCTCGTCGTCGCCGTGCGGGTCGTGCCGGTGGGTGTGTGCACAATCGTGACGCGCGCGCCTGGGATTGGCTGCCCGTCGTTGCCGGTGACGAAGCCGGAGAGCTGGCTCGACGTTTCCTGCGCGGCTGCGAGCGGCGCGGCGAGAACGAAGTACACCGCGGCGACGCGGCGGGCCGAGCGACGGCGATCGGACAAGAGCGTGACTCCTCTTTCCGTGTCGCGGCGCGGGGTCGCGAGCCCCGAGGTTCAGGCCCGCTCGAGCGCGGCCTTCTCCGCGATCATGATCGTCGGCGCATTGGTGTTGCCACCGACCAGCGTCGGCATGACCGAAGCATCGACGACCGACAGGCCCTCCAGACCGCGCACGCGCAACGCGCCGTCCACGACCGCCATCGCATCGGGACCCATGCGACAGCTCCCGGCCGGGTGGTAGATCGTGTCCGCACGGCGACGGATCTGCGCAATCAGGGCCTCGTCGCCCGGGCCATCCGTGAAAAGCTCCCTGCCACGGTGCGGCGCGAGCGGCACACCCTCCATGATCTCGCGTGCGCGGTGCACTCCGGCCAGCAGGGTCCGGAGGTCGTCCGGTTCCGAAAGGTATGCCGGATCGATGCGCGGCGCGGCACGCGGGTCGGCGGAACGCAGGCCGACCCGGCCGCGGCTCTTAGGCCTCAGGACGGCGACGTGGCAGGAAACACCGTAGCCATAATGCAGCTTGCGCGCATGGTCGTCCACGAGCCCGGTGACGAAATGGAGCTGGATGTCGGGCCGGTCGAGGCCCTCGCGCGTGCGCAGGAACGCGCCCGCCTCGGCAAAGTTGGTCGTCAGGATGCCCGTGCCGCGGTTCCGCCATTCGAAATAGCCGGCGATCGCGCGCACCGCGGTGCGCACGGTGATGCCCATGAGGCTGGCATCCTCGGACCGGTACACCAGCGCGAGGTCAATGTGGTCGGCGAGATTTTCGCCGACGCCGGGCAGCTCATGCCGCACTTCGATGCCGTGGGTCGACAGCTTTGCACGCGGCCCGATGCCGGACAACAGCAGGAGCTGGGGCGATCCGAATACGCCGGCCGCGAGGATCACTTCGCGCGTCGCGCCGATGCGCGCCGTTCCGCCCGGCCCGAAGATCTCGACACCCGTCGCGCAGCCGCGTTCCAAAGCGACGCGCGTCACGTGGCGGCCGGTCAGCACGGTGAGATTCCGGCGTTCGCGCACGGGGTGCAGGAAGGCCACCGCCGCGCTGCAACGGCGCCCGCGGCGCTGCGTCACCTGATAGAGCCCCGCCCCGTCCTGGCTCGCGCCGTTGAAGTCCGGATTACGCACGAGTCCCGCGCGGACGGCCGATTCGACGAAAGCCTGGGACGCAGCGGCCGGGCTCGCGAGGTCGGACACCGTCAACTCTCCGCCACTGCCGTGAAAGTCGTCCGCGCCGCGCTGTTGGTCCTCGGAACGGCGGAACAGCGGAAGGACGTCCTCGTAGGCCCATCCGGCATTGCCGAACGCCGCCCATTGATCGTAGTCCGTGCGGTGTCCGCGCATGTAGATCATCGCGTTGATCGAGCTCGATCCGCCGAGCACTCGCCCGCGCGGCTGATAGCCCTGCCGGCCGCCGAGCCCGGGCTGGGGTTCGGTCGCGTACGCCCAGTTCACCTGCCGCCGCGGGAGCGTGCCCAGGATTCCCGCGGGAACACGGATGAGCGGCGAACGATCCTCGGGTCCCGCCTCGACCAGGCAGACCCGGTGCGACGGATCCGCGCTGAGGCGATTGGCGAGCACGCAGCCGGCGGAACCGGCGCCGACGATCACGGTGTCGAACTGCACGCGGGACACTTTACAGTCTAAAGTGTCCGTCCATGAGCACGCTGCGGGCGGAACTGTCATCTCATCCCACGCGGCCGTGCCCCGCCATCCGCAGTTTCGTCGTCGAAGTCGACCCGACTGCG
>Ga0187894_10004937_pt1 | contig 13958 bp, 10 predicted proteins | sample GBC1701081metaG_FD_136650 | JGI IMG/M metagenome (GOLD analysis project Ga0187894, IMG submission 136650) | White microbial mat communities from a lava cave in the Kipuka Kanohina Cave System on the Island of Hawaii, USA - GBC170108-1 metaG ...
AGGGTACCTATCATGATTGCACGGAGCAATCAACTCCATGAAACAGTCTACCATCGGGCAAGCTTCTGAGCAAGCAATCACCCACGCAAGTTCAAGGGATTGTTGACGGGATTAGGGCACACCGACTTCGACGGCAGCCAGCGGCAGTTTGACGGTGACGCGCGTTTCGTGGTCAGGGAAGCTGTCAATATCGACCTCACCACCATGCAATTCGACCAGGCGTTTGACGATTGCCAGACCAAAGCCTGACCCCTGCTGCTCGTACCATTTACGCCCGAACTGGTTATAGGCACCAATGTCGCGGATGTGTTCCGGGGGGATGCCGCGCCCGTGATCGACGAAGGTGAGGATATAATAGCCATTTTCAACCCGCGATGCTATTTCCACCGCTGTACCCGCTTGAGAGAATTTGAAGGCGTTATCGGCCAGTTCCTCAGTAATTTTTTTGAGATTTTCTTCCAAGATGCCGATGTCTACATTGTCGGCAGCGTTCAAGACCAAATCGGCCTCGCGCTGGGCTTCGGTCGCTTTTTGAAGAATGGTGTTCTCGACCACGAAGCGGGGGTCAGGGGTCGTGAATTGGCGGATGGACTGAGTGCGCTTGGGATCGGTCAAGATGACTTCAAGCTGGGCATAGACCAGATAATTCTCCGTCAGGCGGTACAAGCGCAAGGCGGCGCTGTGGATATACTGGGCCATTTCAGCAATTTTGTCTGCTGACATGCGCTGGCTGTCCGAGGCGAGAATATCGGAGAAGCCGAGGATGCCGGTGAGCGGCGTGCGCAGCTCGTGGGGCAGGGCCAGGATGATGTTGTCGCGCAGGAGGTCGAGGCTGGTCTGCGAGACCTTCGTCAGGTCGTCGCGCTTCTTAAGCTGGATGCGCACGGTGTTGATGAGTTCGTTGGCCGTAAAGGGCTTGGTCAAATAGTCATTCGCGCCCAGTTCCATCCCCTGGCGCATGTCCCCTTTATCGGTTCGAGCAGTAAGGAACACGAAGGGAATGGTCGCCTCCAACGTGTCTTTCTGGAGTTCGGTTAACACGCCATAGCCATCGAGTTCAGGCATCATGATGTCGCAAATAATCAGGTCGGGGTGATACTCGCGTGCGGCCTGGACGCCACGTAAACCATTTTCTGCGCCCCGCACATCAAAACCCTCGAAACTGAGCATTTCAATAATGTCTTTGCGAAGGGCGTGGGCATCTTCAATGACGAGAATTTTGGGAGTCATAATTGCTGTCCTCGATTACAACGTTTGGGATCGTCACGATAAAGGTCGTGCCAACACCTACCTTACTGGTCAATGTGATCGTTCCGCCATGCAGTTCAACCGCCTGTTGGGCAAGCGTCAAGCCGAGGCCTGTGCCGGACACCGTGCCAACATTTTTGCCCCGATGGAAGGCTTCAAAGAGATGAATTTGATCCTCCTCAGGAATGCCGATACCCCGATCTTGCACGATGATAACGGTTTGCTGCGGCTCACAATGTAATTTTACAGCAATTTCCGTTTCTGATGATGAAAATTTTATGGCATTCGACAGTAAATTTGTCAGAATAGATTTTAAGAGCTGTTTGTCGAGATTGACGACGGTGTTATCACCTGTACAGCTTAGCACAATTGGATGCGCTTCAGCGTCAGAATAGCGCAACTCGTCGATGATCTGCCCACAAAAAGCAGCCGCGTCCAATGGCGATGGGTCAAATTCGAGCGCGCCTGCTGCCACCGATCTATTGACGGTCAGCACATCGTCGAGCAAGCGCGCCATAATTTTGACCTCTATCTGGATGCGTTCGAAGCGTTGTGCCTTTTGCTCGTCGCTCATGCGGGCGCTATAACGTTGAAGTAGTTCGCTGGATGTCATAATCATGGCGAGCGGAGTGCGAAATTCGTGCGAAGCAGTCGCAACGAAGCGGGATTTGAGTTCGCTCAACTCCCGTTCATGCGCTAGGGCATGACGTAGTTCGAGTTCCATGCGCTTGGTTTCGGTGATGTCGCGCACACTACAGATCAAGCCCATACTTTGATCATCGTGAACTTGAATAGGCGAAATCGCAACGTCGGCATTGAACAGGCCGCTATCCGCGCGGCGGAGGACGACCTCGACTCGAGTCACTGACCGAGACTCTAGCGCCAAACGGAGTGTTTCGCGCAGCAAGCTTTGGTCGTAAGAGGCGGCCAAATCGAAGAAGGGTTGTGCGACATACTGGTCAGACGCGAAGCCAAAGAGTGTGTGGAAAGCATGATTTACCCGACGGATGTTTCCATCTAACCCGGTCACAATAATAGCATCGCCGCTGTTATTGAGGATCGTTTCAAGCTGGGAGTTACGCTCCCGGTTTTCGCGTTGTGAAAGTAAGAGATGCAGACGGCGATGAAAGGTCTGGTCGTGAATAGGATATTGAATGGTGTCGTCAGCGCCAGCCTCCAATGCGGTATCCAGGACGGAGGGATCAAGCGAATCGACGATGAATAGGATCGGTACACTGGCGCCGAAATGCGCTTTAAGCTGCGTGCAGGCGGCAGCGCCCAAAGCACCATCCAGGATGATGAGAGCTGGGGGTAGTTCGTCGGTCACCGTTAGCGCGGCGTGATCGGCGGCCAACACAAGACGGTACGGCGCACGCGCCATCATCGTTTGGATGTCCTGCCGCACGTCCGCTCGGCTACCCACGAATAAGATGGTGGGCAAATCGGCTGGCTGTGTGTCCTGCATAGATAACATCACGCTCATCAAAACAACTTCACGGAATCAGAGTGGTAACTCACAACTCATTGATGCCAACATAGATGAGATTACTCTGGTTTATGACCGTTATGAGTGGTTGCTATGTATAGATTATATAACAGGTTGAGACGACCGAATCCTTGAGCCGTCCTACAGACGCGCGGCGGCGACCAGCAGCAAAATTCCGATCCCTGCCAGGATGCGGTAACAGCCAAAAGCGGAAAAGCTGTTGCGCGAGACATAGCGCAGCAGCCAGCCGATAGTCAGCCAGGCGACAATACCAGACACGACCGCGCCGACGAGCAGGTAAACCCATTCGTTTGATTGAAGTTGGTTTAGGTTTTTGGCGAGGTCATATAGAGTGGCGATGCCGAGGGTCGGAATGGCGAGATAGAAGGAAAACTGAGTGGCGGTCGAACGATCTAAACCGGCCAGCATCCCGCCGACGATGGATGCGCCGGAACGGGAGACGCCGGGGACGAGGGCGACGGTCTGGGCGAGGCCGACTATGACCGCCTGCCGAGTAGTCATGGCGGTAATCTCGTGAGTAGTGGCTTTGCCCGCGACACCGAGGCGCTCGACGACGAGGAAGACCACGCCGCCGACGATGAGCGAGATGGCAACCACCGTCGGGTTGAACAGCACCTGTTTGATGGTATCGCTGAACAGCACGCCGATTACTGCCGCCGGGATGAAGGCGATCACCACGCCGAGCCAGAAGCGGCGCACGTTGGTGTCTTTGGGGATAGCGGCGGCCTGTCGAAGCAGTTGAGCGCGGTAGTAGATGATGACGGCGACCACCGCGCCGATCTGGATAAAAATTTCGAACGTGCCGCCCATCGCCGCGCCGAAGTCGAGCAGCGCGGCGGTAACGATGAGATGGCCGGTGGATGATATGGGCAAAAATTCGGTCAACCCTTCGACGATGCCCAAGACGATGACTTTGACCAGATCGGCCATGATGTGCATTTCCCTCGTGTGGCGCAAGTTCAAACCGGACGATCATAGACCCTACCCCATGCGCTGTCAATGTAAGCATCATGAGACGCGCAGTTGTACCAATGGACAGTCCGGGTTACGCCAATGGCAATATGCTAGCTAAAGGGTTTTGTGGTAGCCTGTAGACGTGGCCGTGGCCGGTTTCCGGTCAGGTGTTCATCCCCTGAGGTACAACGTGTCTGGTTATCTGCGCGTCCTGCGTCAAAACCCGGATTTTTCACGCCTGTGGCTGGCACAGGTTATCAGTTTGTTGGGTGACTGGTTCAACACGGTAGCACTGTCGGCACTGGTGTCGGAGTATACGAATGGATCGGGTCTGGCGGTCAGCGGCCTGTTGATCGCGCGCTTTCTGCCGCCGATGATCGTCAGCCCAATCGCGGGGGTGCTGATCGACCGATTCAACCGCAAACGCCTGTTGATGATGAGCGATGTGTTACGGGCGGTGATCGTGCTGCTGCTGGTGTGTCCGACTGGTCGGTCAGCCAGCGGGCCGGAACATCTGTGGCTGATCTATGCGGTGACGGTTTTCCAATTCACCCTGGCGGCGGTATTTGAGCCGGGGCGGTCGGCGATCCTACCGAGCCTGGTCAAGCCGGGTGACCTGCTGCGGGCGAATACACTGGGCAACGTCACTTGGTCGGCGATGCTGGCGGTCGGCGCGATTGTAGGCGGCGTGGTGGCAGCGGTGTTTGGCACGGTGATCGCGCTGGTGATCGACTCGATCAGCTTTGCGATTTCGGCGTTCCTCATCAGCCAGATCAAGACCCGCCAAGAACCGATCCAGGACAAGGCGGCAAGGGGCGAACCATTACCAACGCGCGGGGGTTTCCGCGAAGGGCTGCGTTACGTCGCACAAAATCCGCCGGTTGCGGCTGTGCTGTTCATCAAGACCGGCCTGAGCATTGGCAGTGTGGACTCGTTGATGATCGCGTATGCGACCAGCCTGTTCGTGGTCGGGAAAAATGGTACTGGGTCGCTGGGTATTCTGTACAGCGCGTTCGGCATCGGCGCGATCATCGGGCCACTGATCCTGAACCGCTTCAACGACGGGGCAACCAAGACGATGCGGCGGTTGATGATCGTGAGCTTCGCCTGGGTGACGGTGGGCTGGCTGCTGTTCGGCCTGGCACCGTCGCTGCTGGTGGCGGCGCTGGCGTTGATGGTGCGGGCGGCGGGCGGGTCGGCAACCTGGACTTATAGTTCAACCATTCTCCAGGTGAGTGTGCCGGACTCGTATTTGGGGCGAGTGTTCTCGCTGGATTGGGCGGCATTTTACCTGGCGATCACGATCAGCACACTGGTGACAGGCATCTTGATCGACACGCTGGGCGGCGAGAATGCGCGCCAGATCACGATTGGGACGGGTTTGGTGAGCCTAATCCCACTGGCCTTGTGGGCGGCGACTGTTTCGTGGTTGGAGAAGACAAAAGCTGCGCCTGTACTTATTGGGGACTGAGCGGGTTCACTCCCTAACACCGAACTTTTCTCCGACCAATCGCGTATACTTTTCTTACCCCAATACATTTAAGGAGTGACCGCCATGCGCTTTACCTGGAACGCGATCCCGCTTGAGGAGATCGCCAGCCTGCCGAATTTTTACATGCCGAGTGTGTCGCCCGACCGCAGCAAAATTGCTTTTTACTGGGACAAGGGCGGTAACCTGGAATTGTACGTGATGAACACCCAGGCTGGCAGCACACCGCGCCAGGTCAGCGCCGGGCAGCTACCGAAGGCACTGCACGCTGGGTTCGTGTGGTCGCATAACAGCAGGATGATTTATTTTGCAAAAGACCGCGACGGCGACGAACAGCATAACGTCTGGCGGATTGACCTGGACAGCGGCGAAGCGGAACAACTTACGGACAACCCAAAGGCACAGGAATACCCGGTAGAGGCCAACCCGGACGGCAAGACACTGCTGGTCGCCAGCAACCTGCACGGTCAACTCAACCTGTTGGCGCTCGACCTGAACATGCGGCAGTACCGGCAGTTGACCGACTATCCTTTCCCGGTCATGGAAGCAAAATACAGCCCAGACGGATCGCAAATCGCCTATACGACCAACGAAACCGAGGACTTAAACAACGTCGATGTGTATGTGATGCAAGCGGATGGGAGCGAGCGGCGGCGCATCATCCAGATGAAGGTGGGATCGCAGGAGCAGGTGAGCGATTGGAGCAAGGACGGGCGTTTCCTGGCGGTGGGTTCAGATGCGAGCGGTAAGGGACGCATCGGCGTGTATGATATGACCAACGGCGAATTGCGCTGGATCAGCCCGGAAGGCAAAGAACAGTCGCCCGGCAAATTCTCGCCCGACGGCAAGCGGCTGTTGGGTTACAACAATCAAGATGCACGGTTTGACGTGACGGTTTATGACGTGGCCGAAAGCAAACCGCAGCCGGTCGAACTGCCACCTGGTTTGAGCTACAACGCGGATTGGTTGCACAATGACCGTTTCATGGTGAATATCGTCACCGATGTCACCCGACCCGAACTGCACGATTACCGGCTGGGCGACGGCAGCAGCGATGTGTTGCTGAATGCCGACTACGGCTCGATCAACCCTGCCCTGTTCACCAAACTGGAATATGTGTTGTACAAGTCGAGTGACGGCCTGGACATCCATGCGCTGATTTACCGCCCGCGTGACCTGAAGCCGGGGCAAAAATACCCGGCGCTGGTGGAGGTACACGGCGGGCCAACCGGACAATTTTTCCGGGGGTTCGACCCCTACGGGCAATTCCTGGCGGACAACGGCTTCATCGTGATCCAGCCGAACGTGCGCGGCAGCACGGGTTACGGGGTGGAGTTCCGCGATCTGAACCGTATGGATTGGGGCGGCGGCGACCTGGAAGATGTCGCGGGCGCGGCGGCATACCTGAAAAGCCTGCCGGAAGTGGATGGCGACCGCATCGGCGTGTGGGGCGGCAGTTACGGCGGCTACATGACCTTCATGGCGATGACCAAGAAGCCGGAATTGTGGAAGGCGGGCGTGGCCTGGGTCGGCATCACCGATTTGATGAAGTTATATGAGTCCAGCATGGAACACTTCAAGTATTACTTTCGGCTGCAAATGGGCGACCCGGAGGAGAACAGCGATTTGTGGGCCGAGCGAAGCGCGATCAACTTTGCCGAGCAGATGACGGGTAAATTGTTGATCGTGCATGGCGTGAATGACCCGCGCTGCCCGATTGAACAGGCGCGCATCTTCCGTGACCGGCTGCTGGAATTGGGCAGGGTCGAGGGGCGGGATTTCGAGTATGTGGAATTGGACGAGGAGGGACACGGCTCGACCGACATCAGCCAGAAAATCCGCTCGTACCGGCTGCTGGTGGATTTCATGAAGCGGAATTTGTGATAGAGCTTTCAGCGATCAGCCGTCACCCCTCACCCCTGTCCTGTCCGTGACCGTAGACGGACACCGGTCAGGTCGGTCACCCCTCTCCTTCATGGCGAGGGGAAACAAATTCAGAACCTGTCTCTGTTTTTGTTTGACATAATAGAGAACATTCATAATCTGATGATCCAAATTCCCCAAATTTGCCGTATACTGTATTTATTGTTCAAAATTGCACAATAGGCAAAACAGAGATGAGCAAATCGTCCCAACAAGCGGTGGTCATTGGTGGCAGCGTCGCCGGTTTGCTGGCAGCCCGCGTCCTGGCCGATCACTTTGAGCGCGTGACCATCATCGAACGCGATCGTTTACCGGAAAATCCAACCATCCGCAGCGGCGTACCGCAGGCGCATCACCTGCATGTCTTGCTGGCGCGCGGCCATGTCATATTGGAGTCGTTATTTCCTGGCCTGGACGCCGAGCTGGATCAAGCCGGCGCGCCAATGATCGAATGGGGCTATGACACCAGCGGCCTGGGACGCAACGGTTGGCTGCCACGTTTTCATTCCGGTATCAAGACGCGCTCCGTCAGCCGCGCCCTGCTGGAATGGCACGTCCGCCAACGGCTGACGCAGGGTTATGCCATCGAATTTATGCCGGAAACTCAGGTCAACAACCTGGTCGCCAACGAAGATAAGCTGACCATTATTGGCCTGGATGTTCAAGCGCGAGGTGGGGCGCGCGAGCAAAAACGCCTGCTGGCCGACCTGATCGTGGACGCCAGTGGGCGGACATCGCACACGCCGGAATGGTTACAAGCATTCGGCTACGATACGCCAGAGGAAACCCATGTCAATTCGTACCTGGGCTACAGCACGCGCTGGTTCAAAAAACCGGCTGGCTTTCAGGCCGACCGCAAAGGGCTGATTATCGCCAACACACCGCCGGACGGCCTGCGTGCGGGCGCTCTGTGGGAAGTCGAAGGGAGCCAAATCGTCGTCACGCTGGTGGGCGTCAACCGCGATTACCCGCCGACGGACGAGTCTGGCTTCCTGGACTTCGCCCGCAGCCTGCCTGACGGTGCGATCTATGAAGCCATAAATGACGCGGAGCCGATTTCGGATATTTACGGCTACCAACGCACCGCGAACCGCCTGCGCCATTACGAACGCCTGGCACTCTGGCCGGAGCGATTGGTCGTACTGGGCGACGCAGCCTGCGCGTTCAACCCGGTGTACGGCCAGGGCATGACCACCGGCGCGTTGGGCGCGCTGGAACTCGACGGATGCCTGCGCGATGCGACTGGCAACCTGAACGGCCTGGGGGCGCGCTTCCAGAAGCGGCTGGCGAAAGCAACCAGCATCCCCTGGCTGATGGCAACCGGCGAGGACTTGCGCTACCCGGCAACCGAGGGGCAGCGCCCCGGCTGGCCGACGCGCCTGGTGCAGAAGTATATTGACCGGGTGCAGCTCGTCCTGCCGCTCGATACCCATGTCGCGCAGACATTCTTTGAGGTAATGAACTTGCTCAAGCCGCCGACTGCCCTGTTTCAGCCGATCATTGCCGTTAAGGTGCTGGGCATGAGCATTCGGGGTGGCAAAACAGAAACGCAAGCTGCGCCGCAGGTGTTGCCAGCAACCGAGTAATCTACATACGGCGGTGATCTAGGCAGGGGCGGGGTGATCCTCGTCCCTGCAATTAAAACTTCTTGGTGCTTTGTATGACAACTCTTCAAAGAGGGCGCAACATGTTGCGCCCCTACAGCAGCGAGTGACTTTGATAACATGCCTTACCGGATAAGGCACGCAGTCTTTCCCTTCCTCGCTTGTTGATTCAGCCGGGCATGTTACAATGCGTGCGGCAGAATTACTATTTTTGTAGAACCTGATGCTGTCTTCGCAGGAAATTATTCTACTCGCCATCATCGTGGCGGCGCTGGCGCTAATCGTATCCAACCGGATTCGCCCGGACGTAGCGGCGATTCTGGTGTTGCTCGCCGTCGCCCTCACCGGCCTGGTCACGGCGCAAGAAGCGATTTCCGGCTTCAGCCGCAGCGCGGTCATCACGCTCATCGGCCTGTTCATTGTCACCGAGGCGCTGGAAAATACCGGGTTGGTGCAGTGGCTCGCCAACCGGCTACGCGAGATCGGCAAGGGGTCAGAAACACGGCTGATTATGCTGCTGATGGGTGCCGGCGCGCTGCTGTCGCTGATGATGAACAACGTGGCAGCAGCGGCGGTGCTGCTTCCAGCGGCGGTACAAGTAGGGCGCGACTCGGACGTAAAATTGTCGAAACTGCTGATCCCTCTGTCATTTGGCACCCTGGTGGGCGGCATGGCGACCTATTTCACCACCGCGAATATCGTCATCAGCGGAATCTTGCAAGATCAGGGGCAGACCGGCTTAGGGATGACCGATTTCATCCCGACGGGCGGCTTCATCGCGCTGGCGGGACTGGGCTATATGGCGCTCATCGGGCGGCGGCTGCTCCCGGATCGGGAGACGGTGGGACAGAATCTCAGCCCGCGCAGCCTGTCGCGCAACCTGTACGAGGCCTATCACCTGGAAGAACGGTTGTGGGAAGTGCGCGTGCCGCCCGGATCACGGCTGGTCAACACGCCGATCAGCCACAGCCACATCGGCGAAGAATTGGGCATCATCATCCTGGCATTGTGGCGGGGCAACCGGGCTATCCTGACGCCGGAACCCACCGAAATTATCCACGCGAATGATTACCTGCTGCTGCTGGGGCGGCGCGAACGGGTCGATAAGCTGGTCGATTGGGGCGTGTTGGTGGGGCGCGAGAACACGCACCGCAATGGCCGCCACGATTATTCGGTCGATTTGTCGGAGGTGGTCATCCCGCCGCGCTCGAACGCGATTGGCAAATCGCTGAAAGACCTGCGCTTCCGCAACAAATTTGGCATGACGAGCGTGGCCTTATGGCGGGAGGGCAGCAGCTACCGGACGGATGTGGGCGTGACGCCGCTCCAGGTGGGCGATGCGCTGCTGATGGTCGGGCCGGCATCCAAGATCAAGAATCTGGCGCAGGAGCGCGACTTTATCGTGTTGCAAAGCAGCCATATTCACCAACCACCCAGGCCGGAGAAAGCGAGCATGGCCGTCCTCATCACCGCCATCGTGCTGTTTCTTGCGATTATCGACATCATCCCCCTGCCGCTGGTGATGCTGGGCGGGGCAGCGGCGATGGTTCTGACCAATTGTATCAATATGGACGAGGCGTATCGGGCAATCGAATGGCGGGTGGTGTTTCTGATCGCGGGGATGCTGCCGATCAGCATTGCGATGGTCAACACCGGGTTGGCGGCGCGGTTGGGCGACGCGCTCATCCTGTATCTGCTGCCGTTCGGGCCGCTGGCGCTGATCGGGGGGGCGTTCCTGTTCACGGTCGCCGTGACACAGGTCATCGGCGGGCAGGTCGCGGCGCTGATCGTCGGGCCAATCGCCATCACCGCCGCGTTAAACGTGGGCCTTCACCCGCAGGCGATGGGCGTGGCTGTCGCCATCGCCTGTTCGACCGCTTTTCTGACGCCAATTGCCCATGCGGTCAACGTGTTGGTGATGGGGCCGGGGACTTATAGATTCGGCGACTTCCTCAAGGTCGGCCTGGGCATGACCGTCGTCACCTTCGTCGTGTTGTTAATCGGTCTGGTGGTGTTCTGGGGCATCCGCTGAATAGTAACGCAATCAAAAAGGACGAGACGGTGCCTCGTCTCTACCCGTTCGTGTGCGTAAAACATTATTCGTCCAGCGCGCCGTGTTTTAAGCCGAGGGGCAGCGCCGCCGGTTTGGTTGCCGTACTCTGGATTGCGATGTGCTGGCCGGTTTCGGATGCCTCGTGGAAGGCTTGCATCAGGTCAACCACATGGTATGCCAATGCGCCGCTGGCGCGGTGCGGGCGGCCTGTGCGCAGCGCGTAGGCCATATCAGCAACGCCAATGCCACGCAGGTTGTCGGTGTAGCCATGTGTGAGTTTTACGTCGCGCCAATCACTGTCGTCGGCTTTGCGGATTTTGACCGGCCCGCCGAAGGAATTGGGATCAGGCACGCTCAACGAGCCTTCCGTGCCGTAAATTTCGATACCCGGCAGGTTGTGCGACCAGATGTCAAAGCTCATGATGAGGTTGCCAATCGCGCCGGACTCGAAATCCATCACCCCGGCAAGATGGGTCGGCACTTCAACTGGAATTTTCATGCCATACAGCGCCTTGCTGGTGGCGGTGCGTTCCTGGAACGAAGCACGCGCTGAGGCGGTGACGCACTTGACCGGCCCTAACAGATTGACAAGCGCGGTCAGATAGTACGGTCCCATATCGAACATCGGGCCGCCGCCGCGCTGGTAATAGAACGACGGATTCGGATGCCAAGATTCCGGCCCGTGACTCGCCATATAGGCAACGGCAGCCACCGGCTCGCCGATCGCGCCGTCGTCGATCAGCTTACGGCAGGTCTGGATGCCACCGCCGAGGAAGGTATCCGGCGCGCAGCCGACCAGCAGCTTCCCGGCTGCTGCCGCGTCCAGGACGGGCTGGCCCTCGTCACGGCTGAGGGCGAAGGGTTTTTCAGCATAGACATTTTTGCCGGCATAAACCGCTTGCAGGCTGACTTGGGAGTGGGCTTGCGGCACGGTCAGGTTGACCACGATGTCGATGTCGGGGTCGGCCAGGAGTTCATCAACGGAATAGGCTTTAGGGATATTGAACTCTCTGGCGCGCGACCTCGCCCGCTCGACATCCAGGTCGGCCAGGGCGACCAGATCGAGAATTTCAAAGGCGCGCGCTCCGTTGATGTAGGCGGGGCTGATGTTGCCGACGCCGATCAGACCGATTTTAACCCTATCGACCACGAGCGAACCCCTTCCCTGTCAAATACACATAGCTCTTGCGGACGGCTTCCAGCATGTCGGTGGCGCAGCGGTCGAGTTCGACGATCAGCCATTCGGTCGCGCCCTGCCCCGCGCCGATGATCGCCTCCCAATCCATCACCCCTTCGCCGACAGCCGTCATGGGATTTTCGCGGTTATCCGCCGGGCCGTCTTTGATGTGCAAGAGTGGCGCGCGCAAACCGAGGTCTTTCACCACCTGGGCTGGATTCTGCCCGCCGACCTGCACCCAATAGGTGTCGATCTCAAGCTGTACCGTTGGGGAGAGGTATTCGAGCATGATCTGGTTGGCCGGTCTCCCGCCGACCAGCTCGTATTCAAACCAATGGTTGTGATACAGAAGGGTCAGCTCATTCTGGCGGGCCACTTCGTCGGCAGTATTGAGTTCGTCGCAGACGGCTTTGATGCTGTCCGCCGATTTGAACTGTTCCGGTGGTCGCCAGGGACAGATCAAGCGCGTTGTATCCAGTGTCGCCATACGATCCAGGACGGCGTTTTTGTCGCCCCCCAGGGGCAGCGACTCATGCGCGCCGGCGACCGTCAAGCCGAGGTCTTTGAAGAGCTGCGCGGCGGCCTTTGGCGTTGTGTGATCGTAGATCACGCCCGCCACTTCGACGCCAGCATAACCCAATTCCGCCACTTTATGGATGACGCCGACGAAATCGGACGCCATCGCCTCGCGCAGGGTGTACAGTTGAAGGGCAATTGGTAACGCCATGAATCCTCACTTTTGGCTATGCAAAACGGAAAAATGAAAACCAGCCGACACGCCTGCTGGTTTATGATCGTTGATCGAAAATCGACGGCATTCTGACCCCATCTGTTTCGGGTGAGCGCGGTCACACCGCCCGGAGGGAGATTGTACAACTACAGCCGATTGCCCGCAACCTAGCGCGAAACCCTTTACGTTTGTTATCGCACATTGGATTGTAGGATGATAATGGGAGCAGCAATACTCCGTCATGTAGTGGGCAGCGTGCAGCACAGCAAGGAGAGCGAGCGCAATGAAGCGACACATATTCTTTATCATGGTCGTGATTATTTTTAGCCTATCCGGCGGCGCATTGGCGCAGGACACCATCGGCCAATGGGCGGTTAGCGCCAGCGCCAGCAGCGAGTTTGGGAACGACAGTTGGAGCGCGATGCAGGCGACCGGCGAAGCGGACACAACCGGATGCGGCGACTTCACTTCAGCCTGGGCGTCAGCGACACCGACCGGGGAAGACACCATTGAACTGTTCTACGAACAAACGGTAATCCCGACGCAGGTTAACATTTATCAGACTTATAATCCGGGCGCGATCAGCCGGGTTGAACTGGTGAACCGCGATACCGGAGTGGTATTAAAGGTCAACAAGAGCAATGACAAGCCGGGCAAGACCCCCTGCCCCGGCGTGTTCTCGCTGAACATTACCGGCGCGGAAGACGCGGTGAACAGTGTGGTGATCTACCTCGACCAGAGCGTGACCGGCAACTGGAACGAAATTGACGCGGTTGAACTGGTCGGCGTGCCGGTGGACACACCCGCCGATACCAACACGTCGGCCACGACCGGCGCAGCGCCCGGCATCAGCTTGCGCTGCCCGGAGGGATACGCTTTCGACAACGGCGTGGAGATCGTGGTGAACATGCGTTCTGGATTTAGCTATACGGCTACTGCGATTGGTATGGGCGGATTCGACCCGATCATCGCGGTGATGGACGACAGTGGGACGACCTTGTGCAACGACGACGACGCTAACGCGGCAGGCTATGTGGCCGAGTTGCCGACGACCGACGCGGTGGATGCCTCGCTGTTCAGCGCGCAAATGCCGTTCAGCTACAATGGCAGCAGCAGTTTCGGCGACATCTCGATTGTGGTCGGCAGCGTAGACAACACACCCGGCGAGTTCGTCCTGGTCATCGAAGGGCTGGCGGTCACGACGGCAGATGTGTCTGACGAAAGCGTGGGCGACCCGTTCACGATTCACCTGACGCCGAATATGCAAGCGTCG
>Ga0187894_10004938_pt1 | contig 13955 bp, 17 predicted proteins | sample GBC1701081metaG_FD_136650 | JGI IMG/M metagenome (GOLD analysis project Ga0187894, IMG submission 136650) | White microbial mat communities from a lava cave in the Kipuka Kanohina Cave System on the Island of Hawaii, USA - GBC170108-1 metaG ...
AAACTTGAAGGAAGTGTTCAGCCTGTTGGAAAGATTTACGATGGTCATAGGAAGAAATATTTCCCAACTATCGATCCAACAGCTTTTTCAATTCCATCTATCCCATTCTGCCATCACACCATCAAAAGAAAATCAGTTTAAATCATTTTGATAAATATTTTAGAAAAAATCAAAAAAGAATTAAAATCTAAAGAATTTTGGGTTGCAGTAGCTATCGCAATACCAGCAAGTATGGGATTTTATTTCAGAGATAACCCATTGTTGTCTTTTATACTTCTTCTTCCATATGGCATTTTGATATTAGCCTCACTACCTCTTATGGCAGCAGTTTCGTTTTCTGTAGATATTGCAGTTTTGTTTGTACGATTACATAAAAAATATCATAAAATCCGTGCTAAATTATTCAAAACTGCTAATGAAACATCATATTCTATAAGAGAAGAATTTAAGAAAGAAACCACACCAAAAAATTTCATATTCTTTAACACATGGTATTGTGTTGGAACAACATTACTAATCTTACAACAAATTGGAATCGACAAACAACGACCAGAGATTATTATTGTAGTCATGATCCCATTAATCATATTATCTATCATTTTCATATCAGCTATCAACATCTCAATTTATCTAATAAAAAAACGTGCAATTATGTTTGAAAATAATGACGGTACGAGAGTTAATCTTGGATCTCAACTGGGAGGCATGATAAATTCCGCTATATCGTCAACTCAGATTATCTCATTTTCATATGCACTTGTACAAAGCACTGTCGTAAATGCATTTATTGCAATTTTAATTCTCTCATTAGTCATTTGCACACTATCATCTGGGTTTAGCTTTTTCATTCTTAAAAGAAAACAAATACCTAAACTAATGGAAAAATTTGCTAAAAAACTTGAGAAACATCATGTTATTTCTTAGATATTTGCAATCAATTTGTTAGTACTATCACTTTCTAACAAATACTCACGCGTAAGTATCGGCTAAAAACAGCTAATACTCACGCACAAACCAGCTAAATTAGCTGTTTCTAACAAACCACTCACGAATGAGTGTTTTTGGACTCACGCGTGAGTACTAGAAAATTAGCAAAAACAAAGGTTAGTGTTTGAATTGCTAATTTAGCTAATTTGGAATTAACAATTAACTAGATCTTAGTTGTGCAGATTTTATGAGGAAAAAACAACAGGATTTAGCTATAAAACTTGCTATAATAGCAGCGGCAGGTACAATAATTGGAGCATATCTTCAAGGCCCTTTAGCAAATAATCAATGGGAAAAAAGGCCAATTGTAGATATGACATTAGGCGATGGCCAAGACTATCCAAAAAAATTACTTCAATTGGATAAAGACGGCTATTACTATGTAGATATACTAATGCGAAATCGTGGTCAAAGTGACGGTAAGATTCAGGCTACAGTTGTAGCAGAAAACGCTACGATAAATTTCGATAAAAATGAGGATTTCATCTATGCAAAAAGTTTGCGGTATAATATCATTCCAATCAAAAATTATACGGTGGCCATGACCCCATTATACATCAAACCAAATGAGAATACTCAACAATTCACAATAACCCTTTCCATCATAAGTGATTCATCACCCCCAGCATTTCAAGAAATTAATTTAATGAAACCTTCTAAACTAATATTTACAAAATCTAATAATGAATACGTTATACTACGGCAAGAATAATTAAATCTCTTTTTTTAAGAAATGATTTAATGATAAGGATGTTGAGTTATTATATTGATCATCGCTGATGCTTTGTAATGTATTAATCCAAAATCTTTTCCTATCTGCATTGATGTTAAATTCTCTTGTAATTGGCTTTATTTTTCCAATTTCCGATAATTTGTTTTGAATTATTGAAGTACGTAATCTAGTGTTTCTATTTACTACAAATTTGTAACACAACTTTCTATTTTTTTCAAATGTTTCTAAATGTTCAATTTCTTTTCCTTGTAATTTTCCTAGTCCTCTTTGTTTCCATGTACCATTGAATCTATAGAAACCATTTTGTAACATGAAGACATCATTCGCTGATTTATCAAAATGAAATTCTCCTAATTTATCAGAATCAATATTCAGCTTTTCTGTTACACAAATTGAATCTGTTGCAAATGCAACAACTTTCCTTTCAATGTTTTTTTGTGTGATAAATCGATAAAGCTGCGCTCTAGTAAATCCAGTAATGAATGAAAAAATCACAGGATTGAATAAATTTCCAATAATTAGCTCTACTTTTTGTCCTGTCTTACCGTAAATTGAGTTTAGAATTATTTTGATTGGCTGCTGCATTGGAGAACCATTTTGCTTTAGTTTTAGGCGTTTTTGATACAAATCCTCAATGAATCGTGCGTATGGATAGATATCAGAACTAGACACGAACTGGTAAGAATCTAGTATTTTGTACCATTTTGGACTCTCACATGCTTGGAGTTCTGCTAGTGTGCAATATGTGATGAATTTTCCACTTGGAAAGAGAATCTCATTGTTTGCACGAAATGGAAATGGTGTAATGTATTTGTCATCTGGAATATCAGCTAAAATCTTGAAGAATCCAACTCTGGCATCAGGATGAATTGATTTTCTTTTGATCCATTTTCCTTTTGTCAGATCTGGAATCTGAGAAATTGCAAATGGATAAGCAGAATTGATATCATAAAGATATGCTTCTCCAATGAATCCCCGTTTTACTAGCTCAAATCGTCCCCCAAAATAACTACGATATGCCAATTCCTGAATTTCAAATGGAATAAAGTTGAATTTTGGGAATTCTATTCCATTATTGATGAGAACCTTTTCTGCCAGATATCCAGATGAGAACCATTTTACAGGATAAAATCCAAATGCGTCATGGAATAGTTTGATCCAGTGTTCTGCAAGCTCTTTTGTTAGAGTACAATCCTTAATGCAATAATTGCGAATGAGATTTTTGTTTCTGTTATAGAATCTTAATGAAAACTGATCCCTTTGGGTTTTGATTTTTAGGTAATTTTCATCCAGTTTACCAATGTTTTTCTGATATGCATTGATTAGTCCTCTGATATGATAATACTGCATTATGTCATAGAATGAAACTGTATGATGTCCTTTTGCAATTCTCAGACACTTGTTAGGAATGTATGTGAGAGTATAGTCTTCAAAACAAAACTCTAACTTTCTTTTTCTTTTGTAATTGTATAGCTCATTTCCCAGTAACTTCAAAATTACTTCGGCATCGTATCCAAGATTATAGAAAAAATTCCAAGAATTCTGATATCTTTTTGAGAACAGAAACTGGATTACGAATTTTGGATTAATTTTATCCAAAAATCGGCCTTCAGAATCGGCTATCAAAAAGATGTTTCCTTCGTAGGTTTCAGTATCAAAGCCAAAAACCATGCGTAAATTTGAGCGTGCAGGGTCTCGGTTTTGAGGCCTTTTTGTGCGTAGTTTTCGGATGTCCTTAAAGTCAGTTATGGGGATGGATTCTTCCATATGGCATCAGGAATTGATACATCTTGGCCTTTTTTGCGTCGAGAAAACTGTGACCTAATTTGACCGTAGGAATATTCTGGGAAATTATCTCGAATTATTCTGAGATAATGATGATATTTTCTTAGCTTTGATGCTCTTATAACATTAGGATCTTTCTTTTCTTTTTTTGGTTGCTTTGCCTTTTCCTCTAATTTTGTTAACTTTGATAGTATTTGTTTTCGAAGTTCCCTTACCAGCTTGTTGTTTGGAAAAACCTTTAGTGCCTTTAGCTGCTCTAATAGCTTTTTCTTGTTTTGATTTGACATTTTATTGAAAAAAGATAGGAAGGATCCTATCTGATTCTGAACCTCCTCATTGATCTTTCTGGATTCTTTTTGGATTTGCCAAGCCAAGTATGGATCTTGATTATGGCATTCTCTTTGATTTTGCCTAGCTTTTCAGCTCTAGTCCATGCTTGCATCAACTCTGTATTATCAGAGTTGTAGTTCTGTAGAGGTAAGATTTTGTCTAACCACTGATCTCTGTCTCGTAATTTGATGTGGATGTTTTCAGAGTATGTGGATGGGAAGATTTCTTCTGTTAGGATTCGAACTTCCAATATGTCTGGTTTTTGTGGATCGATTGACTTGTAGTCACCCCAATGAATGTATGGAATTTGTTCTGTGCTCATATGGATTCACCTCCTTTTTGTAAGATTGGAATCAGCTTCAGATACTTGATTCCATTTTCCTGAACCAGTTTTACGTCAACATGTGTTGGTTCACCACAGTTTGCCAATGCCGTTTTTGGCAAAGCCACAACTTTGGAAAAATTCTGTGTGGAGATTGCCCTTAGGCCAAAATCGGTAACCATTGACTTTACGTTACTGTTTTGGGCATGATTTTTGGTGATTTGTTCACCAATATTGTGATTAGGTTGCATGAGATAGTTTTTGACTGAAGTTAGTAATGACGGATTTATAGCTGTTCTATCTATCAAAACCATGCCTAAATCACACGTGAGACATAGAAAAGTAGAAAAAATTCTATACTACCGTAAAAAGAGTCGTCGAACAGCCAATAGAATTCTCAAACTTCTTGCAAAGAATAATTATATCTCTACTGAAGGTTTTGTTAAAGAATTTACTAGAAAATGGGAATGGCCACACAATCAGATGAAAGACCGTTTAAGATATCTAGTTGATTTGGATTATTGTCAAGAATACATACTTGTCTCAAATCCATTGCATCAATGCAATTATTGTAAATCAACAAATTACTTTGTTAATGTTGACTCAATAGAATCAGCAAAAAAAACACTTGAGGATAATAAACTGCTAAGACAGGAAGCAAAAGAAAAAGAAGATTTCAATCCAAAAAACTGGTTTTATTGTAAGGATCAACATGTACTTGGTAGATTAATTGGATTAACATGTGCTGGATGCAATGAATATGTCGAGTCACATCGTGATGACGAATACAAAATACGTAACTATAGTTATTGGACCCTTACTGAAAATGGATTATATGCAACTCTAGCTATACTAAAAAGGGAAGAATTGTATGACTACATCAAAAATCATACAAAAAACAAAATACTAAATCTGGTCTATATTCTATTACAAAGTCAGAAAAAAGAATATGTTGAAATGTTGATTAATAGTATCAAACAAACTTTACAGGCAAAACCAATGGTTAGTAAAGTATCAGAAGACTGGTACGATGAGATAAATACAGAAATTAGAAAAATGAAAGATGATAAGGTATCTAACCCAAAATTAAAAGAATACAAGAAAGAAATTGAATCTTTGTATATTAGTAAACAGTTATTGAGTTCTCGTAGATTTAGATAATTTGAAAATGATAACGAATTAAATAATTTCTCATATCTTTATAATTAACATATTCTTCACCATCGATAGTTTTATTGTATGTATTCCGTATGATTTTATTCTATTTACAAGGTTATTACAAAAAGTTAGATCAATTTCATTTTTTTCTGCGAATTCATACCAATACGACCATGCATTTTGATAATCATTTAATTTTGCATAAGCCCAACTAAGATTGTGAAGAAGTGTATATTCACTTGGATTTAGTGAAAGTGATTTTTTGTACTGTTCTATTGCTTTAGGAAATCGGCCCAATTCTAGTAAGCAATTTCCTTTCTCTAGATAAACGCCGTAATCATCAGGTTTAATTTCAATTCCATCATTAAATTGCTCTAAAGCCTCATTGAATTTGCGTAGTTTTGTTAAAGCCTGCCCTTTACTGTATATTGCATTAAAATTTGCAGGTTCTATATCTAAAACAATATCAAAACATGTGTTTATTGCACGTTCTGGATTTGTATGCGTTAATGCTACCCCTTTGTTTATGAGAAGCGGTATACATCTAGGTTCGACCTGAAGTCCTTCGTTGTAAGTTTTAATAGCTTCTTGATACTTATTCTGTGAAGCATAAGATCGACCTTTATCCACAAAGGCACGAATTTCTTTTGAATTAATTTCTAGTATTCTATTGTAGACTGATATTGCATCATCATACTGTTTTAATTTTCTAAGACAGTCAGCTTTAGCATATAGGAGATCTAAATTCTCGGGTTGTTCATCAATTAGTGAATCAAGAAAAGTTATAGCTATGTCATATTGTTCTAAAAAAACTAATGATTTTGCTTGATACAACAAATCATCATGTTCGTTAACTGTATTTCCTAAAACCTCAGTTAAACAATCTATTACAATTTCAGCATTGTCTTCATGTTCTGCTAGGAAGACACCTTTGTTATAATAAGGAGGGGAAAGCGTAGTTTGAATTTTCATTGCTTCATTTAAACACAATAAGGATTGGATATGTTTGCTCATGAGCCATAAAACAACTGCTTTGTTTGTCAAAACTGGTGCTTGATAAGGATCAATTCTAAGGGATTCATCGTATGCTTCTATGGCATTGTTAAAATCTTTGAGTTCAAAAAGACAATCTCCTTTATACTTTAATCCTTGTTTATCATGTGGGGATGTAACTAGATACTCATCAAAAACTTGTAGTGCTTGTTCAAATTTTTTTAAAAGTGCGAATGAAGCGCCTAGATTAAATAAAATTTTGTTTTGCTCTAGTTTTTTTGGTTTTTGTTTTACATAAAGCGGTTTTAATTTGTGATAAACGCTGGTAAGTGATATGACTTCCTCATATTGCTTTAAATGAAATAGTGCAACTGATTTTTGATGAAGTGCATTAACAAATATTGGATCTATTTTTAATGCTTCATTACAACAAATTAGAGCTTCTGAATATCTATTCATATCATTTAATGTTACAGCTTTATTTGACCAAGCCAATGGTTCTTCAGGATCAAAGTCTATGATCTTTTGAAATTGTTCTAACGCATCTTCAAGTTTGAATTTATCTAAAAATAAAATTCCAAGATTATTTATTGCATCAATATAGTCAGGTTTTAATTTTATTGCTTTGTTGTAATTTACTACTGCTTCTTCAAATAAACCAATTTGTTGTTGACAATACGCTAAATTACTTAATGCGATAGCAAAATTAGGATCTATATCTAAAATTTTCTTAAAATATGGTATCGCATCAGCATATTTTTCTAAATTGGATAGTGATGCACCTGCGTTATTTAAGGCAGCTATATTTTCAGGTACTATTTCTAGCGTTTTATCGTAGTAAACTGTAGCTAACTCCCAATCCTCGTTATAATAATACAGAGTAGCGTGTTGAATATAACGCGACCACTCATCCTGTTTTGATTGTCGATCAGCAGTTTTTCTGGTAAACCAAATACTTACTGTCCCAATAACAACTGTAAGCCACACTGAATTAAGATAAGTTACAGTGGTCTGATCTTCTATTATTATAGAAGTAATTGCAGTAAGTATGACTACGAATGTAATTAGCGAATAAATAGGTAAAAAATTAATTTCAAGTTTGTTAGTAGAATGGAAATAATGTTTTATACCTTGACGAGTTTTTTTGCACTTTCCATCATTACAAAAAATTAATTTTTGTTCTAGTTTTTTAATGGTTTTCTCTTTTTCTAGAATGCCAACCAATGAAATTTGTTGTAATTTGAAAATAAAACCTTTGAGATCTAAACTGGATCCGCATTTCTATCATAAACCCTTATAAAGTAAGATACGGTACCATACGGTATGACAGATGAAAAACCAAAGATTAGTAGATCAGTACTCGGAAAAGAATATCCTCTTAGAGAGGCATACAATCCGAAAGGCCTTACTGCAGCAACACAAAAAGAGCCAACTCAGAAAGGTACTAGTACTGAAAAATAAGCTGTTTCCTTAAATGGAGTTAGAGGTAGTAGTAGCATTAGCAAGCGCCATATTCGCTGGAATTGCCTTGGTTTATAGTGGTTATCAGACATATTCCGATAAAAAAACTCGACAACTCGTATTATTAGAGACTGTTTATCACGATATACAAAATCTTGAACAGAGATTTTATGATAATTTCCAGAATAAAACTTCTCAAGAACGAGAAACTTGGTATTATCAATTTTTTAATCAATTAGAATGGTTCTCTTTTCTTGTAAATGAAAAGAAAATTGATGACGAGAAATTAATTAATTATTTCAAACCCTCAATCATAGAGTGGTATGAGAAAATTTTTCTCATACAGATCAAAAAAGAAGTAATAGATGATCCATCACAATTTTCAGAATTTAAAATATTGTATAAACAATTTAAAAATTCAAATTAATCTTCAGATACCTCAAACTTGTATCCACATACACATAACGCAATTTTTTTCTTTGATTTAGAATTAATTGGGTCATTTTGAATTTGTATATTATTACTAGCACAGTGAGGACACATAATATGTGGCATGATATATGAGAACAAATCATCCTTAAATTAATTTAGATGAAAAAATTGTTCTTTTTCAATTTGTAAACATAAAGAAATAACTTTGATATTTTCTATTGATTTGAAAATTCGGAAAATTTGCTCAATTTTAGCCAAGGAGCTTGTAATTCATGAATTCTTCTATAAATCCCACCATAAATCTTCATTCTCTCAATAAAGTCTCGAATCAGAATGTCTCTAGCGTTTGCAGCAATTGCGATTCTTGTGGTAGGTGCTGTTCGAATATGTTCTAGTTGCTCTATCAATTCAGCATGTCTCTGAACAAGTGCAACAGAAGCTCCTTCAATGAATTGGTGTAATTGTCCAATTTTTGCGAGCTCGTTGATTTCTAATCCATGCATATTTGGCAAAGTAGCATCCCATAGAAGAAAAACAAAACCATGCAAATGTGGAACTAAAATATTATGAGGTTGTTCACCATTTGCCAATCGAGTTATCATAACATTACCAATTACGAGATCAGACAATACATTTCTTGTATCTTTTATTGCTAAAGCTGAAATTTGGTTTAATCTCTCAAATTCCTTTTGTATGTTGGTTTTAGCCTTTCTTGTATCAGTTTCAAGTTTTCTTTTTTCACTCTTTCTTGATATGTATGCTCCAGCTGAAATCCCTACCGTAGTCATAAGAATAGATATTGCAATTGAGGTTAAAGTTTGAATTGTTCCAAGACCTAAAAATACGGTATCGGATTCAGAGGTATAATTTTGATGTAAATTCAGAGAATTTTGTAATTCATTAACTTGATTACCTAGATCATGTATCTGATTTGAAGAAACAGAATCTTCTAATTTTAATTGAATTTTATCTAATTGCTCGTTTATGCTATCAAATTTTTTAGTATGATCCAGTTTGTTTAGTTTTTCATCAATTTCATTTAACCGCGCATTTGTTGTCTGATTATCTTTTTCAAAATTGTTTTGTAATTCGACAATCATATTTCTTAATTCATCAAACTCGTTTTTAGCATCATTACTCTCTTGAGCCCACGCTAATGTAAAAATCATTGTTAGTAAAGGGAGGAAAAGTAATGACTGCACAATTGTTTCACATATCTGACTTATTTAAAATAGAATTTACAACAAGCAATTGTAAATTTTCAATTTCTAATTTCATTATAGTGGATTCTCTAGTAAGTGCCTCCTCAGTTGCTTTTCCTCTATTTCCATATCTAGACACATACATTCTTTTTTCATTGAATTTACGACTTAATGTCTCCAAAAACCTCTTCAAACACACATCATCCAAAATTATCTGATAGTGGTGTTTCTCATCTAGTTTCACGCATTTATCCAATTTATTCCACCGTGGTTCAGTCTTGGAAAATTCCAACACGGCTGATTCAACTAATATCCGATACGGCTCTACCAAATCATACACCAAAGCCTGCTCTGATTCATGTGACTTATGATAAAACCCAAAATACGCATCCAAGCCTTGCGCATGAATATTTTTTGCCACCTCTGAATACAGAATAGAAAATCCATAATTCAATAAGGCATTGATCACATGAGTGGCATACCTAGGTTTAGCGCGACGCCCAGCATTTTTGCGAGAATCATACTCATATTTTTCATCAAACAAACTAGCATAGTAATTTCGCCAAATTATTCCAGCTTTTGCCTCAAATGACAAAATCTCCTTGTAACTCTTAGCATTTCTAACATATTGCTGAAACCTTACCAATCTAGCTTTTACAAAATCATCAAAAACAAAATCAATTTCAGACTGTAATTTTCTAACTACTAGATCCTTTTGCAGGGTGAGGCACTTGGTACCATCACGAAACGTATCATACTGACCCATCCTTCTATGCACACCAGTAAACGAAGACATGTCTTCTTGTATGGATGCTTTCAGATTCCCAAACGTATCTAAAAAAATTAGGGAGATGTGATTTTCTGATAGTAGATGTATTGCTTTAGTAGAGATGTAACCGTTTTTTCCAACTAGAACTAAACGAGAGTATGGCAGGGCAGTTGGGATGTATTGTTCTGTTTCGGACGTATCAGTAAATACATCAGTGCCGTTTTTGAGCACGATTCTTTGGTTCCTAACAGATATGGAATAGCCGTATCCAGACAGAATCTTAATGTCGTAGTGGTTTTGCTTTCCAGAAATGGTCATGTTTTTTGCTCAGATTATCGATGATTTGCTCTAGCGTCTGAATTTCATGCTCACAAATGTCTACTACCAGTCTAGTTATTCTTGTTCCTATTTGATTTTCTGAAATGTCTGAATTGTTCTTGTCATATTCCAGATTGTGATCTATATACTGACGAAGTCGTTTACATTTGTCTTTGGCAATTTTGATTGCTTTTTGTTTTGTCATTAATGAGTAATAATTTTTGAGAGATTTTACATAACATGTTATGATCAAATCTTGATTATTCCTTGTTTTATGAGAAATTGTAAGGCATTAATGACTTCTTGCTCGGAAATCTGATCATTTGCATACCATTTGAAGATGTTTTTAACCCATTCTGGGATCTTTTGTGGTGTAGGTACACTACTAATTTGGCTTGTGGGTTTTGACTCGTTTGAATTACCAATTATGTTTGTGGCAGTTAATTTTGTTGTAACCTTGTTAGGAAGTATCTGTGATGTATTTTCCAATAATAGCAGTATCCCTGTTTCTTTGTCGATGGTTTGTTTAATTGAGCCATCTCTAACAACAATTACAGATCTTGTTTTTCCATTATAGATAAAATTTTCCTCTGTAACTTTGCCCTTCCAATATTCAGAACTTGTTGGATGCTTTAGCCATTTATCAATACTTACAGGACTTGGCTGAATAACATAATAATTGTAAGGTATGGAACTTCCAACAAATTCTTCACCTAGTATGCCGCTACTAAGATATGCATTAATAACTGAAGATGATTTTGATACAGCTTTTCTGTCTTCAATTATTTTAGCGCGCTCATCAAAGTTTTCATCTTGTACTTCAACGGCAATCTGATTTTGATCGTAATATGCACCAAACTGGTAGGTCTTTTTCCATGTTAGTTTTGTGTCAGCAAATATCTGGTATTCTAGGTAATCATCAGGCAAAAAGCACGTGAGATTTGGCTTGCAGGTTCTTGCTTGGCCTTCTGCAGATGCACTTAACGATAACAAAACAATTAGGGACAGAAATATTGCAAGTAGATATTTCAACGAATATTCGTAAATGAAATTATGATTTAAGATCTTTCCAACAAATCATAACCTACAACATAACGTAGTGCGACATATTTCTAGGCACGGGAGGGGGGATTTCCCTTTTTGATGATGTTTGGTAATATTTTCTTAGATCAACGATAACGACTTTTCACTTTATCTTGATGTTCTACTCTTGAGTGATGTAACCTATCCTTTTCATGAACAAATTCCTTACCACATCCCATGCATTTTACAATCGTTCTGCGATGAATGCGCCTTGCATGACTAATCAATTCACCGTAGCTCTCAAATCTCTCCTTACAATCTTCACACGCATTCTTGCTACGGTTAAATAGATTCAACCAACTACCATCTTGTCATAATTACACTAGTTTTTGATAAAAAGTTATTGTAATTCTAATAATTTTAAACAGAAAATGAAGCGTTCTAATACAAAATCGTGACTTTTGTAGTGCGCTTAACTAAAAATCAAGTTTTGAATAGTAGGAACACATATACTTTTTGTATCTGTCGTGAATTTATCACAATTACAAACACTACAAAAATCGATTAAAGGGGCAATAACATGTAATGATGAAATTTTGAATTATTATTCCGTTGATTCGAGCTTTTATCAAATAAAACCAAAACTCGTTGTTATCCCAAAAACTGTATCAGATATTACTACTATTGTGCAATTTGCAAAGAAAAACAACCTTACCATCACTCCACGTGGAGGAGGAACGGGATTAGTTGGAAGTGCATTAAATGATGGCATAATTTTGGATTTAAAAAATTTTGACAAAATCAAGATATCAAAAAACCATGTTGATGTGGGTGGAGGAACATACAAAGGAAAGCTCGATATGGCTTTGACCAAGCAAAAAAAATTTCTGGGGCCAAACCCGTCAGTTGGACCATATTGCACGATTGGTGGAATGATTGCAACAAACGCAAGTGGAAGCCATTCGCTCAAATATGGAAGTACAATTGACAATCTTCTTGAAGTAACTATGGTCTTGGGAACCGGTAGGGTAGTAAAGCTTCCCTCAAAAACACAACTTGCAAACTCAGTCTTGCGGCTTGCACGATCAATTAATAAAAATAATTTTCCTCAGGTTACAAAAAATTCCTGTGGTTATAGATTGGATGCAGTATCAGATCGAAACGGATCACAGAAAATAATCGCAGCATCTGAAGGAACTCTAGGAATAATTGTTTCTGCAAAATTACGAATCTTCAAGGAACCGCGTAAAAAATCCCTACTGATACTAGGTTTTAACTCCATAAAAAAAATAGTAAATGACTGTCAAAACATAGTATTGCTTAATCCTTCCGCCTTGGAGGTTGTTGATAACAATACAATGAAGAATTTTAAAACAAAATTTCCGCCAAAGATAAAATGTCTTTTGTTTGTAGAGTTTGATTCAAAAATCCAACAAAATATCAAAAAACTAAAGAAAATCTACACAGGTAAGTTATTGCACATACTGAACGACAAACAATCAATCTCAAAATGGTGGAATTATAGAAATTCAGCTCTGTACTATAGTCTCAAAAATCTCCTTTCAAAAGAATCGCTTCCTCATATCATCGAAGATGCAGCGGTTCCACTGGATAAGCTTGAGCAGCTTATCACACTGACACAAAAGATCAGAAAAAAATTTCACGCAAAGCTTGTATTGTATGGTCACGCTGGAAATGGCAACATTCACATTAGAATTGCATCAAAAAATAACGACAAATCCACTACAAGACGACTTGGAAAGATGTTTTTTAGTCAAGTAATCCAGATGGGCGGGACAATCACAGGCGAACACGGTGATGGTCTTGCACGTACAGATTTTGTCAAGTTGCAATATGGTACAAAACTTTATTCTATCTTTACTGAATTAAAAAGAGAATTTGATCCAGATCTAATACTAAATCCAAACAAAATTGTGACAATAAGATAGAGTTTATTTAAAAACAGTTAGGGGTAAACTTCACCCTCTTTTTTAAAGTCTGGAATACCATACGTACATTCTATGGAACAATATTTAGCATCAGGTGGCATATCCTCCAAATTCTTACCACAACATTTGCATTTAGCTTCCATACCCTTCATTAGTTTGATATTCTATAATCTGTTATGATTTTGAAATGAACATACAAGATCTCATGTATGAAAAATATACTTTTTATTAAAAACGCACTACATCACGCATGATACTGTATACAATCTTATTTTAGGAAACCAAAGAAACTAGCAAAGATGCTACCTATCTTTTGTATTATGTTTGATGATGGCGCGTTTGTTTGCGATGTCTCCAACATTGTTGTTTCTGCTTTAACCGGTTTCCCGACCAATGTGGGTAATTCATCGTCTAGCGTATTGATCTGTTGACTCGATATCTGCTCTGCAAGATTCTCTTTTACTTTTTGGAGGTTAACTTGTGATATGGCATA
>Ga0187894_10004939_pt1 | contig 13954 bp, 14 predicted proteins | sample GBC1701081metaG_FD_136650 | JGI IMG/M metagenome (GOLD analysis project Ga0187894, IMG submission 136650) | White microbial mat communities from a lava cave in the Kipuka Kanohina Cave System on the Island of Hawaii, USA - GBC170108-1 metaG ...
CGCTGGTATCCTGTCCGGAGATCGCTGATGGACAGCGTGACGCTGCCGGCCGTGGAGCTGGATCGAGGCTTGGCGCGCGACATCGTCGATGACGCCGCGCGCCGCTATTTCGCCAGCCGCCGGACGCGCGTGAAGCCGTTCGTCGACAGGCATTTCTCCGTTGTCGGCGCCGCCGCGATCCACCGCAAGGCGCTGGGCTGGGATCTCGCGCGTGCGCCGGCCAACCTGATGCTGGCCGTGCCGCATCTCGCGGTGCGCCTGGCCGCGACCTGGGCGAAGAGCCTGGGTGCCACCCGCGCCGCCGAGTTCCTCAAGGCGCGCAGGCTGCTGTTCGACACCGACGTCGCGCGCGAGATCGAATGGCTGATCATGACGGATTTCCTCGAGCTGCCGTGCCGCGAGGGCGGGCGCCGGTCCGACAAGGATGCGCTGTCCGAGTTGATCCTCGCCGACCCGCGCCTGGCCGCGGTGTTCGATGATGCGCTCGCGGCGATCGGCCGCCGGGCCGGCGATGGCGATTTCCGCCGCCGCCTCGAGGACGGGCTTGCGACCTATGGCGGCACGCGTGCCGCCTCGGCCGACATCGCCACGTCGCTGCTGTCGCTGGCGGCCGGCGCCGTGGCGACGAAGCAGGCGACGCCCGGCATGGTGAGCCTCGGGCCGGCGCTGGCGGCCGTGATCGCGCACAATGCCGCCGTGGCGTCCTTCCCGCTCGGCGCCTGGGCGGGCGGCATCTGGTACGGGATGTTCCCCGTCGCGGCCACGCCGGCGCTGGTCGCGGCCGTGACCGGTGGCCTGCTGGTGGTCGCCGCCATGGCTGGCGCCTTTGCCGGCATGGTGACCGACCCGCTGCAGCGCCGCCTGGGCCTGCACCGCCGCCGGCTGATCCGGCTGGTGGCCGCGCTGGAGGCCGGATTCTTCGGCGATGCCGGCACCGGCTTCGTGGCCCGCGACCAGTACGTCGCGCGCCTGCTTGATCTCGCCGACATGATCGGCAGCGCCTGGCGGCTGGCGCGAGCCTGACCCGGAGCGCCGACGCCCAATAGTCACTTTGGTTGGTCCACACCGCTCCTCACCCTGAGGAGGCCGCGAAGCGGCCGTCTCGAAGGGTGGGCAACAGTCCCGGTGGTTCGTTCGAACCGTTTTCGGACGGTCGTGCGGTTGCCCCATCCTTCCAGACGCGCACCTGCGGCGCGCTCCTCAGGACGAGGAGCCAGGCGAACGGCCAATAGCGCCTATGGGCGAAATGAACGCCCGCCTCCAACCGGAAGCGGGCGTTTGTTCGAAATGCGCGCGCGGAAGTCCGCGCCGCCTATCGATCAGCAGTCGCCTTTCTGTCGAAGCGCATCGACGATGTTACGCGGACGGACATGACAATCGGTGTAGTCATGTCCGTGGTGTCAGGAAGAACTGAAGGGGCTTGTTCCGCGCCGTCAGTGGCGAATCGGCGCCGGCAGCGCGTCCGACGTCACGAGCCTGAGCTTCGATCGTATGCTGGCACGCTGCGCCGAGCGGCGATGGACGTAGAGGACGAAACCCTTGATCCCCAGCTTGGCGGATTGCAGGTCGGCCTCCAGGGGCGAGGTCTCGGCGCTGGACAGCACCTGCAGCAACGCCAGCAGCCGCTCGCGTTCTTCGGCCGAATTCCACCTGTCCGATATTTCCTCGATGCGCTGGCCGGCCGCATCGAGCGCTTCGCCGATTGACCGGAGCACGATGGGCCCACTCCCGATGCCCCAAGGCGCAGGGGTCTTGAAGGGAGGCGTGTCGTCGAAGGGACGCATGGTCTTCCTCATGCCGTTTTCCGGAAAGAGTGGTACCGCGTGCGCATGCTTGACCTGGACAAGCCTGCCCGCTGACCTCGGGGTAAGCAAGTCAAGACATCGTTAAATCGGCGAACCACCGCGCCGCACCCGTGATGTCCGTCGGAAGAGCTCGTCAAACCTTTCTACTTCAATGCAAATCCGACGCGAGTAAACGCACGTGCATGACTGTGATCACGGTAGCACCCGCAGTAGTGTAACGCGGAGAACGTCTGTTTCATGCCCACGGCATCACGGCTGCCTCTTTCTCGGGCACTTCGATGACGGGTGCCTGCGACGGGAAAACCGCCCGCAGCGTCGACGCGGTCCCCGAATGCACTTTGTTCCGCTATTGTTCTGTTTTGTCAAGAGGCTGGATGATGAAAGAACTCATGAGGTTCTACGCCGAACCGCACCCGGCGGATGATATGATGGCGAGCGGGGCAAGGTATCTGCGGCCCGAATCGAGCCCGCCAGAGGTTAGGAAGGCGGGGGAGAGGATGTGCCGTCGGCGAGGCGACGAAGACGGATAGGCTGTGAAGGACGTGTCAGGATTTGGCGGCAGTGGCGGCGGCGGTGAGGGACCGACGGCCGAGCTGCGGTCGCTCGTGCTGGGCGAGGAGGAAAGCTTCAACCAGCAAATGCGGCTGGCCGCCGCCGCGCATCGCAACGGCCGGCTGGAAGAGGCCATCGCCAGCTATATGCGGCTGCTGGCGGTGCGGCCCTACCATCCGGAGCTGCACAACAATCTCGGCGTGGCGCTGCGCATCGTCGGCAAGCTCGACTCCGCGGTGGCGCATCATCGCACCTCGCTGGCGCTGGATCCGAACAACGCGGCGCTGCATTCCAACCTCGGCAACGCGCTGCGCGCCGCCAACCGGCTCGACGAGGCGGTGCGGCATCACTATCGCGCCGTGTCGCTGAAGCCGGATTACGCCGAGGGCTTCTTCAATCTCGGGCTCTGCCTGCGCGACCTCGGGCGCATCGACGAAGCGCTGGGCTGCCTGTCGCGCGCGCTGCAGCTGGCGCCGCAGAACAAGCGGGCGCGGGTCGAGATCGCGATCGCCCACCTGATGCGCGGCGACTTCGTGCAGGGTTTCGCCGAGTACGAATGGCGCAAGCAGCTCGCCGACGTGCCGCCACCGGAGTTCAAGCAGCCAGCCTGGGACGGCGGACCGCTCACCGGGCAGCGCATCCTGCTCTATCCGGAGCAGGGCCTGTCCGACGTGCTCTTGTTCGTGCGTTACGCGCGCGAGCTGAAGCGGCGCGGCGCGTCGGTCCTGGTGCTGTGCCAGGCGCTGCTCAAGGATCTGCTGCTGTCGGCCAGCTACATCGATCGCGTCGTGGCCGAGGGCGAGCAGCTGCCCGAGTTCGATCTGCATGCCTCGCTGCTGTCGCTGCCGCATCTGTGCGGCGTCGACGTGCCGGCGGCCACCGCGCTGGAACCATATCTCAAGGCGCCGCCCGAGAGCCGCATCCGCCTGGGCAAGCTGCCGCGGGCGCGCCTGCGCGTCGGCATCTACTGGGCCGCGATGCCCGGCCAGCAACTCGATCGCCAGCGCTCGGTGCCGCTGTCGGAGTTCATGACGCTGACCGGCGATCCCGAGCTGCTGTTCTTCGGCCTGCAGGGTGGCGTCAACCAGAAGGACATCCAGCACCTCGGCGCGAACGGCCTGCTGCACGACGTCGGCCGCGGCATCTACGATTTCGCCGAGGCGGCGACGGCGCTGTCGCAGCTCGACCTGCTGCTGACGATCGACGCGCCGATCGCGCATCTCGCCGCCGGCATGGGCATGCCGACATGGCTGATGCTGCCCACGGTGTGCGACTGGCGCTGGATGCACGGCCGCGAGACCAGCCCGTGGTACCCCAGCGTGCGCATCTTCCGCCAGAGCGTGCCCGGCGACTGGAGCCGCATCGTCGACCGCGTCCGCACCGAGCTCGAGATCATGAAGACGACGGTGGGTTAACAGAGGACGGAGGACAGGAGACAGAGGACAGAAAGATCAGATCCGACCTTCGTTCTGTCCTCTGTTTTCTGTCCTCTGTCCTCCGGTTACTGCCACCCTATCGCGGCGCGCACGGACGTCCAGTTGACCGGCAGCGCCGATCCCGCCGCCAGCAGGCCGAAGCCGCCCAGCAAGGCGCCGGCGACGCGGTTGAGCCAGATCAGGCCGCCGCCCACGAACCAGCCGCGGGCGGCCGACGAGACCAGGACCAGCGTCACCCACCAGCCGAACGCACCCAACAGCACGCCGGTGATCAGGATCGTGGCCGCCACCATGTCGTTGCCGACGTTGCTCAGTCCGCGGCCGGCGAAGACCGCGCCGAACGCCATCACCGTGATCGGGTTGAAGATGGTGATGAAGAAACTGGAGCTGAGATAGTGCAGGTAGGTCACGTAGGGATGGGCGCGGTCGGCCGCCACCGGGTCGCCGATGTTGCGCGGCCGGTGCCGGTAGTAGGACCAGCCCATCCACACCAGCAGCACGCCGCCGATAGCCCTGATCCAGACCTCGTTGCGGGTGATGAACTCGGCGACATAGGTCAATCCGAAGGCCGCCACACCGCCGAACACGGCATCGGCGATGGCCGCGCCGACGCCGCTGACATAGCCGGCGATCGCGCCGTGCGAGATGGCGCGCTGGATGCACAGGATTCCCGCCGGCCCGATCGGCAGGGCGATCAGGAACCCGATGGCGGCGCCCTCGAGGCAGAGGAAGATCGGGTCGATGCCGCTCTTCAGCAAGGCCGCCTCAGAGCCGCGCTGCCGCGAACGTGCGCGGCGGCGCGGCCAGCGCATCCTGCGCTGCGATGAGCTGCAGTTCCCGTTCGCCGGCGCGCGCCGTGGCCTCCAGCACGGCGAAGATGGCGGACGCGGCGTACGACAACGCCGCCGCCACGTCGCGCGTCTTCAGCCACTGCGCCAGGAACAGCGCCGCCACGGCGTCGCCGGTGCCGTTGGGCGCGACGGCGAACGCCAGCAGCGGCGTCACGATCCGCCAGGCGCCGGCGGTGGTGACGGCCATCATCTCGATCGAGCCGTCAGCCGTCCCGGCGTGCCGCAGGCTGGTGACCAGCACCACCTTGGGGCCGGCCGCATGCCCGTTGGGCGCCAGCAGGCTCCGCGCCGCCGCGTGCGCGGCGTCCAGCGTGTCGAGCGTGCGCCCGGTCAGCATCTCCAGCTCGAAATGGTTGGGCGTTACCATGTCCGCCAGCGGCACGGCGCGCTGGCGGAAGAATTCGGGGATCCCCGGCCGCACGAAGACGCCGCGATCGACGTCGCCGATCACCGGGTCACAGCACCACACCGCGGCTCGGTTGGCGTTTCGCACCGCGGCCACGGCGTCGAGCACCACCGCGCCCAGCGCCGCATCGCCGAGATAGCCGCTGAGCACCGCGTCGCAGCGACCCAGCACGCCGCGTTCGGCAATGCCCTCGATCACGTCGCGCACCTGATCGGGTGCGGCAACGCGGCCCTTCCAGGCGCCGTAGCCGGTGTGGTTGGAGAACTCGACCGTATTGACCGCCCACACGTCGTGGCCCAGCCGTTGCAAGGGAAAGGTTGCTGCCCGGTTGCCGACATAACCATAGGCCACGTGGGACTGGATCGAGAGAATACGCATGCGGCAGCGGGCGGCGGGTTGTCACGTCGGCTTACGGTTATATAGTCCGCCGCGCCCGCCGGGGGGAAAGGATTTCGCCGATGACCACCGCCGTCCGTCCGCGCCGCAGCGTACTCTACATGCCCGGCGCCAACACGCGCGCGCTGGAAAAGGCGCGTACTCTGCCGGCCGACGCGCTGATCTTCGACCTGGAGGACGCGGTCGCGCCGGACGCCAAGGAGGTGGCGCGCGCCAACGTGGTGGCGGCCGCCGCCAGCCGCGCCTACGGCAAGCGCGAGATCGTGATCCGCGCCAACGGGCTGGCGACGGCCTGGGGCCGCGAGGACATCATCGCGATCGCGGGCTCCGGCGCCGACGCGGTGCTGGTGCCCAAGCTGGAGAGCGCCGCCGACGTGACCGCCGTCGTCGAGTTGCTCGACGAGGCCGGCGCGCCGCCGCCGATGGCGGTCTGGGGCATGATGGAAACGCCGCGCGGCATCCTGCATGCCGAGGAGATCGCCTCGGCCTCGCCGCGGTTGGCCTGCTTCGTGATGGGCACCAACGACCTGGTGAAGGACCTGCGCGCGCGCCACACGCCGATGCGCCTGCCGATGCTGGTGGCGCTGGGCGCCACGATGCTGGCGGCCCGCGCCAGCGGGCTCGCGATCCTCGACGGCGTCTACAACGACATCCAGGACGCCGAGGGCTTCAGGGCGTCGTGCGTGCAGGGCCTTGAGATGGGCTTCGACGGCAAGACGCTGATCCATCCCGGCCAGGTCGAGCCGTGCAACGATGTCTTCGCGCCGACCGCCGCCGATCTGGCGATGGCCGGGAAGATCGTCACGGCGTTCGAGCAGGCGCGTGCCGCCGGCAAGGGCGTGGTCACGGTCGACGGCCGCATGATCGAGAACCTGCACGTCGAGCAGGCCCAGCGCCAGCTGGCCCTCGCCAGGGCGATAGCCGATCTGGCGGCCTCTTAACCTCTCCCGCTGCGCGGGAGAGGTCGGCGCGTCTTCGCGCCGGGTGAGGGCTTCACACGAGGCATTGTGCGTGAAGCCCTCACCTTCCCATCGCTGGCGCGATGGGCCCCTTCCTCTCCCGCATGCGGGAGAGGAGATCAAGGACCCCGCCCATGACCAAGACCAACGCCGGCAACTTCTTCGAGGACTTCCGCATCGGCCAGGAGCTGGTGCATGCCACGCCGCGCACCGTCACATCGGGTGACGTGTCGCTCTACACCGCGCTCTACGGCACGCGCTTTGCCGTGCAATCGTCCGATGTCTTCGCACAGTCGCTCGGCCTGCCGCGCGCACCGGTCGACGACCTGCTGGTGTTCCACGTCGTGTTCGGCAAGACGGTGCCGGATGTCTCGCTCAACGCCGTGGCCAATCTCGGTTACGCCGAGTGCCGCTTCGGCGCGCCGGTCTATCCCGGCGACACGCTGTCGGCGCGATCAGCGGTGATCGGCTTGCGCGAGAATTCCAACCGCGAGACAGGCGTCATCTACGTGCGGTCGACCGGACGCAACCAGCACGGCGACGTCGTGCTCGACTACGTGCGCTGGGTGATGGTGCGCAAGCGCGACCCCGGGGCCGACGTCCCGCCCGCCGTGACCCCGAAGCTCGTGCCAGCCGTCGCCGCCGGCGACATCGCCGCGCCCGCCGGTCTGTCGCTGGCATCCTACGACGACCGGCTGGCGGGTGCGGCGCACCGCTGGGGCGACTACGAGGCGGGCGAGAGGATCGACCACGTCGATGGCATGACCATCGAGGAGGCCGAGCACATGATCGCCACGCGCCTCTACCAGAACACCGCCAAGGTGCATTTCGACCAGCGTCTGGCGGCCGGCAGCCGGTTCGGTCGCCGCCTGATCTATGGCGGCCACATCATCTCGCTGGCGCGCGCGCTGTCGTTCAACGGGCTTGCCAACGCCTTCCGGCTGGCCGCCATCAACGCCGGCAGCCACACCAACCCGACCCTGGCCGGCGACACGATCTATGCGTGGTCGGAAGTGAAGGAGAAGACCGAGCTCGCCGGCCGCAACGACATGGGTGCATTGCGTTTGCGTACCGTCGCGGTCAAGAACGCGCCGTCGTCCGGCTTCCCCGACAAGGGCCCGGACGGCAAGACCGACCCCGCCGTGGTCCTGGATCTCGACTACTGGGTGCTGATGCCGCGCTGAGGCGCGCGCCGCCTTGCTGGCGACGGGTCGGACCGCGCCGCTCCAGCGGCGCTCATGTCCACCTTGGCACAGGAGAGCGCCGCTGGAGCGGCGCGGTCCGACCCGTCACCAGCGACAACGTCGACTGGGCCACACTGCCCTGCACCCCCTGCAACCCCCTGAGTTGCGATCAGCAACGCTGGGTCTGGCGCTATGCGTTGACTTGGCGGCGATGAAGACTAAAGTGCCTGAAGCGGCCGGGTCTGCGCGGACGATTCGTGCGCGAGAGATCCGGCGCGATCGTTTTCCGGGACGGGCATGAGCACAGCCGACCGGCCGGTTTCACGGCCACTGTCACCCCATCTGCAGGTCTACCGGCCGCAGCTCACCTCGATGCTTTCGATCACGCATCGCGCCACCGGCGTGGCGCTCGCCGTCGGGCTCGTATGGCTGGTGGTCTGGGTCTGCGCCGCGGCCGGCAGCGCCGATATCTATGCTGGGGTCGCCTGGTTCAACGGCTCGATCCTCGGCCGCATCTTCCTGTTCGGCTGGACGGCCTGCCTGTTCTACCACCTGTTCAACGGCATCCGGCACCTGTTCTGGGACGCGGGCTACGGGCTCGAGCTGAAAGACGCCTATGCCAGCGGCTGGACCGTGGTCGGCGCCGCCACCATCTGCACTATTGGAAGCTGGCTCATCGCCGGCCTCATGAGGTAAGGCGCCATGGCCGATCTTCGTTCGCCGGTCGCGCGCGTGCGCGGCCTGGGCTCGGCCAAGGACGGCACGCATCACTGGTGGCTGCAGCGCGTCACGGCCGTGGCCCTGGTGCCGCTGGTGGTGTGGTTCGTGGTGTCGCTGCTGCGTTTCGCGCCGGAAAGCCAGGCCGCGGCGCGCGCCTGGCTGGCCTCGCCGGTCACCATGACGATGCTGATCCTCGCCATCGCCGTCGGCTTCTGGCACGCGGCGCTCGGCGTGCAGGTCGTGATCGAGGACTATGTTCACGCCGAGGGCTGGCGGATCGGGCTCGACATGGCGGTGAAGTTCATCGCCGCGGCCCTGACCGTGGCCAGTGTGGTTGCGCTCTTCAGGATCGCGTTCGGAGGCTAGTCATGCCGCTCGACGACAAGGCCGGCTCGGGCAAGAACGGTGCGCCCGGCGTCGTATCCATCGGTGGCCGTGCCTACACGGTCATCGACCATACCTACGACGTTGTCGTCGTCGGTGCCGGCGGCGCCGGCCTGCGCGCCACCTTCGGCATCGCCGCCAAGGGGCTGAAGACCGCCTGCATCACCAAGGTGTTCCCTACCCGCAGCCACACCGTGGCGGCGCAGGGCGGCATCTCGGCGGCGCTGGGCAACATGGGCGCCGACGACTGGCGCTGGCACATGTACGACACCGTCAAGGGCTCCGACTGGCTCGGCGACCAGGACGCCATCGAGTACATGTGCCGCGAGGCGATCCCGGCGGTCATCGAGCTGGAGCACTACGGCGTGCCGTTCAGCCGCACGCCCGAGGGCAAGATCTACCAGCGGCCGTTCGGCGGCATGACCACCGAGTTCGGCAAGGGCATCGCGCAGCGCACCTGCGCCGCCGCCGACCGCACCGGCCATGCCATCCTGCACGCGCTCTACCAGCAGTCGCTGCGCAACCACGCCGAGTTCTTCATCGAGTACATCGCGCTCGACCTGATCATGGACGAGGGCGTCTGCCGCGGCGTCATGGCCTGGAACCTCGACGACGGCACGATCCACCGCTTCCGCGCCCACATGGTGGTGCTGGCCACCGGCGGCTGCGGCCGGGCCTATTTCACCACGACGCAGGCGCATACCTGCACGGGCGACGGCAGCGCCATGGCGCTCCGCGCCGGCCTGCCGCTGCAAGACATGGAGTTCATCCAGTTCCATCCCACCGGCATCTACGGCGCCGGCTGCCTGATCACCGAGGGCGTGCGCGGCGAGGGCGGCTACGTCACCAATGCCAGCGGCGAGCGTTTCATGGAGCGCTACGCCCCGTCGGCCAAGGACCTCGCTTCGCGCGATGTCGTCAGCCGGTCGATGACCATCGAGATCCGCGAGGGCCGCGGCTGCGGTCCCAACAAGGACTACATCGACCTGCATGTCGAGCACCTCGAGCCCAAGGTGATCCACGAGCGCCTGCCGGGCATCGCCGAGACGGCGCGCATCTTCGCCGGCGTTGACGTCACCCGGCAGCCGATCCCGATCCTGCCGACCTGCCACTACAACATGGGCGGCATTCCGACCAACTACCGCTGCGAAGTTGTGACGGTGAAGGATGGCGACCCCAACACGGTGGTTTCCGGCCTGATGGCGATCGGCGAGGCCGCCTGCGTATCGGTGCACGGCGCCAACCGCCTGGGCTCCAACTCGCTGCTCGACCTGGTGGTGTTCGGCCGCTCGGCGGCGATCCGCGCCGGCGAGATCGTCCAGGCCGGCGCCGCGCACAAGCCGCTGTCGAATGGCGGCGGCGACCCGGCCATCGCCCGGCTCGACAAGGCGCGCCACGCCGGCGGCGATACCGGCACGGCGCAGCTGCGGCTTCACATGCAGCGCGCCATGCAGAACGACTGCGCCGTGTTCCGCACCCAGCAGTCGCTCGACGAAGGCTGCGCCAAGATGGACCAGGTGTTCGGCGGCCGCGCCGACATCCGGGTCAAGGATCGCTCGATGATCTGGAATTCGGACCTGGCCGAGACGCTGGAGTTCGAGAACCTGATCGTGCAGGCGCAGGCCACCATCCGCTCGGCCGCCAACCGCACCGAAAGCCGCGGCGCGCACGCGCGCGAGGACTACCCCGAGCGCGACGACAAGAACTGGCTGAAGCACTCGGTGATCTGGGTCGACGACAACGGCCGCACCAGGATCGACTACCGCCCGGTCAAGCTGCAGCCGATGAGCAACGACGTGCAGTCCTTCCCGCCCAAGGCGCGGGTGTACTGAGCGGCGCGGCAAGATCCGGAGTGAGATGCAATGGTTGAGTTCGCGCTGCCCGCCAACTCGAAGATCGATCGCAACGGCGCCGTCCACCCGGCGCCGGACGGTGCCACGCGCGTGAAACCGTTCAAGGTCTATCGCTGGAACCCCGACGACGGCAAGAATCCGCGCATCGACACCTACGAGATCGACCTCGACGATTGCGGGCCGATGATTCTCGACGCGCTGATCAAGATCAAGAACGAGGTCGACAGCACGCTGACCTTCCGCCGCTCCTGCCGCGAGGGCGTCTGCGGCTCGTGCGCCATGAACATCGACGGCACCAACACGCTGGCCTGCACCATGTACATCGACGAGGTGAAGGGCGACGTGAAGGTCTACCCACTGCCGCACATGCCAGTGGTCAAGGACCTGGTGCCGGATCTGTCGGTGGCCTACGCGCAGCTCGCCGCGGTCGAACCGTGGCTGAAGAACGACTCGCCGCCGCCGGAGCGCGAGCGCCCGCAATCGCCCGAGGAACGCGCCAGGCTCGACGGACTGTGGGAATGCATCCTGTGCTTTTCCTGCACCACCAGCTGCCCCAGCTACTGGTGGAACGGTGAGCGCTATCTCGGCCCGGCGGTGCTGCTGCAGGCCTATCGCTGGATCGTCGATAGCCGCGACGAGGCGACCGGCGAGCGGCTCGACCAACTCGAGGACCCGTTCCGCCTGTACCGCTGCCACACCATCATGAACTGCACCAAGACCTGCCCCAAGGGCCTCAACCCGGCCAAGGCTATCGCCGAGATCAAGAAGATGATGGTGGCTCGGAAATAGGGACCGCGGCGGCCAAGCCGGCTGTGCAAGCCCTCCCGGTGGGAGGGCTTTTTCGTGCGATGGTTAGCAAGAGTGTGTCAAAAATATTTGACTCGATGTCGAAAATTTGCAACATTCCTCACTAATGAAGCTTTCCGAAATCGGCACTTTGATTCGCCACGCTCGCTTGAACAGGGCACTGACTCAGCAGCAGCTTGCCGATAGCGCGGGTTTGTCGCGCGCGACCGTCAACCAGATTGAAACTGGCGCACTCGCCGAGATCGGCGTGCGCCGCCTGTCGGAGTTGCTACGGATACTGGACCTCGAGTTCAACATCGTGGCCCGATCGCACCACGAGCGGCCCGATTTCCTGCGCATGGCATGCAACAGCGCCAGTACCAGTTTCCGCCGGCGGCTCACGGTCGATCAGCTGCGCCGGGCGCTGCTCACCGGAAAGGTACCGGCCAGACTGGAACCGCACTTCCGGGTCATTCTTGAGGAACTGCCCCCCGCTGTTCTTGAGGGAGCGATCGAAGAAGTGGGAGGCAAGGACAACGCTTCGCGTATTCGCCGGAATCTCTCGACCATCGCGGGCCGGCTGGGTGTCGTCGAGAGGGTGGCCGCATGAAGGCGAGCCAGGAGGAGACCCGGCGAGCAGGGCGCTGCGCGGAAGGCATGGAATTCTTCGACACCGCCCTGCAACGATCAGCAAGGAGACTGCAATGATTGGCAAAAGTGGGGGCGTGTTAGCTCGACTCGTCCTGATCGGACTGCTTTTCAGTCTCGTCCCGTCGCTGAGCGTGGCGCAACAGACGCCCACGCCCGTCGACCCGGCCAAGGAGCTGGATGCCGCGGCGGACGCGGCCCTGGCGGCGATGCGCGCCGGGCCGACGGAGGTGCGGCTGCGCGACCAGGCCGTGCTGCGCCTGCCGGCGGGCTACGGCTTCATTCCATCGCGCGAATCGCAGCGGCTGCTGCGGGCCATGGGCAACCAGCCGGGCAGCGACCTCGACGGCATGGTGATCGATTCGACCAAGCCGTTCGCTGGCTGGTTCGTGGTCATCCGGCACGTCCCCTCGGGCTACGTGAAGGACGACGACGCCAAGGACTGGAAGGCCGACGAGTTGTTGACCAGCCTGCGCGAAGGTACCGAGGAGGCCAACAAGGAGCGGCGCAGCCGCGGTTTCCCCGAGCTCGAGATCGTCGGCTGGGTGGAGCGGCCGGCCTACGATGCCAGGACCCATCGCCTCGTCTGGTCGGCCGAGACGCGCGAGAAGGCCTCGGCGTCGGCCGAGCGCGGCGTCAACTACAACACCTACGCGCTGGGCCGCGAAGGCTACTTCTCGCTGAACCTCGTCACCGATCTCGCCCTCATCGGCGGCCTGAAACCCAAGGCCGCGGAGCTTCTGTCGGTGCTCCACTACAACGAGGGCAAGCGCTACGAGGACTTCAACGCCTCCACCGACCGGGTTGCCGAGTTCGGGCTGGCGGCGCTGGTCGCGGGTGCGGCGGCCAAGAAGCTCGGCCTGTTCGCACTGATCGGCGTGTTCCTGGTGAAGTTCTGGAAGATCGCCGCGATCGTTGCCGTGGCGATCGGCGCCGGTGCGTTCAAGCTGTTTCGGCGCAAGCCGGCGGAGTAGGGCGCCGCATGAAGGCGCTGATCGCGCTCCTGACCCTGGGCAAGCTCGGCAAGGTGGCCGCCAGCGGCGGCAGCATGCTGCTGTCGCTGGTGGTCTACGCCACCGTCTATGGCTGGGGCTATGCCGCCGGCATCATCGTCATGCTGTTCTGCCACGAGATGGGCCACTATCTCGCCGCGCGGCGCGCCGGGCTGGCGGTCGGCCTGCCCACCTTCATCCCGTTCGTCGGCGCGTGGATTGAACTCAAGAACACCGACCTGGACCCCGAGACCGAAGCGGCCGTCGCCTTCGCCGGACCACTCGCCGGCACGATCAGCGCCATGGCCTGCTACTTCCTCGGCCGCGAGCTGGAGGACTTTCTGCTGGTGGCCGTGGCCTATGCCGGCCTGATGCTGAACCTGTTCAACCTGCTGCCGCTGGGGCCGCTGGATGGCGGCCGCATCACGGCGATCCTCTCGCCGCGGCTGTGGCTGCTGGGCGTCCCGGTGCTGGTCAGCCTGTTCCTCTACGTTCCCAGCCCGATGCTGATCCTGGTCGCGGTGCTGGCGATCCCGTCCATCATCAAGGCCTGGCGATACGATCCGGCGGCGGAAGAGAACCGCCGCTATGCCGGTGTCTCCGCTGCCACGCGCACCGAGTACGCCCTGCTCTATCTCGGGCTCGCGGCCTTCCTCGCCATCATGGCCTGGGAGGTCCACGAGTCGCTGCCGCGGGTCGGCATGTCGATCGGGTAACTGGAACGATATCGCACTTGACGTGCTCATAGGCGCCAACTTTGAGCGGGACAGCGCGTTTTCGGTCGGGCCGCGCCGCTCCAGCGGCGCCCTTTTCTTCAATGACAAAGACGAAGTGCGCCGCTGGAGCGGCGCGGCCCGACCAAGTGAGTGCCTATGAGTGGCGCGCTCCCGGTGTGATCGCCGAGGCCTCTCGGGTCACGATGCCACCCGCGCGAACCGCATCCGCTCGATCCGGCCGCTCGACACGCTCAATCCGGTGACCG
>Ga0187894_10004940_pt1 | contig 13952 bp, 9 predicted proteins | sample GBC1701081metaG_FD_136650 | JGI IMG/M metagenome (GOLD analysis project Ga0187894, IMG submission 136650) | White microbial mat communities from a lava cave in the Kipuka Kanohina Cave System on the Island of Hawaii, USA - GBC170108-1 metaG ...
TCGGGGTTGAGCGTCACATAGACAGTGCCGGGATCCGGATTACTGTTGGCCGAGATGCCGTCCACGTAGTAGCCGTTGCCGTCGCCTCGCTGGCCGTTAGCGTTCACTTTCGGCTCGCCAACCAGGCTGAAGATGTCGAGGCCGCCGGCCTGGCCGCTGAGGTTGCCGACTCCGGTGACGCCGGGAGCAATTGACACGAGATCCAGAATGTTCCGTCCGGCCATGGGGAGGTTCTTGATCTCAGTCGTCGAAATATTTGTGGCGACCTTGGCTTCGGAACTTTGCACCGGCGCGGGTTCGGAAGTGACGGTGACCGTCTCAGAAACATCGCCCACCTTCAAAGCCAGTGAGATCGTTCGCGTTTCGGCGCCGCCAAGCGTGATGTTTTCCTGCGCCACGGACGCGAAGCCCTTGGCGGATACCGTGATCTTGTACTTGCCCGGCGGCAGAGAAGGAAAACTGTAAGAGCCGGCGGAATTAGTCTTCGCCGACTGGCTGACGCCGGTGTCGACGTTGACGAGCGTTACCTGAGCGTCCGGAACAATCCCTCCGCTGGGGTCAGTCACCGCGCCTTCAATGGCGCTGCGGAATTGAGCCTGCGCGCCGGGGCTGATGAAAATCAGGACGAGAAGCGCGAAAGCGACGGTTTTTGCGAGACCTCTAAATGTCATAGCCGATTCTCCCTGTAATCTAAATATGGCCTGTAAGCCAAATATGGCGGATTTGAACATAAGTGATGCTCATTTTCCGCAGAAATGAACATAGAGCTACTCGATTTTGAGCGTCTTGTACATTCTTAGGTCAGGTTGAATCCGATTAAGCGGGGACGCGGCCTTTGCTTGAATGCTATAGTTGCGCCGGCGTCCGGCCGGTGGGCTTGCGATCAGGCCGCAAACGGCTCGCGGGGAGAAAAACATGATGCTCTCAAGATCACGGATTATCTTATCGGCTGTGTTGTTCTGCGCGTTGGCGGCGTGCGCCGGCTCTGTCCGGGCGCAAGATTCGGACTACCAAACCGCCGCGTCGTTTGTACGGCAGGGGGAGTTCGATCGGGCCTTTCCTCTACTGCGGCGGATCCTGGACCGCTCTCCCAACGACCTCAAAGCGCGCAACCTGATGGGGATCGCCCTCTCCGCCGCCGGACGGCGAGAGGAGGCGAACGAGCAGTTCAAGAAGGTCCTGGCGCTGGAGCCGAAGTTTGTTCCGGCCCTGAAAAATCTGGCGGTCAACGAACTCTCCCTCGGCCAGGCCCAGGACGCAAAGATTCATTTTGAGGAGGCGTTGAAATCGGCGCCGCGGGACGCGACCTGTCATTGGGGATTGGCGGAGATCGCGTTTGCCGCTCGCGACTTCGAACAAGCGGCCGCGCGCTATGAGCAAAGCGGAGATCTGGCCTGGAAGGATTCCAGGGCGGCGATCAAATTCGCCACCAGTTGTCTGGAAGCCAGGCAATCCGCCAAGGCCGCGGCTCTGTTGGAAAAGATTCCCGCGACCTTGTCGGAGGCGGACGCGAATATTCAGTTTCAGGCCGGAGTCCTGCTGGCCAGATTGGAAAAGTACGAAGCCGCCGCGCGCCGCTTCGAGCTGTCCCGACAGGGATTGCCGGACCCATATCAAGCCCCGGGCTCGTATCAGGCCCCGGGCCCGTATCAGATTGGATACAACCTGACGCTGGCGCTGATCAGGAGCGGGGATCACGCGGCGGCGATTCGGGCGGGCCGCGAGGTGTTGGCGGCCGGCCATCGCAAGGCCGAAATTCACAACCTGCTGGCGCAGGCTTACGAGCGGAGCGGGCAGACGAAAGAGGCTTACGACGCGCTCCGCTCGGCCACTGAGATCGAGCCGCAAGACGAAACCAATTACCTGGACCTGATCGCGCTCTGCCTGAAGCACGAGAATTTCGACCTCGGCCTGGAAATCTCCGAGATTGGCGCCAGGCGCATCCCCGGATCGCACCGTCTGCGCTTGCACCGGGGCGTGGCGCTCGTGATGAAGGGCCAGATGGAAGAGGCCGTCAAGGAGTTTCAGACCGCCGGAGAACTTCTGACTGTTCCCGAAGAGGCGTTGCCTCAGATAGCCTTGGGCCTGGCGCTCGTCCAGATGGACAGGCAGCCCGAGGCCATCGCTCTGCTGCGGCGGCAAATCGAGCGCAGCCCGAAAGACCCGCGGGTCTTCTGGCTTCTGGGAGAGGCGCTCAGCCGTTCAGGCGTTCAGTCGGGAAGCGAGGAAGAGAAAGAAGCGATCGGCGCGCTGGAGAAGTCCATTCAGTTGGACCCGCGCATGCCGCAATCGCGCGCGCTGTTGGGGAAGATGCTGCTGCGTCGCGGCGCCGTCGCCCAAGCGGCTGAGCAATTGGAGAAGGCTCTCGAACTGGACCCGGAGGATCTGACCGCCACCTATCAACTGGCGCAAGCGCTTCAGCGAATGGGCCAATCCGCGCGCGCCGAGCGACTCTTTGCAAAAGTCAGTCAGGCCAAGAGCGAGAAGTTGCAGCCCACACAGCGCACCCTGATGCGCATCATCAAGGCCGGATCGCAGTGAAAGCGGCTTGCGCCTAAATCGAAACTTGGGACACGCGATGGTACCGTACCATCGCGTGTCCCGATTTAGAATTTGATCTCAATAGGCCGCCCCTCAAAGACGGCTTTGCGCGCTGTTTTTTCAGGAGCGAGGCGGACTTCGATGTCGCGCCGCAGCGGCGCCCACGAGCCTCGGCGCGAGCCTTGCGCCAGTCGCATGGAAAGCGTGCGGCGTCTTTCATTCCAGGCGATTTGAATTTTCACCCATTCGCCGCGGCGGTAATTGAACGTCGCGCCATCATCTTCATAAAGCGTGAACGTCGCGTCGGCTCCGGGATAAACCACCAGCGTCAACGGGCCGTCCACCTTCTCGCCCGTGTACTGTTTGAGCGGGCCGAACGGAATGATCGCACCGGCGCGCACGTACAACGGCATTGTCGCCAAATCCACCGGGCGGCTAATCTCGCGCCCGCCCGCGACCTTCTCCTCCGTCCAGAAGTCGTACCAATCGCCGCGCGGCAGATAAAGCCGGCGCTGGCTCGCGCCCTTTTCAGTGACCGGCGCGACCAACACGTCGCGGCCCCATAAATATTCATCGCCGCGCGCGACCGCCGCCGAGTCGTCGGAGTAATGCAGCCAGAGCGCGCGCATAATCGGCAGCCCTATCTCGTGGCATTCACGCACGGCGGAGTAGAGATAGGGCATCATCCGGTAACGCAGCTCTAGGTACTTGCGGCAGATAGGCTCTACGTCGGGATTGCGCAATTCGCTCAAGTCGGGATTACCAGCGCCGCCGGTGTAGTTGGAGATTTCGTTATGCCCCAACTCGCCGGTGTTCCAGCCCCAGGGGAGCCGTAAACGCCACGTCCGCCCGTGGGCGCGAAAGAGCGGACAGAAGGCGCCGAATTGAAACCAGCGCACGTGGAGTTCGCCCGTGTACTCTTTGGTCGGAACAAAGCCGCCGATGTCCGTGCCCCAGTACGGAATGCCCGTCAGCCCCGTATTAACGGCGATGGGCACATGGGTCTTCAGCGTTTCCCACGTCGTGTAAACGTCACCCGACCAGAGGAACGCGGCGTAACGCTGCATGCCCGCTTGACCATTGCGGTGGAGGGCAAACACCCGCTGGTTCGGACGGAGCTGCTGCGAGCCTTCGTAATACATGCGAATGCGCGCCAGCCGTGACGGCGCGTCCAGGCCGTCGCCTTGATCGGGCCACCAGCCATCGATGCCCGCGTCATACAAGGTTTTGTGAACCGGCCAATAACAACTGACCTGCCGGTCGTCAGGCCACTTGTTGTCCGGCGTTCGCCCGCTCGGCAGCGGCGTGGCTGTGCATGGATCATTGACGGCGCCTGTCAGCCGCCGCCCTTCAAGGACGGTGTGCAGTACGACTTTGAAATTCTGGGCGTGAAGCTCGTCAATCATCTTTTTCGGATCGGGGAAATTCGTGGGATGCCAGGTGAACTCTCCGTTATGCGTATTCCAGCCGGAAGGCGTGAAATCCGTGCCCAGGTAGATCACCGCGTCGCAGGGCAGTTTCTTTTCGCGGAACGTGCGCGCCACCGTTTTAATCTCCTCCGGCCCGCCCAGCGTGCGGTGCGATTGCAAATAGCCGAATGACCAGAGCGGCGGCAGTTCCGCGCGTCCGGTCAATCGCGCGAACTCGGCCATCACCTGCGCCGGCTCGCTCGCGCCGACGATGAAAACATCCAGCGGCAACGCCCCGGCGGGACTGCCCGCCAAGGCGCCTGCCACGCTGCTCGCCGGACGGTCTAAAGTCCTTGGAGTCAGGCGGCCTTCCGGCCCGGTCAGATCAAAGGCGCCGTAAGGATGGTGGATGAACATCGCCCAGCCGCCCGTTCCAATCAGCCATTGAATGGGAACGCGCCCGCCGTGCGTTCGCAACTGGTAACCGCCCTGGCCGTTGCGATTACTGTAGGTCGAGCCACGCCGGTCAAATTGCGGCCCGCCTTGGCCGAAGGCAAGCACCGGTTTGTCTCCGGTGATGAAGTTCAGCGCGCCCGTTTGCTCATCCGGCCGCAGTTGCTGCACCAACCGCCCGTCACGTGTTTCCACGCGAATCGTCAGCGGGTTCGGCGACAACTTCACCAGCAGATCGCCCGCGCGCACGCTCTGTTCACGCGCGAGTGTCGTCAGCCGGACGACAGGCTTGGGCCACGTCTGCGGCGCCAGGGAACCATCCATGAGAATCGGGAGAATCGGCTGCGGCTTGCCGTTTTCGATGGACGAGATGCTCAGACGCGCTGTCTTCGCGCTCACCGAAGTCACGGCGATTTCGACCGGCCGCCCGGCGACGCGAATCGCAGTCTCTTGCGCAAGAGACGCCTGCCGGGAATTCAACAGGACGCCCGCGCTTGCGGAACCGAGGCTTTTCAGCGCGTCTCTGCGAGAGAGTGGTTTCGTCATTGATTTGTCTCCGGATGGATGATTCAAAAATTCAACGCAAAGAGACAAAGGGGCAAAGGTTCAAAGAGGGCTTGAGGGCCCCCTCAACCCACCTTTGACCCTTTGGTCCTTTGCGTTTTCCATGTTTTCCCGCCGCATTCGTTTATAGTGAACATCGGACTGCGCGCGCAGTTCGGCGGCCTTCTCTTCGGGCGAGGTATCGCTCAGGAAGTTGCCGCCGCCGATCTCGGGGCCAGCCAGATACTTGAGCAGATTGGGCCGGCGCAGCGGCGGATGAAATTCGATGTGGAAATGAAAGCCTCGATAATCGCCGCCATCGGTCGGCGCCTGATGCAGCGTCATTACATACGGGAAGGGCGTGCGCCACAGGTTGTCGTACCTTACCAACAGATCTTTGAGCGCCGCCGCAAAATCGCGCAACTCCGCGTCGCTGAACGTGACCAGGCTTGCGTGCGTGCGCTTCGGCGCGACGTAGCATTCGTAGGCGTAGCGCGCGAAGTAGGGCAGGAAGGCGATGGCCGATTCGTTCTCGAAAATGACGCGCCGCCTGTCTTCTTGCTCGGCGCGCAGAATGTCCTGGAAGACGACGCGGCCGGTCTCCGCCAGATACCGCGCGGAGACACGCGCTTCGGTCTCTATCGTCTTGAAGACGAAGTTCGTCGCATAGATCTGGCAATGCGGATGCGGGTTGGAGACGCCCACTACTTCGCCTTTGTTTTCGAAGGTCAGGATGTGGTTGATCTCAGGGCGCCGGCCGATCTCAACGTACTGCTCGCGCCAGACGCGCAGCAGCGTTTCGATCTCTTCGATTTCGAGTTCGGCGAGCGTCACGTTGTGATGCGGGCTGTAACAGACGACGCGTGAAATGCCCGTGGCCGGCTGGTTGCGATAGGCGCCGCCGGGCGGCGATAGCTCCCGCGGCGCATTGAAGCCGACGCAAGGATGGTCATTGTCAAACACGAAAGTGGAGGTATAGGGATCGTTGCGTTGGCCGCTGACGCGCAGATTTCCCGGGCACAGGTAGCAATCGGCCACGTAGGCAGACGCCTCCGCCTCTTCATGTTCGACGACCTCGCCGTTCCACGGGCGGTTCTGCCGGTGCGCGGCGACGATGACCCATTCTTCGCGCAGCGGATGCCATCGTTCTTCCCAAGTCATATTTTTCTTCCCAGCCCGCTTAACATTAGAACAGTACCGCTCCCGGCACTATCAGATAGAAAGCCTGCTCATTTATACGTGAAAACGCGCATTTTTTTACGCAAAAATGCGCAATATGGGCATTAAAGGTTGGCGGACAGTGTTTGTCTTGTATCCGTTTAGGGATGATTGGACAAAGTTAGCTGCGGTAGGTTTTACGGAAATCTTTGATTCTTAAACCTGCTGGCGCTCACGCTTGATGAACTCTTTCATGTCTCGCCCGGCTTTGGAGATGTGCCGTTCCAGCAATTGGCTGGCCGCCTCGACGTCACGCTGGCGGCACAGTTCCAGGATCGCACGATGTTCATCTTTGGCGTGCCGGTGAGCGTCGCGCGAAAAGAGGATATGCAAACGGATGTAACGGTCGGCGTTGTTATTGATCGTTTGGATGAGGGACAACGAGCGCGTCCGGTTGGCCGGCTCATAGAGCGTGGAATGAAATTGCCAGTGGAGTTGGCCCCACACATCGAAGTCTGATTCGTCATTAAGCGCCTGCTCGTAGGCCTCCAGCGCCTTTTCAGCGCGCTCGAGATTCTCGTCGGTCAACCGCGGCACGGCCTGGCGCAAAGTGACGCCTTCGAGCGCCGCGCGAATGTCGAAGAGTTCCTCGATCTCGTCCGGAGAGAGCGCCGCCACCACGGCGCCGCGATGATCGATGATCTTGATCAACCCTTCGGCTTCGAGTTGGCGAAATGCCTCGCGTACGGGAATGCGGCTGACCGCAAATTCGTCCGCGATGGCGTGCTGGCGTAACTGCTCGCCTTCGCGAAATTCGCCGCGCAGAATCTTATCCCGCAGCCGGTCAGCGACAGCGGAGGTCAGCGTTTGGCGGGGAATCGCCTGGCGTGAATTGAGATTTCCATTAGGTCGTGCGCTCATCTGTTTTTTTCGCCTCAGTATTGCTTAGCCTTTGGAATCCGGGGCCGATGTGGAATGTGATAATACAACGCCCGCGCCGCCTCAAGCCAATGCTTGACCGTTCCGGCTGGAACGTCTTGAAGGAATGAAAGGGCGCTTGAATCGGATTAGGCTGTGGCTACGCCCTAAACGGGTGCAAGTCAGGCTCGGTTTATTCAAGACACATAGCTTGGCTCATTGGCATGTTGGTCGCGAGTCATTTTTGACGCCAACACATTTTCGCGAAGAGAGAACCACACTATGAAACTGAACATGACGCGCCGGGGCTTCGTCGCTGTCGCTGCGATCCTCATCTGGTTGGCCAGGGCTACGCAGCCCGGGCAACTTATTGGAGTGGCGCGGGCGCTTGATCCGATTGTCTATACCATCAAGGTTCCCGCGCCCGACACGCGCTTTGCGGAAGTAGAGGTCTCGGTCCCTACCGGAAAGCGATCGTCAATTGAAATGATGATGGCGGTCTGGTCGCCCGGGTTTTATCGCGTGGAGGATTATGCGGGCAAAATTCAAGGGCTATCCGCGCGCACGCAAGACGGAAAGGCGTTGCAAGTGGAACAGCCGCAAAAAAACCGCTGGCGGATTGAGACCGGCGGCGCGCCGAGGGTGATTGTTTCCTACAGGCTCCTCTGCAATTCGCGTTCAGTCACCACGAATTGGATCGGAGACGATCTCGGCGTGATGAATGGCGCGGCGACCTTCATCACGCTGGTCGAGCAGGCTCGCCGCCCTCACGAAGTCAGGCTCGAACTGCCGCCGCAATGGAAGCGGGCGATGACCGCGCTGGACGCCGCTAATGGGCAGCCGAACCATTTTCGCGCCGACGACTTCGACACGCTGGCGGATTCGCCGATCGTCGCGGGCGATCTGGCCGTCCGCGAATTCGATGTCGAGGGCAGCAGGCATTACGTGGTGGACGCCGGCGCCGTCGGTCAATGGGACGGCCAGCGCGCGGCGCAGGAGCTGGAGAAGATTGTCCGCGCGACACACCGTTTCTGGGGCTTTCTGCCATTCAAACGGTATGTCTTCTTGAACGTCTTTCGTCAGGGCGGTGGCGGCTTGGAGCACAAGAATTCCACGCTGCTGACGTCGAGTTCCGCCAGATCGTCAATTCCAACGCTGGGCTGGCTCGGGTTCGTCAGCCACGAATACTTTCACGCGTTCAACGTCAAACGGCTGCGTCCAATCGAACTGGGACCGTTCGATTACGAGCGCCCGCCGAATACCGGCAGCCTGTGGGTCTCCGAAGGGCTGACGACCTACTTCGGCGAGCTCCTTGTCGCCCGCGCCGGGATCAGCCGCCCGCAGGACTATCTCGCCTCCGTGTCGTCGCACATCAGACAACTGCAAAACAGCCCCGGACGCCTGCTGCAAACGCTCGAACAGTCTTCTTTGAACGTGTGGACATCGGGCACGTCGGGCGTGGGGCAGGACAATACCAAGACGGTCAGCTACTACGTCAAAGGGCCGGTTGTGGGGTTCCTGCTCGACGCCAGAATTCAGCGCCTGACCGGCGGGAGAAAGAGTCTGGATGATGTGATGCGGCTCGCCTACAAACGGTATTCGGGCGCGCGCGGGTTTACCGCGGAACAATTCCGCAAGACGGCGGAAGACGTCGCCGGCGCCGATCTCAAAGAGTGGTTCCGGAAAGCTCTCGCCTCGACCGAGGAGCTGGATTACAACGAGGCGCTCGATTGGTATGGGCTGCGGTTTGCGACTCCGGATGAACAACAACCAGCCAAAAAATGGAATCTCGAAATTCATGAGGGCGCCACGGAAACGCAAAAGAACCGCTTGCAAAAGTTGACGGGGCAATCTGAAACGCGGAAAACCCCTTAACCAAAAACATCTTTTCCCGAAAAAATTTGCGTCCTTTCGACGGCTGTTCATCGTATCTCTGCGCGAGGGTGAGAATCGCCTCCTCCTTATTCCTGGAAAGAAACCAATTCTTCCGCGTCCCGATATCGCAGATTCCATTTCGCGTCAGGAGAGAGTTGAAGCCATGAACAAATCTCGTGTTGTTTTGATCGCGCTGATCGGGCTTGGGACCGCCGTACTGCTGGCGCTTCCCTCAAGCCAGGCGACAGGAACGAAGTCCTCGGCGAAGAACGTCACTTTCAACAAAGACATCGCGCCGATCTTTTTCAAAAACTGCGCCGAATGCCACCGTCCCGGCGAGTCCGCGCCGTTTTCAGTCCTGAATTACAAAGACGTGCGCCCGTGGGCGAAGTCGATCCGCGAAAAAGTAGTCAACCGCGAAATGCCTCCTTGGCATGCCGACCCGCACGTCGGCGAGTGGGCCAATGACCGCCGCCTGAAGCAGCAGGAGCTTGACACTATCACCGCCTGGATTGACGGCGGGGCGAAGGAAGGCGCCGCCAGAGATTTGCCCGCCGCGCCGCAATACACCGAAGGCTGGTCAATCGGCAAACCTGACGTGGTTCTTGAAATGCCCGAAGAATTCACGCTCGAAGCCAGCGGGCCGGATGAATATCAGTACTTCGACATTCCTACCAATTTCACCGAAGACAAATACGTGCAGATGGCCGAAGCTCGTCCGGGCAACCGCAAGGTCGTTCACCATGTCATCGCCTTCGTTGTCCCGCCCGGAAACGCCAACATGGCCAAAATTCCCAAAGAGCAGCGGGACAAGGCTCTGGAAATGGCGTTGAAGAACACCCCGTTATACCGCGACGGATATCTGATCCGCCTGAAACCTGATCAGCCGGTTTACAACGACGTCAATGAAATCCCGCCGAACCGGCGTGGCGCCGGCGGCATTGGCGATTTCCTGACCGGTTACGCGCCGGGCAGCATGCCCAGCGTCTGGAATCCCGGCGTCGCCAAGAAGATTCCGGCGGGCGCAACCATCCGCTTCCAGGTTCATTATTCGAAAGTCGCCGGCAGCGAGCAGAAGGATCGTTCAAAGGTCGGATTGATCTTCGCCAAACAGCCGCCCGAAAAGAGGGTGAAGTCTCGCGCTGCGGAGAACATCTACTTCCAGATTCCGCCCGGGGCGGAACGTCACAAGGTCACAGCCTACTGGAAGCCGGCCGTTGACGTTACGATCTACTCGTTGTCGCCGCACATGCACTATCGCGGCGCGGCGATGGAATACAAAGTGGTTTATCCCGACGGCAAAACGGAGATGTTGCTGAACGTGCCGAAGTACAGTTTCAACTGGCAGATGACTTACAACCCGAAAAAACTACTGAGCATTTCCGCGGGAAGCAGGATCGAGGTCACCGGGTATTTCGATAACTCGGGCCGAAACAAATTCAACCCCGATCCGGCCAAGGCGGTGCGTTACGGCGAGCCAACCTATGACGAGATGATGATGGGTTTTATGGAGTACGTCACCGAAAAACCGAAACAACTGGCCATGATTGATCCGCAGGTCTTTGACACTTATACCGGCAAATACGATTTCGGTAACAACCGCCAGTTCTCGGTGACCAGGGAGGGCAGCCGCTATTTCGGCCAGGGGCCGAGCGGTATTAAACTCGAGTTATTCCCGGTTACGGAAACTAAATTCTCCATCCCCGATTTCGAAGAGCAAATCACTTTCGTCAAGGATGAAAAGGGCGAAGTCGTCGCAGTACTTTTTGAGCAAGACGGCCGCGTCTTTCGTCACAAGAAAGTCAAAGAAGGCGTCGCAAGCAGCGAGCAACAGTAACGCGATGACATTGGGGAAAACGGGAATGCGGCTCCCCTTCCTCCTTTATATCTCGTCCGCTTTTGGGATTAAAAGATCCCGGAAGCGGACGTTCCACTTCCCGGCCTTGCAATGCTCCATCGAACAAGCTTACTGTCCTCACCAATTAGATCGTGGTTTCAACTGGCACGGCGTTTGGGTTTCGCTTCGATTGATTTGGTGTCAACTCGCTGACCTTTCTTTTTCAGTAATGCTATCAGGTATCAAATGAACTTGGAGGAGACGAAGGAGACGTCAGGATGAAGCCAGAGAGAATTAGCGTGGACAGCGCCCAAACTATTTGGACAATTGATTCTCAGTACGCAACCATCGAGTTCAGCGTCAAGATGCTGTTCCTCACCGTCAAAGGTTGTTTCACTGATTTCGGCGGAAAGATCACGCTCGACGACGACGACATTCATCGCTCGTCAGTTGACGTGACGATCGAAGCCGCAAGCGTCAACATCGGTAATAAAACGCGCGACAGGCATTTGCGCTCAAAAGACTTTTTGGACGCTGAGGCGCATCCGGAGATTCGTTTTCAAAGCGTGAGCGTCGGACGCGGCAAAGACAGAGACATGCTGCGCGTCGTCGGAACGCTGACGATCAAGGGCCAGAGCCGCGAAGTGGCGCTTGACGTGACGGTGACCGACCGCAGCCGCTCGCCGCAGGGTGACGAAATCATCTACTGCACAGCGGTGGCCGAAATTGACCGGCTCGCTTTCGGAGTCAAATACGCGCGCTGGCTGATCGGCCGCACACTCAAAATTTTGATTCAGGCTCAAGGGTTGAAGCAGCGTTGAATGGGGAGTCACAGCGCCTCGCGTCGTAACTGCGGGAAGACTTTCGACACTTTGCCGAGCAGGTAATCGCCATACGTCCCGCGGAATTCGTGGACGCTGGCTTGATCCCAGCGTTCGTCACGGTCGTCAACAACCGCTGTGTCGAGCGGAAGAGGCGCCACCTCCGCGTTGAAGTTCGGGTCGAAGAAGAATGGGAATGAGAGCCGATCGCGCCCGCTCAGGTTCCGCACGCGGTGAGGCGTCGAACGATATAGCCCGCCAGTCAGCCGATCCAGCATATCGCCGATATTGCACACGAATGATCCGGGGACGGGATGAGCCTCGATCCAGCGCGATTGCGATTTTACCTGCAATCCTCCCGATTCATCCTGCTTCAAAATCGTCAGCAGCCCGTAATCGGTGTGCTCGCCCACGCCCCATCCTGTCGCGGCGGGCTGCGCCGGGTAATTGAATATCCGAAACAGGACCAGCGGATCGCCGGTGTAATGTGCGGCGAAATACGCTTCATCGAGGCCGAGGCTGAGCGCGACGCCGCGCATCAGCGAGTGGCCAAGCCCGGTCATCGCGGCAATGTATTCCAGCACGGTCTCGCGAACCCCGGGAATGTTCGATGGAAAAAGATTCGGGCCGTGCAGCGGGACGCCAGCCCGCGCCATCGGGTGATCGTCTCCAAGCTCCGCGCCAAAGTAGATGCCTTCTTTCAGGTCAGGCTGGCCTGAGGTCAATTCATCTCCGACAGGGAAATAGCCGCGCCAGGCCCTGCCGCCACGGGCCATCTGTATCTCCATCTTGGTTTCAATGTTCTGAGCGAAGAACCGCTGGCTGAGATGTTCGAGCCGTTGCTGCAAGCCTTCGTTCACGCCGTGCCCGATGATGTAAAAGAATCCGCACTCGCGGCACGCCTGTCCGATCTCAGCGGCTGCGGCATGGCGATCTTCCGTCCCGCCGATCAGCGGGCCGATGTCAATGATTGGGATATGCAAGCTGTTATAATCGGCGGCCTCTTCCACTGTTTCCATCACAACCTCGAAAGAAGAAGGAGTAAGAATGAGCGACAAAGAGAAAGAACTGAAAAGAGAGTATAAGCCGGATCACACTCCGATGGGCGTCTACCAGATACGCAACATCGTCAATGACAAAGTATTGGTCGGAGCCACCCTTAATCTTCCCGGCATTTTCAACCGGCATAAATTCCAATTAAAGATGGGGAGTCATCCTAACGGAACGCTTCAGGCCGAGTGGAATGAATTTGGCGGCGACAGCTTTGCCTTTGAGATCCTGGATGAAATCACGCCGAGGGAAGATCCGAGTTGCGATTATCGCGAGGACTTGGCGGTCCTGGAGGAATTGTGGCTGGAGAAATTGGAGCCTTACGGCGAATGCGGGTACAACCAGAAGAAGAAGGGAAGAGGGGAAATGCTGAGAATGATCGCTCAAAAGAGAGTGGGATAGTAATAGCGGAGGATGACAAAGTGATGAATCGCGGAATAGCCCCCCTCTTTGTCCTATATCGAAAAGGCGTTGCCCTGGGAGCGCACGCGGCCTCGCGTGCGTACACACTCAATCGCCGCCTTTAACGCAATGTCTCCTCTCAGTAAGCCCGCACGCGAGGCCGCGTGCGCTCCCAGGATTTATGCGCGCCCTTCTTGCGCAGCGTAGACGAGGGATAATCTCAGCCTGAAAAGCCGCACAAAGCCCTCTTTTGACAAGCCACAAGGCGCCGTTTACACTCACAATTCGTTCATTAATTTCATTACGGGAGTTCAAATATTGACTCGGTCGGCTTTGTCCACGACCTCTGGTACCTCTGGGACCTCACGCCCATTGATTGGCGTCACCACGCGGCTCGGCGCGGAAGACACTTTTTACCTGCGTCGTTATTACGCCGAAGCCGTGGAAGGCGCGGGCGGCGCGCCTGTCTATATCCCTCTGATTGCGGATCGTGAATACCTTTCGGCGCTCTGCGAAAGGCTCGATGGTCTGATGCTGTCGGGCAGCAACAGCGACCTCGACCCGGTCTATTACGGCGAGGAACCGCATCAGAAGTTGGGAGCGGTCCTGCCGGAGCGTGACGAGACCGATCTGATTTTGCTCGAAGTGGCCGAACGGCGCGCAATGCCCGTGCTGGGCATTTGTTTCGGGATGCAGTCGCTCAACGTCGCGCGCGGCGGTTCGCTGATTCAAGACCTGGCGTCGCAAGCGCCGGAAGCCATCAAACATGAGCAGGGGCAGATCATTAATCGGCCCTCGCACCACATCAGGATCGAGGCCGGTTCGCTGCTTGCTAAACTAGCCGGAGGCGAAACCGCGCGCGTCAACAGCTCTCATCACCAGGCTGTCAACAAAGTCGGACGCGATCTGCGTGTGATCGCCAGCGCGCCGGACGGGGTGATCGAA
>Ga0187894_10004941_pt1 | contig 13950 bp, 13 predicted proteins | sample GBC1701081metaG_FD_136650 | JGI IMG/M metagenome (GOLD analysis project Ga0187894, IMG submission 136650) | White microbial mat communities from a lava cave in the Kipuka Kanohina Cave System on the Island of Hawaii, USA - GBC170108-1 metaG ...
GCGATGAGCGAAACGACGATCTTCCTCATGACATCCTCCCGCGGTCTTCAGCCAAGGAACGAGTCCGATGTCAGTGGAACACGTTCGACCGCTCTTTGTCAGCGGCCCTGATGAAGCGCGGAGATGGCTCGATTCGATAAACCTCGCGACTGTCGCTGCATCCTCACGCCGTCAACTGCCGAAACCCACGGCCGCCAGCAGCGCGCGCGCGTTCGCCACAACATTGTCCGTGCCGCGTCCGGTGTCGATACGTGGCCAGGTGATATCGCCGAGATCGTAATCGCGTTGACGTTCGACGACGGCGGCGCCGGCGTCCGACGCGTCGCCCGCCCGGGTGGTCACGCGGTCTCGGGCGACGTCGAGCGGCACGTCGAGCCAGATGCCGAGGAACGGCACATTGGCCTGGCGCGCGACCGCCTCGATGGCGGCGCGCTCGTCGGGTCGGGACGATACTGCATCGACAATCACCGAACAGCCGGCGTCGAGACCGATGCGGGCGCGCCGCAACAACTCGGCATACGTGCGCGCCGTCACCTCCGGTGTGTAGCCTTGCGGCGGCAGGCGCGCGTCCCAGGCCAGGCCCATGAGTCGTTTGCGCTCGACGTCGCTGCGCACGATCACGGCGCCGGGTGCCGCTCCGAACCGCGGCGCCAGCGCCAGCCCCAGCGTCGTCTTGCCCGAGCCGGACAGGCCGCCGATGGCGACCAGCGCCGGCGGCGCCGGTCGCACGAACCGCAGCGCTACCTGCTGGTAGAGCCTGGCCTCGCTTGAACGGCGGTCACGCGCGGCGGAGTCCGTGGCAAGTTCCGCGGCCGCAGCCTCGACGAAAGCGCGGATGCAGGCACGGCGCGCCAGCCAGGACGGCATCAGCGCCAGGGCCTCAAGGTGTGTCGCCGCCGCCGGACCGTCGCTGCGCCAGAGGTAGTGGTTCAGCACGAAATTGGCCTGCGCTACGAGGCCGCGACGGTCGAGATCCATCAGGAGGAAAGCGAGGTCGTACAGAACGTCAATGGTGCCAATGCGATCGTTGAACTCGATGGCGTCGAACAACGTCGGCACACCATCCACCAGACAGATGTTGCGCAAATGCAGGTCGCCGTGAACGCGGCGCACGGCGCCGGCCGCCTGGCGCCGCTGTACCAGCGGCAGCAGCGGTTTCAGGACGGCCGGAAGACGCTCGGCAATTTCCGCTGTCGCAGCCTCATCAAGTACGGTGTCACGGGCACGCAACTGGACGATGTCGGCCGCCACCGAACGCTCGTAGTCCGCGGCGCCCGCGTGCACATGGCTGACGGGCGCGCCGTCATGAAAGCGCGCCAGCGCTGCCGCCAGCGCAACCAGCAACGCCGGTTTCAGGGCGCCGCGCTCGGCCAGCCGCACGAACAGCGTATCCTCGTCGAAGCGGCGCATGACCACCGCCCATTCGCGGGCACGCGTTTCGTCCCCCAACGAGGCGCCAGGCTCGCGGACCGGCCCCAGCCGCAAACTGGCATCGCTATCGGCGAGGATGGGCGCGACGCCGAGATAGAGCGCGGGTGCCGTGCGTCGGTTGGTTTCGATTTCGGCGGCGCACATCGCCCGCCGCCGCTCGAGGGTGCCGAAATCGAGGAAGGGAAACCGCACCGCCCGCTTCAGCTTCACGGCACGCTCGCCGACCAGGAACACCACGGCGCTCTGGGTGTCGATGCGGCGCAAGGACTCGCCGCGGGCGCCATCGCCCAGGGCGGCATAGGCGCGCGGGTCCGCCAGCGCCGTCAGCACCGCGCCCTGATCCTCGGTGACGAATTCATGGTCCTCGTTCGGCATGGTCCATCATACCAAAGTGGGAGCGCGCTGGGGGCGCGTCACTCCAGTGACGCCTCATGTATGGCGAACGGCGAAGACGCGCGGCTCGAGTCGCGCGCCCCCGGCGACATGATGCCACGCGTGTGGTGAGTACCCGGCATCTATCGCCCGAAGCTCGGCCGCACATCCGCGACGCCGAACGGATCGATGTGAAGGATGATCTCGGCCTCGGGAAAATCGGCGTGCAGCGCCGCTTCGATCTCGCCTCCCTGACGATGCGCCTCGATCAAGCTCGTCGCCGGGTCGAGCTCGACATGGAGCTGGATGAAGCGCGTCGTGCCGGACGAGCGGGTGCGCAGGTCGTGGATGTCGCGCACGACGGGATGGGCGCGCACGATCGCCTTGATGCGTTCGCGCTGGTCTTCCGGCAGCTCGTGATCCATCAGGACCTCCAGCGATCGGCGCAACAGCCCGCGCACGCCAAGCAGCAGGTACAGGGCGATCAGGATCGCCCCGGCGGCATCCAACCAGGGCGCGTCGAGCCATACAGCGATCAGCAGCGTCGCCGCCACCGTCAGGTTGGACAGCAGGTCGCCCATGTAGTGCAGCGAGTCGGCGCCGACCGCCATCGACTCGGTGCGCCGGATGACATGGCGCTGCAACGCCACCAGCGCCAGGGTCAGCGCGATCGCCAGCGCCGTCACGGCGAGCCCGACCCCTTCGTGCGCCACCGCCTGCGGATGCAACAGCCGGTCGCCGGCGGCCAGCAGCAGGGCGAGCGCCGAGGCGAGGATGAAGCCGGCCTGCGCGAAGGCCGCCAGCGCCTCGGCCTTGCCGTGGCCGAAACGGTGCTCGCGGTCGGCCGGCGTCAGCGCCTGGCGCACGGCATACCACGCGATGCCCGAGGCCAGCAGGTCGAGCGAAGAGTCGACGAGCGACGACAGCATCACCACCGAACCGGTGGCCAGCCACGCCACGAGCTTGGCACCGATCAGCACGCCGGCGACGGCGATGGACGCCCAGGTCGCCAGCCGCAGCAGCCGCGAGCGAGAGGCGCTTGCATTCGCCGCACCTGCCGCCGGCGACGCTGTCGTCGCCGGGCGGCTGATGGGCATGGCGCGCTCCTAGGGATACTGCTTTTCGGTCTTCCACACCGTATCGGCGGGCGTGGCGCGGGTAAAGACGGTGCGATCATGCAGCCGGAAGGGCATGTCGCGCCAGAACTCGAACAGCGTCGGCTTGACGCGGAACCCCGACCACTGGGGCGGACGCGGTATCTTCCCCAGGGCGAACCTGGCCGCGTACAGCGCCACCTGCTTCTCCAGCGCGAAGCGGCTTTCCAGCGGCCTCGACTGCGCCGAGGCCCAGGCGCCGATCTGGCTACCGCGCGGCCGGGTCTCGAAATACGCATCGGCCTCTTCCGCCGTCGTCGGCGTCACCGGCCCCTCGATTCGCACCTGTCGCCGCAGCGACTTCCAGTGGAACAGCAGCGCCGACTTGGGGCTCGCCAAAAGCTGCGTTCCCTTGCGGCTTTCGTGGTTGGTGTAGAACACGAACCCGTCGCGATCCCAGCCCTTCAGCAGCACCATGCGCAGCGACGGCATGCCATCGGCGGCGACGCTGGCCACCGCCATGGCGTTGGGATCGTTGGGTTCGCTCTTCTCCGCCTCCTGGAACCAGGCGGCGAAACTGTCGAACGGGTCGGTACCGGGCTCACTCATGGGCCGGACTATGGCGATGCCGCCGGGCCGATGCCAGCAGCCGATTGTCCCCAGTGTTCAAGCACAAAGTCCTTCCCCCGGAGGGGGAAGGTGGCGCGAAGCGCCGGAAGGGGGATGCTCGGGCGGATGCGATGTTTGCTGCCAGACCGCGCACGTTCGAACATCCCCCTTCCGCCCTTCGGGCACCTTCCCCCTCCGGGGGAAGGCAGGGATGCTTGCGGCCCCTCTGCCGCCCGGCTACAAGGCGCGGGCAAAGTGTTGAAAAGGCGAGCATTCCACCGGGTTCCGTGGCGCGGGACCGGACGCGGGTGGCGCCCCAGGGATCGAGGTACGAATGGCCGCCCCCGCGCGTTTTATGGAAGGCAAGAAGGGCCTGATCATGGGCGTCGCCAACGACCGCTCGATCGCATGGGGCATCGCCCAGGCGGTCCACGGGCAAGGCGCCGAGCTCTGCTTCACCTTCCAGGGCGGCGAGGCGCTTGAGAAGCGGGTCAAGCCGCTGGCCAAGTCGATCGGCTGCGATTTTCTCCTGCCCTGCGACGTGACCGACCCGGCCAGCATCGACGAGGTGTTTGCCGCCGTCGCGCAGCGCTGGGGTCATCTCGACTTCCTGGTCCACGGCATCGCCTTCTCCAACAAGGACGAGCTGAAGGGCAAGTACCTCGACACCACGCCGGACAATTTTGCGCTGACGATGAACGTCAGCTGCTACTCGTTCACGGCCGTGGCTCAGCGCGCGGTGCCGCTGATGAAGAGCGGAGGCTCGCTGCTGACCCTGACCTACTATGGCGCCGAACGGGTGATCCCCCACTACAACGTCATGGGCGTGGCCAAGGCGGCATTGGAGGCCAGCGTGCGCTACCTGGCGGCCGACCTCGGCGACCTGGGGATCCGGGTCAACGCGATCTCGGCCGGGCCGATCAAGACGCTGGCCTTCTCCGCCATCGGCGATGGCCGCTACATTCTCAAATGGAACGAATTGAACGCGCCGTTGAAGCGCAATGTCACCACCGATGAAGTGGGCAGTGCCGGCCTGTTCCTGCTCTCCGACCTCGGCGCCGGCGTCACCGGCGAGGTGATGCATGTCGATGCCGGTTATCACATCGTGGGCATGATCAAGACCGGCTCCGCCCGGCAGCTGTCGGAGCTGCTGGCGAACTTCGACGACTAGAGCGGCGGCCAGGCCATGGCCGGCAATACGTTCGGACACCTCTTCCGCTTCACCAGCTGGGGCGAGAGTCATGGGCCGGCGATCGGCTGCGTCGTCGACGGCACGCCGCCGCGCCTGCCGCTCAAGGAGGCCGACATCCAGGTCTGGCTCGACAAGCGCCGGCCCGGCACGTCGCGGTTTGTGACGCAGCGCCAGGAGCCGGACGCGGTGAAGATCCTCTCGGGTGTCTTCGAGGGCGTGACCACGGGCACGCCGATCTCGCTGCTGATCGAGAACGTCGACCAGCGCTCGCGCGACTACAACGACGTGAAGGACCAGTTCCGGCCGGGCCATGCCGACTACACCTATCTCGCCAAGTATGGCGTGCGCGACTACCGCGGCGGCGGCCGCCAGTCGGCGCGCGAGACGGCGGTGCGCGTCGCCGCCGGGGCCGTCGCGCGCAAGGTCCTGGGCGATGCGGTGCAGATCCGCGGTGCGGTGGTGCAGATCGGCCCGCACAAGATCGACCGCGCCAACTGGGACTGGAACGCCGTCGGCGACAACCCCTTCTGGTGCCCCGACCGCCAGGCGGCGCAGCGCTGGGAAGGCTATCTCGACGAAGTGCGCAAATCAGGCTCGTCATGCGGTGCCGTCATCGAGGTCACCGCCGGCGGCGTGCCGGTCGGGCTGGGTGCGCCGATCTACGACAAGCTCGACAGCGACATCGCGCGGGGGCTGATGAGCATCAACGCCGTCAAGGGCGTCGAGATCGGCGACGGGTTCGCCGCCGCGGCGCTGTCGGGCCAGGAGAACGCCGATGAAATGCGCATCCAGGACGGCAAGGTTGCCTTCCTCAGCAACCACGCCGGCGGCATCCTGGGCGGCATCTCGACCGGCCAGGATATCGTGGCGCGCATGGTGGTGAAGCCGACCAGCTCGATCCTGACGCCGGTGCAGAGCGTCGACCGCTTCGGCAACGAGATCGAGTTGCGCACCAAGGGCCGCCACGATCCCTGCGTCGGCCTGCGCGCCACGCCGGTGGCCGAGGCCATGATCGCCTGCGTGCTGGCCGACCACCTGCTGCGCCACCGCGCGCAGTGCGGCGCCTGAGGTAACCATGGCCGCCAAGCCGCGCCGGCTGGAAGTACGCCACAGCCAGACCTTCAACATGACCCTGGCAGCCATCGGCATGGCGCTGCTGGTGATCGCAGGCCTCTACGGCTTCGCCCTGCTGCTGGGCCAAGCCAAGACCCAGGGGCAGCCGCCCTGGCTGCTGCTGCTCATCGCCGCCGCGCTGCTCTATTATGTCGTGCGCTCGGTCCTGCGGTTTCGCGACCGCCGCCCGCAGGTCGTGATCGACCGCGACGGCATCCGACTGGGCTTCGGCCGCGACCTGCTGGTGCCCTGGGAGTCCATCCTGTGGGCGCGCGTGCGCGGCATCCGCCCGGCACTGCAGATCGGCGTCGCGCCGGAACACTTCACCAAGGCGCGCGTGTCGATGTGGAACCTCGACGATAACCTCGCGAGCGTGCCCGGCGCCGGCCCGGCCATCGCCGTGCGCGCCGCCGGCCTCGATACGTCGATGAAGACCGTGCTGGAGATGATCCACGCCTGGAAGCCCTCGCTGCGCCCGCCGCGCTGAGGTTTTTGCAACGTCTCATCAAGTGTCATTCCGAGCGCCGCGAGGAACCTTCTGCGGACCGGGACTCCCTTCGGACGAAATGTCTCTCCCGAGCTTGTCGAAGGGGCGCTCGACATGACGGACTGAACCGGCCACCTCAAGGTGGTTCGCTGCCCCCACACAGGAGACCGCCATGCCCCAGCCCGACCGACTGTGGAAGCTTGACATCGACACCGGCGAGCCGAGCGAGGAGGATCTGCAGAAATACTGGGCCAAATGCCGCGAGAAGCTGGGCATGGTGCCCAACGTCATCCGCGCCGTGTCACAGAACCCGAAGAAGGCGCGCACTTTCATCGCCATGTACAACGAGCTGATGCTCGGCGACTCCGGCCTCGGCAAGCTGGAGCGCGAGATGATTGCCGTCGTCGTGTCCAGCGCCAACCGCTGTTACTACTGCCTCGTGGCGCATGGCCAGGCGGTGCGTCAGTACTCCGGCGATCCGCAGCTCGGCGAGATGATGGCGATGAACTACCGCGTCGCCGAGTTGTCGGCCCGGCAGCGCGCGATGCTCGACTTCGCCTGGAAGCTCACGGCGGCGCCATTCGACGTCGGTGACGCCGACCGCGAGGTCCTGGGCGCACATGGTTTCGCGCCGCAGGATATCTACGACATCTGCGACGTGGTCGCCTTCTTCAACATGTCCAACCGCATGGCGCACGGCACGGAGATGATGCCCAACGCCGAGTACCACGCCATGAGCCGGTAGCACTACAGTCAAGCCGAACCGGCCTGCACCTGCCGCTGTCGGGAGCCGCGACCCCGCCAGCGTGCCTCGGTCAGGCTGCCGACGATTCCCTTGGGCAGGAAGATGATGAACAGCACCAGCAGGACGCCGTAGACCAGGTTGTCCCAGCCGACGGCCTTGGTGCCGAAGGAGATGCGCAACGTCTCCGCCATCAGGATGGTGATGATCGCGCCCACTGTCGGGCCGAACGACACGTAGATGCCGCCCACGACCACCGCGAACACCATCTGCAGCGAAACCGAGATGCCGCTCACGGTGTCGGGCGAGATGAACATCTGGTACTGGCAGTAGAGCGCGCCGGCGAACGCCGTCATCATGGCGCTGAGCACCGTGATCTTGAGCTTCTCGGCGGTGACGTTGACGCCGGCGGCGGCGGCGGCGTCCTCGTCCTCGGAAATCGCCTCCAGCGCATAGCGGATCATGCTGCGGTCGACCACGTGCCAGATGTAGAGACCGACCGCCCATACCACCACCGCGATCAGGTACCAGGTCTCCTTGTCGACGAATTGCAGCGCATGGATCGGGTTGTCGCCCTTGTGGCGCTCCGGCGTGTAGCCCAGCGAGCCGCCGGTATGATCGCGGGTGGCGGTGATCACCTGCAGCACGATCCCGCTCAACGCCAGCGTCACCAGCGCGAAATAGTGGCCGATGATGCGGAAGCGGAAGCAAGGCCAGGCCACGATCAGCGCCAGGGCACCGGCCGCCACCAGCGCCAGCGGAATGCCGAGCCAGGGCGAGAGCCCGGCATGGTTCCACAGCAGCGCCGTCACATAGGCGCCGACGCCCATGAAACCGCCATGCCCGAGCGACACCAGCCCGAACCGGCCCATGACCGACCACGAGGTGTAGGCGAACGACCAGATCAGGATGAGGATCAGGACATGCAGCGGATAGGGGATCTTCGCGACGCCCTCGTGGTAGACCAGCGGCGCGGCCAGAAGCGCGACGACCGCCACGACCCATGGCAGTTGCCGGCCCGTCACGCTGACGCCGAACGGCAAGGGGATGGACGTGTTCATGACCGCCTCGCCATCAGCCCCTCGGGCCTGATGAACATCATCACGATGAAGAACGCGAAGGCGAGCACGTAGCCCCATTCGAGGTCGGAGTAGAGGCCGCCCAGCGAGATGATCTCGGCGAACAGGAAGGCGGCCACGAAGCCGCCCACGAAATTGCCCAGCCCGCCCAGCACGCAGATCAGGAAGGTGATCGGCCCGAACGACAGGCCGACGAACGGGTGCACGTCGTATTGCAGCACCAGCAGGCAGGCGGCCAGCCCGGCGAGCGACCCGCCCAGCGCCGAGGTGATCAGGTAGACGCGCCGGCTGTCGACGCCCATCAGGGTCATGATCTGCCGGTCCTGCGAGATGGCCCTGATCGCCGCGCCGGTGTAGGTGCGGGTCAGGAACAGGTACACCAGCACCATGCCGACGAGCGCCGCGCCGAACGCCAGCAGGCGCGAGTAGCTGATGAACATGCCGCCTGCCTCCAGCACCGGCAGGCGGATGCCGAGGTTGCGAAAGTCGATGCCGAACAGCACGGTGGCGGCGCTTTGCAGGAAGAACAGCACGCCGCCGGTGGCGAGCAGCTGGTTGATCGGTGCCGCCCCAAGCAGAGGGGAGATCACGAGGTAGTGCAGGATCACGCCGAGCACGCCGACGGCAGCGATGCTGATCAGAGCCGCCAGCGGCCACGGCAGATGGTAGACCGAGAAGAGGAAGTACATGGCGTACATCCCCAGCATGATCAGCTCGGCGTAGCAGATCCACACCACGTCGATGACGCCGAAGATCAGGTTGAGCCCAAGCGCCAGCAGTGCCAGCACGCCACCCAGCAGGATGCCGTTGACCACCGCCTCCAGCAGGTAGATGTCGAAGATCTCCATCACCGGGCGCTCCTTTCAGCCTTCTCCCCGCGCAGGCGGGGAGAAGGTGGCGCGAAGCGCCGGATGAGGGGCTTCGCGATCCTGCGGACTGCAGGATGAAGCACAAGGGAGCGGTTCCATCCACCGCCCCCGCTTTCCTCAGCGTCGCGAAGCCCCTCATCCGCCCTTCGGGCACCTTCTCCCCGCCTGCGCGGGGAGAAGGCCTGATAGGGATGGATCGCGGCGCACATGTCCACCTCACACGCCGAGATAGGCTTCCCGGATGGTTTCGCTTTGAAGCAGCTCGGCCGCCGTGCCTGACAGGCGGATCCTGCCGGCTTCCAGCAGGTAGGCACGGTCGACCACCTTGAGCACCTGTTGCACGTTCTGCTCGACGATCAGCACGGTCAGCCCGCCGCCGCGGATCCGGCGCACCAGGTCGAAGACCTGCTGCACGATCACCGGCGCCAGCCCGGCCGAGGGTTCGTCGAGCAGCAGCAGCTTGGGATCGGACATCAGCGCCCGGCCGATGGCGCACATCTGCTGCTCGCCGCCGGACAGCGTGCCTGCGAACTGGTCACGCCGCTCGCGCAGGCGCGGAAAGAGCGCATAGACGAACTCCAGCCGGTCGCGGAACTTCGGCCGCGCCGCCGGCACGAAGCCGCCCATGCGCAGGTTGTCCTCGACCGTCATGCGCGGGAACAGCCGCCGGTTCTCCGGCACGTGGGCGACGCCCAACTCGACGATGCGATGCCCGGCGGTCGCGACCAGGTCGACGCCGCGCATGGTGAGCGTGCCGTCGGTCGGGCGGATCAGGCCGGAGATCACCCGCATCAGGGTGGTCTTGCCGGCCCCGTTCGGGCCGATCACGCCGACCGCCTCGCCTTCGCGCACCTCGAGCGAAACGTCGAACAAGGCCTGGAAGCTGCCGTAGCCGGCATTGACCGCGTTCAATTCCAGCATGCCGGCGACCATGAAACAGCGGGGACTGACATCACGCCGCGGCCCGGATCAACCACGTGCCGCCGAGGCCGCGGCATGCACGGCGGTCGCGTCGGTGCCGAGGTACACCTCGATCACCTTGGGGTTGCCCGCGACGGCGGCCGGCAGGCCTTCAGCGATCTTCTCGCCATGGTCCAGCACCATGACGCGGTCGACCACCCGCATCAGGACGCCCATGATGTGCTCGACCCAGATGATCGTGACGCCGAGCTCCTTGCGGATCTGGCGCAGCATGTCGGCCGCCTGGTGCATCTCGTGCTCGTCGAGCCCGCCCAGGCTCTCGTCGGCGAGCAGCAGCTTGGGCCCGGTAGCCAGCGCCTTGGCGAGCTCCAGCTTCTTCAGGCCGGCCGCGCCCAGGCCGTCGACCAGGGCGGCGCGGTCGGTCGGCAACCCGACCAGGTGCAGCGCCCGCTCGGCCGCCTCGAACGCCGCCGATCGCGAATGCCGGCCCTGGCCATAGAAGCCCGCCAGCGCCACGTTGTCGAAGATCGACAGCCGGCGGAACGGCCGCGGAATCTGGAACGTTCGGCCGATCCCGCCATTGATGATGCTGTGCGGCGAATGGCCGGCGATCTCCCGCCCTTCGAAGCGGATCGAGCCCGCGGTCGGCTTCAGCGTGCCGGAGAGCATGTTGAAGATGGTGCTCTTGCCGGAACCGTTGGGGCCGATCAGGCCGAGGATCTCGCCGGGATCGACCTTGAACGACACGTTGCTGACGGCCGTGAAGCCGCCGAAGCGTTTGACAAGCCCCTCGACGCTCAGCACGGCCGCCCCGCCTACATCGAACTCAAGCAAGCCTTCATGGTGAGCTTGTCGAACCATGAAGGCTCTCGCACGAACCGCCGTGCGCACGCTTCATGGTTCGACAAGCTCACCATGAAGCGCGGTCACTGCTTCATGGCGTACGGTGACGTTGCCGGCAACGGCAGCGTCGGCTCGCGCAGCTGCAGGCTCTTCGGCCAGACGATGTGCGCCTTGTCGTCGATGTACTGCACGATGACCGGGAAGGCGCGGTCGTTCTGTCCGGCCATCGGCGAGCCTTCGCCCTCGAACTTCACGCCGAAGCCGAGCATGGTGCCGCCTTCGGGGATGTCGACCTCCAGCGCCGCCTTGCGCAACGCCTCGGCGTCGATCCCGCCGTACTTCTTGATGGCCCGCGGCAGCACGTCGGTCATGAACACGTAGGTGTTGCTCGCCGCCATGCCGACATGCGCCGACTTGATGGTGGTGCCTGGCCGTGCCTTCTCGTACTCGTCTCCGATCATCTTGATCATCGGCGGCAGCGCCGGCGCCAGGGCCTTCTCGTTGGCCAGCCAGATCGAGATCGGGTCGACGTTGAAGAAGTAGTTGACGTCCTTGCCCAGCGACTCCTTGAGCTTGTCATAGACGCCGTAGCCGGCACCATGACCGATGAGCGCGCTGAAGCGCAGGCCCAGCTCGCGCGACTGGCGCAGGAACAGGGTGATGTCGGGATTGTAGCCGGTGTGGAAGATCACGTCAGGCGCGCCGCGCTTCAGCTTGGTCACCAGCGACGACAGGTCGGGCGCGGTTGCCGAGTAGCCTTCCTTCAACACGATCCTGAAGCCGGCCTTCTTGGCGCCCTCCTCGTTGCCCTTCGACACGTCGACGCCATAGGCACCGTCCTCATGGATGATGGCGACCTTGAGATCCTTCGGATCCTTGCCGAACTTCTCCTTTGCCACCTTGGCGATGAAGTCAGCCGACATCAGGCCGAAGTGCTTGCCGCTCGGCTGCGAGCGGAACACGTACTTCAGGTTCCGGTTCTCGAGCACCGCCGAGGAGATGCAGGTCGTGATCCACATGAACTTCTTGAGCTGCTCGACGCGCGCCGCGACGGGCACGCACTGCGCCGAGGAGTAGAATCCGAGCAGCATGTCGACCTTTTCCTGCTCGACCAGGCGCACTGCCTCGTTGATGGCGATGTCGGGCTTGCTCTGGGCGTCGGCGTACACCGCCTCGATCTTGTAGCCCTCGACGCCGCCCTGCTTGATGAAATGGTCGATCATGATCTTGGCGCCGAGCGCATGCAGGTCGGAACCGCCGCCCGCCAGCGGGCCGGTGTAGTCGTAGACCACGCCGATCTTGAGCTTCTTTTCCTGCGCATACGCGCTCGCCGGCGCACCCAACATCATCGCCGCGCCGATCAGGCCGCACAGCAGCCGGGTCACTGCACGTAAGGACATCAATCCCTCCCAGGATCAAACCGTCGTTTTCTCGTTGCCGGCGATCACAGGGGCAACACGCCCCGATGTCAAGGGGTGTGCCCGTGAATCGGGCCTGCCTTGGGTCGATGGCGCATGCCCCGTCGAGGCGGCATCATCGGCGCAAGGCACGCGATGGCGGCGTTCGGCGGCGGCGCGTCCAAAAGGGGGGGAGCCATGGGCCGCAAGATCCTGTTCATCACCACCGACCAGCAGCGCTACGACGCACTGGGCTGCAACGGCGGCACGGTGGCGCGCACACCGGTGGTCGACCGCTGGGCCGCGGACGGTCTGCGCTACACCCGCGCCCACGCCCAGAGCGTGGTCTGCATGCCGGCGCGCTCGACCATGGTCACCGGGCAATACGCGCGCACGCACGGCGTCTGGATGAACGGCGTGCCGCTGCCCGACGACGCGCCCAGCGTGGCCCGGTACCTGCACGAGGTGGCCGGCTATCGCACGGCGCTGTTCGGCAAGGCGCATTTCGAGCCGTTCATCGACAACGAGCGCCGGTTCTACGAGAACCGCATGGCGAAGCTGGGCGAGACCGGCCCGCACCGCGGCTTCGAGCACATGGAGCTGGCGGCTCACACCGGGCGCGGATTCCTGCACTATCCGCTGTGGCTGGCGAAGAACCATCCCGGCGCCGTCGCCGGCTTCTACCCGATCCTCAAGCAGCCCAGCCTCGAGCAGAACTCGGCCGGCGGCGGCGACACCGGGGCCATCCAGGTGCGGCACAATCCCGTGCCGCGCGGCCTCTACCACACCGACTGGGTGGCCGACCGCGCCATCGCCTGGCTGGAGTCGCTGCCGGCGGGCGCCGACTGGTTCTGCTGGGTGAGCTTCCCCGACCCGCATCATCCCTGGGATCCGCCGCAGTCCGAGATCCACCGCCATCGCTGGCAGGACGAAAAGCTGCCGGTGAACTGGCCGGCGACGCGCGGTAACGCCGTGGCGCTGCTCAAGGACAAGCCGAAGCACTGGCTCGACTGGTACGAGGGACGGCTTGTCACCTGCTTCGAGGCGCCGCCCGATTTCGTGCCGTCATCCGTCACCGCCGATCAGCTGCGCGAGATCAATGCCCTGACGCATGTCGAGAACGAGCTGGTCGACGAGGCCTGCGGCCGCGTGTGGCAGGCGATCGCGCGGCGCGGCTGGGCTGACGACACCGACGTGATCTTCACGACGGACCACGGCGAGTTGCAAGGCGACTACGGCCTGCTGTTCAAGGGACCGTATCATGTCGATTCGCTGATGCGGCTGCCCTTCGTCTGGAAGCCGGCGAAGAGCGCCAACGTCGCGCCGGCGACGATCGATCATCCCGTCGGGCAGATCGACCTCGCGCCCACCTTCTGCGCCATCGCCGGCCTCGAGACGCCGGCGTGGATGCAGAGCCGGGCGCTGCCGGCCAGCGCGGCGGAAGCGGCGGCACAGCGGCGCGAGCGTGTCATCACGGAATGGGATTCGGAGTTCAAGGGGATCACCCTGCACCTGCGCACGATCTATCGCGATGGCCTGGTGTGCACGGCCTACGAGAAGAGCACGCTCTACGACGGCGACGGTTCTGTGGGCGAGCTGTACGACTGCAAGGAAGACCCGCTGCAGCGCCGCAACCTGTGGAACGATCCGGCGTGGCAGAGGCGCAAGAAAGAGCTGATCGCCGATCTCTACGACCACCTGCCGGCGGCGCGGTCACCGAAGCTGATGCCGGTGGCGAGCGTGTAGCGGCTCACAGGCCGTCAAGCAGCGAACCGATCGCCCCCACGACGCTGCCTGCCGC
>Ga0187894_10004942_pt1 | contig 13949 bp, 14 predicted proteins | sample GBC1701081metaG_FD_136650 | JGI IMG/M metagenome (GOLD analysis project Ga0187894, IMG submission 136650) | White microbial mat communities from a lava cave in the Kipuka Kanohina Cave System on the Island of Hawaii, USA - GBC170108-1 metaG ...
GTTCGTCCTTGGACTTCCCGATGCGGTCTGCCCGTGTCGGCGCAGACGGACGTGGGACCTCCCGGTTCCCGTGCGAAGTGTTTCCGCGCATGCGCAGGGTCTGTGACCGCGCGGGGTCCCTCGGCGTCTTGCCAGTGCGACGCCTCGGGTGTGGCCTTCCGCCTACCTCCACGGCGTCGGCACCCCGGAGGGCCCGCTGCTTGCGCAGCGGGGCATGGTTTACACGGCTCAAACCCCGGCCTGCGCGTACCCCTGTCAACGCTTCGCCCTTGCCCTCGCGCGCAACGACGCATGACTCGGGGCCGCTGTGGGTGGCTAGCCCTTCAACGTATGACTCTTGCATTCACAACACTTCGCCGGTTTGACCGGCGCACGGAGGAAACATGAGAAAGACTCGAAGAGACGTCATCAAAACGATCGGGGCCACGGCTGCGTCCGCGCTGGCGGCACCCTATCTCAACCTCGCTCACGCGCAAGGGTCGCCGATCCCGATCGGCGTCGGGTTGCCGCTCACCGGCAACGCCGGCGCCTACGGACCCGACATGGCCGAGGCGGCCAAGCGCACCGCGGCGAAGATTAACGCCGCGGGCGGGGTGCTCGGCCGCAAGCTCGAGCTCTTCATCGAGGACTCGGAGTCGAGCGCGGCGGTCGCCGCCAACCTCACCCAGAAGTTCATCAACGTCCACAAGGCGCAGGCGTGCGTCGGCTATTGGGGCACGCCCGAGGGCATGTCCTCGCGCCCGATCGCGATCCAGAACAAGACCGTGCTCATGGTGTCGAGCGCGGCCAACGCGATCACCGAGGGCGACACGCAGGGCTACGTCTGGCGCTTCCAGATGAAGGCGACCGACTGGGGCATCGTCATCAGCCGGGCCACCATCGACAAGCTCGGCTTCAAGTCGGTGGGCGTCCTGGGCCTGCAGAACGCGTTCGTGCTGCCGATCATGAAAGTGTTCGAGGAGCGCATGAATGCGGCCGGGCGCACGGTAGTCGACTCGCTCATCTACAATCCCGAGCAGCCCTCCTACCGCGCGGAAGTCGAGCGCATCTTCGGCAAGAAGCCCGAGGCGGTGTTCTGCTTCGGCCTGCTGCCCGATTTCGTCTCGATCATGAAGGAGGTCTACCGCGGCGGCTTCGACAGCAAGGTGGTGGCGCTCTCGATCATGGCCGACGCCGAGGGCAAGTTCGTACAGGCGGTCGGCGACAAGGTAGCCGAGGGCATCCGCCACTTCCAGCCGATGCCGGACGTGAGCGCGCCCGGCTACAAGAGGTTCCTGCAGCTGATGGGCGCGCCGACGGACCGCGTCTACCTGTTCCCGCCCAACACCCACGACCAGATCGCGATCACCGCGCTCGCCATGGAACGAGCGAAGAGCCCGATGGCGGCCGACTGGTCGAAGCAGATCGTCAACGTCGGCAACGGCCCGGGGCAGCAGATCGACGACGTAGCTGAGGCGCTGAAGGTGGTGAAGGCCGGCAAGCCGATCGACTTCCAGGGCGCCGGCTCGACCTGCGACTTCACGCCGAACGGCGACCAGATCGGCCGCGGCATGGGCCAGTGGATCATCAAGGGTGGCAAGAGCCAGTTCGTCGAGTACGCGAAGCCCTAGCCCGTAACGCGCAGCGAGCGCCATGAAGCCCCGCGACATGGCGCTCGCGGCCTGCCACTCGCTAACTAAGCTGGCCGGCGCGGCGCCGGCGCTAGATCCCGAACAAGGTGCCGGCAGTGCGACCGAGCACCCACTCCTTGTGCGCGGGCAAGATCCCGGACTCGTCGATGATCGCGAGCGAGCGGGTGTAGAGGTCGGCAGGGGTCTTGACCGCGCTCCAGGTCTGCTCCCAGTCGGTGCCGAACATGGCCCGCTCGGGGCCGATGGCGGCGACCGCGCGCAACGTGCCCGGGCGTGCTCTGCAATCCCCGCGGCCCTACATGCGATCTATCCTTTGGCGGAGGTTCCGAAGCGGCTCTGCTTCTGGAGGCTCACTTGGCGTCTCCCTGCCTCGAGGGCTGGGTGTCCGAGAACGCCGGCAGCTTCATGCAGCGCTCGAAGATGGCCATCACCGCGGGATAGGGCGCAAGGTCGCAGTTGAAGCGCTGGGCGTTGAAGACTTGCGGCACGAGGCACACGTCGGCCATGGTGACGCGCTCGCCGAGACAGAAGCTGCCACTGCGTTTCTGAAGGGAGAGAAAACCCTCCAGCCCCGCGAAGCCCTCGGCGATCCAGTGCGGATACCAGTCGCCATTCACTTGGGCGTCGTCCAGCCCGTAGGCGCTCCTCAGGTACGTCAGCACCCGCACGTTGTTGAGCGGATGCATGTCGCAGCCGACGATCTGCGATATCGCACGCACGTACCATTTCTCGTCGGCGTCGCGCGGCATCAGCGGCGGGTCGGGATAGCGTTCGTCGAGCCATTCGATCATCGCCATCGACTGGGTGTACACCCGGCCCTCGTCGATCATCAGCGCCGGCACCAGCCCCTGCGGATTGAGCTCGAGGTACGCCGGATCCTTGTGCTTCATGCCGGGAAGGCTGGTGTAAGCAAGCTCGTAGTCGAGCTTCTTCCAGGCGAGCGCGATGCGCAGGCGGTACGAGGTCGAGGAGCGGAAGAAGGTATAGAGCCTCACGCCGATTGCTTCTGCGCCCTGTCCAGGATGTGCTGCGGCGTCGCCGACACCACCTTGCCGTACTGCGGCGTGAAGTTGCCGCCGACGATGTGCTTGATGAACTCCGGCTTGATGCCCTTGAACTCCTTGAGGATCCGGGCGTGCACCTCGATGTCGGCCCATTCGCCGATGAGCCAGAAGCGCGTCGGATCCTTGACATCCTGCACCAGCGCGCCGTCCTTCACCTGCGCCGGCGACTTGTGCATGGGGTTGGCGTCGGAATAGTCGAACTCGTTGAACAGACCGATGAAGTCGTCGACGTGCTCCGGGTCCACCTTGAAGTCGTAGATGTGGAGGAAATTGCCCTGCTTTGCGATCGGTACGAGTGCCATTGCCTTCTCCTTTCGGACGGAATCTATCGATGGGGCTGGAACGCGCGCTTGACGCGCGCGAAGAGCCACTTCCAGAACACACCGCCGGCGTCGAGCGCCTTCGCTGGCGCGCGCGCCCCCTGGCCGCCGGCGGAAAGCCGCCGGTCCAGATTCGCTCCGAACTCGGCCACCATGCGGCCGACGAACTCGCGCACCAGGCCGCCGCGCGAGAACTGGGCGAGCGGTCCCTGCAGGCTGTAGTCGATGCTGACGGCGATGCGCGTGGCGCCGCCCTCCGCCGGGAGAAGCCGGTAGGCGATGTCGCCCCGGGCACGCGAGGACGAGGGCGCGTCCTGGCCCGCGCCCCGGATCAAGCCGCGCTTCGCCGCTTCGTCGCGCTCGAGCGTCGCCGCGCCGACGAAGGCCGCGCGCATCGGCCCGAGCTTCACCGTGATGCGTCCCTTGACCGAGCTTTCGCTGCTCTCGGTGATCTGCGCGCCCGGCAGGCAGGCGGCCACCGCGGGCATGTCGGCAAAGGCCCGCCATACCCGCTCGATCGGCTGCTTCACGATGACCTCATCCTCGAGGCGTGTGCCGGCGGCCACAGGGGCGGCCTGCGCGGCGTCGTCCTTCTTCGTCTCGAGCGGAGTGAAGCGCGCGGGTGCGGCCGCCTTTCGCTCCTCCCGCGCCGGGGCTTCGTTCGACGCGCGGCGCGACTGCGCCACCGAGCCGATCGCCCGCACGATGCCCACGTAGCCAGTGCAGCGGCACAGATTGCCGGACATCTCTTCGCGGATGCGCCGCTCGTCGGCGCCGGGCAGGCGCAGCACGAGGTCGCGCGCGGCGATGAGCATCCCGGGAGTGCAGAAGCCGCACTGCAGCGCATACTCGCGCGAGAAGGCCGCGCGCAGCTCCTTCATCACCGCGTCGTCCTCGAAGCCCTCTACCGTGCGCACCTCCGAGCCCTCGCACTGCACCGCGTAGGTGATGCACGAGCGCACCGGCTGCCCGTCGAGCAGCACGGTGCAGGCGCCGCACACGCCGTGCTCGCATCCGAGGTGCGTGCCGGTGAGGCGCTGCTGCTCGCGCAGGAAGTCGGCGAGGTGGGTGCGCGGCTCGACCAGCGCCTGCACGCGCTCGCCGTTGACCGTGAGCTCGAGGGTCTTCATGCCTGGGAGATGGCCCGCTGCACGGCGGTGGCGCGCAGCTTGCGCGCCGCGGGCCCGAGGCCGGGCGCGGCGCGGGCGAGCGCCGTGGCAATGACATCCGGTCCGACGGCGCCCTCCTGGGCGAGCGCGCGCGCTGCGGTTTCGAGCGGCTGCGGCGGACGATCCAGCGCCCCGGCGAAAAGCCGCGCCACGCGCCGCTGCGGGTCGAGCAGCAGCGCCGCCGCCGCTTCCGGGAATTCGCCGGTCTTGCGGCAGAACTTGTAGTAGCCCCAGCGCGCGCCGGCGCCGAGCTTCGGCACGCGCACCGATTCGATGATCTCGTCTTCGGCGAGCTGCGTGGTGAACGCGGCGCTCATGAAGCTGTCCGCCTTGAGCTCGCGGGATCCCTTGGGGCCGCAAATGCGCACCACCGCATCGAGCGCCGCGAAGACGAGCGGCCAGTCGGCCGCCGGGTCGGCGTGCGCGAGGCTGCCGCCCACCGTGCCGCGATTGCGCACTGCGCGGTACGCCACGACGCGCGCCACCCTGGCGAGCGGCTCGCAGCCCGGGAGCGGCCGGTCCTCGAGCTGGGCATGGGTGACCGATGCGCCAATGCGCCAGGCGTCGTCCTCATCGACGATCCTTTTCAGTTCCTCCAGCTTGGAAAGATCGACCAGCAGCTTCGGCCGCGCGAGGCGCAGGTTGAGCATCGGTCCGAGCGACTGGCCGCCGGCGATGGACTTGCCCTCGCCGTTCGCCTGCTTCAGCACGTGCAGCGCTTCGCCCAGGTCGCGTGGCCGGACATAGTCGAACGCGGCGGGCTTCATGCCGCCTCCCGCTTCGGAACGGCTTTCGCTCTTTCCAGCGCCTCGAGCAGCTTCTCGGGGGTGAGCGGCGTCTCGCGCACCTCGACGCCCAGCGGTTCGAGCGCGTTGTTCACCGCATTGAAGATCACCGCCGGCGGCGCGATCGCGCCGCCCTCGCCCATGCCCTTGATGCCGAACTCGGTGTACGGCGAGGGCGACTCGAGGTGGAAGATGCGGATGTTCGGCACCTCGGTCGGCCCCGGGATGAGGTAGTCGGCGAGCGTCGAGGCGTTGGGCTGGCCGTTGGCGTCGTACTGCTGCTCCTCGTACATCGCGGTGCCGATTCCCTGGGCGATGCCGCCGATCGCCTGGCCCTCGACCACCGCGGGATTGACGAGCGTGCCGCAGTCCTCCACCACCACGTAGTCGAGGATCTCCACCTGGCCGGTGTCGGGATCGACCGCGACCGCCACGGCGTGCGAGGCGTAGCTGAAAGCGCCGGTGTCGCGCTTGGGCTTGTAGGCCACCGACGCTTCCAGCCCCGCCTTGTCCACGTTCTCCGGCAGGCGCTCCGGGCGCATGTACCAGGCTTCGGCGATGTCGCGCAGCGAAATGCTGCCTGACGAAGAAAACACCGCCCCCTTCTCGAAGCGGCACTCCGACTCCGGGGCCTTGAGCAGATGCGCGCCGATGCGCACGAAGCGCGCGATGAGCTCCTTGCAGGCGTTCACCACCGCGCCGCCGGACATGACGATCGAGCGCGAGGCGTAGGTGCCGGTGGAGAACGGCGTGGTGCCGGTGTCGCCGTGCACGACCTGCACGCGCGAGACGTCGATGCCGAGGATCTCGTGGGCGAGCTGCGCCATGGTGGTTTCCATGCCCTGGCCGTGGGACTGCACGCCGACGCGCACCTCCAGCCCGCCGCCGGCGGTGAGGCGTACCGCCGCCTGGTCGTAGCCGGGCGTCATGGGCAGGCCCCAAGCGGAGAACACGCTGGTGCCGTGCGCCGACTGCTCGCAGTAGCTCGCGAAGCCGATGCCGATGATGCGCCCGTCGGGCTCGCCGCGCTTCTGCCGCTCGCGCCATTTCTCCACGCCGAGCTGCTCGCGCGCCATGCGCAGCGCGCGCGGATAGTCGCCGCTGTCGTAGTGCTTGCGCGCCACGTTGTCATAGGGCATCTGCTCGGGGCGCACCAGGTTCATGAGCCGCACCTCGTAGGGATCGCGCTTCACCGCACGCGCGATGGCGTCGATCATGAGCTCCATGGCGAAGCACACCCCGGTGCGCGCCACGCCGCGGTAGGGCAGAAAGCCGGGCTTGTTGGTGGCCACGCAGTAGGTCTTCACGCGGTAGCCGCGGAAGTCGTAGGGGCCCGGCAAGTTGCCGGTGGCCTGCCCGGGCTCCAGGCCGATGGTGAACGGCCAGTTGGAATACGCTCCGCCGTCGATGGTGACCTCGGCGTCCAGGGCGAGGAGCCGCCCTTCCTTGCTCGCGTAGGCGGCGAGTTTGTAGTGATGCTGGCGCGAGTTGGCGCCGGCGACGAGGTGCTCGCGGCGGTCTTCGATGTAGCGGAAGGGCCTGCGGTAGCGCAGCGCGAGCCAGGCGACGCACAGGTCCTCCGGAAACACGATGCACTTGTAGCCGAAGCCGCCGCCCACGTCGGGCGCGATGACCCGCACCTTTTCCTCGGGGATGCCGAGGAAGCGCGCCACGCCCACGCGCAGGAGATGCGGCGTCTGCGAAGAGCTGTAGAGCACGAGCTGGTTCGCGCGATCGTCCCACACGGCGAGCGTGCCCTTGCCCTCCAGGGGGTTCATCGACTGGCGCGAGAGCTGGATTTCGCGCTTCACCACCACGTCGGCCTTCTTCGACTCCGCTTCGAAGCCGTTGTCGAGCGAGAGCGTCAGGTACAGGTTGTCGTCCCACTCCTCGTGGATCCGGACGGAACGGTCGATGCGCGCCTTGTGGGCGTCGACCAGCGCGGGTAGTTCTTCGAAGTCCACCTCCACCTGCTCGGCGAAGTCCTCCGCCTCGGCGCGCGTCCTCCCCACGCAGCAGGCGATCGGCTCGCCGACGAAGCGCACCTTGCCGCAGGCGAGGTGATGCTGCTCGGAGAGCTTGAAGGTGGGCAGCGTGGAAGGCGCGACGATGGCCTTCACCTCGGGCATGTCCTCGCGCACGAAGATGTGGTGCTCCGCGCCGGCGGGCTTGCGCACGGCGCCGATGCGCGCGTGCGCCACCGGTGAGCGGAAGAACGCCACCTCGCGCTGCCCGGGCAGGATCATGTCGGGCACGAAACTGCCGCGGCCGTGCAGGTGGCGCGAATCTTCCTTGCGCGGAAGCCGCGCGCCGACGCCCTGGCCGCTTTTCGCGCCGCCGCTCATTTTTGCGAGTAACGGTAGCTGTCGAGGGCGTGCTCCGCTACCCGGAACCACAGGTTCTGGTCGGCGCGGAAGCGCTGCCAGGGCTCGTAGATGCGATTGAACTCGGCGCTCTTGGCGGCGAAGTCGCCGAGCACCTCCTGCGTCGCCTTGTAGCAGGCGTCCATTACCTGCGGTGGGAAGGTGCGAAGCTGCGCGCCGCCGCCCACGAGGCGCTTCAGCGCGTTGGGATTGCTCGCGTCGTACTTGGCGAGCATCATCACGTACTGCTCGGCGGCCGCCGCTTCCACGGCGTCCCGGTAGGGCTTGGGCAGCGCATCCCAGGCCTTCTGGTTGACGAGCAGCGTCACCTGGGCGCTGCCTTCCCACCAGCCCGGCGTGTAGTAGAACTTGGCCACCTTGTGGAAGCCGAGCTTCTCGTCGTCGTAGGGGCCGATCCACTCGGCGCCGTCGATAAGGCCCTTCTCGAGCGAGGTGTAGATCTCTCCCGGCGGGATCTGCTGCGGAACCGCGCCGAGCTTGGCGAGGATGGCGCCGCCGATGCCGCCGATGCGGAACTTGAGGCCCTGCAGGTCGGCCACCGTGTTGATCTCCCTGCGGTACCAGCCGCCCATCTGCACGCCGACGTTGCCGACCGGAAACTGCACGATGTTGAACTTGCCGAACACCTCGCGCAGCTGCTGCAGCCCGCCGCCGTGGTACATCCACGCCGCCTGCTGGCGCGCGTTGAGCCCGAAGGGCATGCCGGCGTCGAAGCCGATCGCGGGGTTCTTGCCGAAGAAGAAGGACGACAGCACGTGGCCGCATTCGATGGTGCCGTTCTGCACCGCATCGAACACCTGCGGGGGCGGCACGATCTCGCCCGCGGCCGTGGCGCTGATGGTGAAGCGCCCCTCGGTGAGCTCGCCCACTCGCTTGGCGAAGTTCTCGGCCGAGCCGTGCATCGCGTCGAGGCTCTTCGGCCACATGGTGGACATGCGCCAGCGCACCTGCGATTGAGCGAGCGCGGGCGTGGCGGCGCCGGCAAGCGTGGCGCCAAGCGCCGCACCGGCGCCGGCCTTGGACAGAAAATCGCGTCTCTTCATGGTCTCCTCCTGGTTAGAGTTTTCAGGGAAGGGGTTTCAGCGCCCGCTCGATCTGCCGCAGCACATCCTCGCCGGCCTTCTCCATGTCGACGGCGGGACCGGCGTCGAAGAACATCGTGACGAGCTGGGGCGCGGCGATCACCAGCGCGACCACGAGGAGCTGTAGCCCCACCCAGGGCAGCGCGCCCCAGTAGATCTCCGAGCTGCGCACTTCCCGCGGGGTGATGCCGCGCAGGTAGAAAAGGGCGAAGCCGAACGGCGGATGCATGAACGAGGTCTGCAGCAGCACGCAAAGCAGAACGCCGAACCAGATGAGATCGATGCCCAGCTTGTGCGCCACCGGAGCAAGCAGCGGGACGATGATGAAGGCGATCTCGAAGAAGTCGAGAAAGAAGGCGAGCACGAACACGAACAGGCTCACCACGATCAGGAACCCGACCTGCCCGCCCGGCAGGTCGCCGAGCAGCCCTTCCACCCAGTGCGGGCCGTCGACGCCCTGGAACACGAGCGAGAACACCGTCGCGCCGATGAGGATGAAGATCACCATGGAACTGAGGCGCATGGTGGTCTGCATGCCCTGCCACACGAGCGTACGGCTCAAGCGCCCGCGCACCGAGGCGAGCAGCATCGCGCCGACTGCGCCCATGGCGCCCGCTTCCGTGGGCGTGGCAAGGCCGAGGAAGATGGTGCCGAGGACGAGGAAGATGAGTCCGAGCGCCGGCATCACGCCGGCGAGCACCCGGCCCCACAGGGCCCAGCCGGAGAGCGTGCGCGCCGCCGGGGGAAGCGGCGGAACCCAGTGCGGGCGCAACCAGGCGAGCGCCAGGATGTACAGCATGAAGATGAGCGTCTGCGCGAGCGAGGGGCCGATGGCGCCCGCGTACATGTCGCCCACCGGGCGGCCGAGCTGGTCGGCGAGCACGAGGAGCGTAAGCGACGGCGGGATGAGCTGGGTGATGGTGCCGGTCGCAGCGATGACGCCGGTGGCGGTCTTCGTGTGGTAGCCGTAGCGCATCATCGCGGGCAGCGCGATCATGCCCATGGCGATCACCGACGCGGCGATGGTCCCGGAGATGGCGCCAAAGATCGCGCCCACCACGATCACCGCGTAGGCCAGGCCGCCGGGCACGCCGCCGAAGAGCTGACCCGTGCTTTCCAGCAGGTCCTCGGCGAGCCCGGTACGCTCGAGGATCGTGCCCATGAAGGTAAAGAACGGAATGGCGAGCAGCAGATCGTTGGACACGATGCCGAACACGCGCAGCGGGAGGTTCGACAGGTACTCGGGCGCGAACAGCCCCATCTGGATGCCGATGAAGCCGAAAAAAAGCCCCAGCGCGGCAAGCGAGAACGCCACCGGAAAGCCGATCAGCAGGAACACGATGAGACCGGCGAACATCACGGGGGCCATGGTTTCGTACTTGGGCCGCCTACTGCGCCGGGCGCTGGTACTGGCTGGAAAGCGGGATGCTGCCGGCGAGCATCGCGGCGCGGCGCGCCATTTCGGCGAGACCCTGCAGCGCGAGCAAGGCGAAGCCCACGGGGAGCACCAGCTTCACCGGCCAACGCAGCAGGCCGCCGGCGTTCGACGATACCTCGCCGATGCGCCAGGACTCGGCGAACAGCGTCCATGACATGCCGGTGAGGAGCACCGCGGCGGGCATGAGGAAGAGCGCGATGCACACGAGGTCGAGCCACACCTGCCCACGCGGCGTGAGCATGCCGTAGAGAAGATCGACGCGCACGTGGCCGTTCAGGCGCAGGGTGTGCGAAGCGCCGAACAGCACGATCACCGCGAAGAGATACCACTGCAGCTCGAGCCAGGCATTCGAGCCGATGTCGAGCGCGTAGCGGGTGACGGCGTTGCCCGCGCTCACCAGCGCGGCGAGCAGCACGCACCAGGTGGCGACCCAGGCTGCCGCCGAGCTCAGGGCGTCCACCGCGCGCAGGAACAGCCTCATGCGACCTCCCATTGCCTTGTTTCGTATACGAGACAATTTCCTCTGATCGGAAACGGGTATACTAGCGGCCCGACGATGACTGTCAAGACCGCCCGAACGCCGCAGAGCCGCGCCGCGACCCATCCGCGCATCGCCCTCGTCAACCCCCGACCTGTGGATCTGGGCGCCAGGCTGCGCGATCTGCGCAAGGCGAGACACTGGACGCTCGCCGAAGCTGCCAACCGCACCGACCTCGCCCGCTCGACGCTCTCCAAGATCGAGAACCGGCAGATGTCGCCGACGTTTGACGTGCTGCAGAAGATCGCGACCGGCTTCGGTCTTGACGTCGCTACCCTTCTCGCGAGCCCCGGTCCTTCGCCGCCGCTTGCGCGGCGCAGCATCACCCGCCAAGGCCAAGGCACGCCCTACGTCATGCCCAACTACGACCACGAGTTCCTGTGCACTGAGCTAGCGCACCGCAAGTTCACGCCGATCCGCACCCGCGTCCGCGCACGCTCGTTCACGGATTTCTCGGGCTGGATCCGCCATCCCGGCGAGGATTACGTTCTCGTCCTGGAGGGCGCAGTCGAGTTCTACTCAGAGTTCTACGAACCGGTGCGCCTCGCCGCCGGCGATTGCGTGCACTACGACAGTGCCATGGGGCATGCCTTCATTTCCGTGAGCCAGAAGGACGCCCTGCTCCTTTGGGTGAGCGCGGCTTAGAGCACCCTTGGAGCGGGCTGCGCAGCGCGGCAAGTCTGTCCATTCAACCTCTTCGGCCGCTCTGCACGATTTCTGCTCCGGAACGCGGCGCGATGGCGCAGCGCTTCGATCTTGACATGACCTGATTGGCGACGAAGCTCAGCTGCCCCGGGGGATCTACAAGGGGCCGTCGGCCCTTTGTTCTCGCGGGGGATATACAAGGGGGAGTCCCCGGGGAGTCCCCCCTTGTTCGTACGAGATCTTTGGCTGATTGGCGATCATGCTCAGCGCAGCTGAGGATCATCGCCAATCAGGTGACATTAGGTGACATGAAAAGACATCCAGGCGGCCGTGCCGCGACTCAACGCGCTGATAGCGAGCTGCTGCGAGCGAGGCCCCTCACGCCGCCGACTCCGTCAGATCAGTCCGCGGAGCGCCGTCGGTAAGTCCCGGGCGTCATCCCGTATTTCGCCCGAAAAGCGGCGGCGAACCGACTCGGGCACGACCAGCCGACCTCCTGGACGATGTCCAGGACCGCCTTGTCTGAAGTTGCGAGCAACTTGCGCGCGCGCTCCAGGCGCGCGTTGCGCAGGTATGCGTACGGCGTAGCCCCGTAACGCGCGCGGAAAGCCGCCTGTAGCGGGTGTGCGCGCAACCCGACTTTGCGTGCGAGCTGCGGCACGGTCGGCGGCGAGGCGAGGTCCGTCAACAGCAGCTCATGCGCAACTTCAACGGCGCGCTCCGCTGCCGGCCGGAAGGACGCGGCGGCACGGCGCGCGGCGAACTCGCAGGTGAAGAGGGTGAGCAACTCGAGCGACTTCGCCTGCAGGAACGGGAGGAACGCCGATGGGCCATAGCGGAAATCGGCAATCTGGTTCAGCACCATCTGGATATCGAGCGCCCAGGCTTCATTGTCCAGGACCCGGCCGTCGGCGCAGGCGAGCTCATCCGCCAGGCTCTCCGGCAGCGCGAGCCCAAGCTGCCTCATCCACGCGCGCAGGAAGTCCAGCTGCAGGCGTAGCTGCACGAAGGAGGAGCAATCATTGTTGGGTATCTCCACGCGAAAGCCGCCGCGGTTCGGCGTGCGCAGCATCGCATGGCCGACCCTGAAGTCGAGCGGCCGTGGGTGCTCGCCGGTGACGCTGCCGCGGATGCGTCCTTGCATGAAGAAGGTAAGCAGAATCTCGCGCTGGTCCTCGAGCTCGACCTGCAGGCTTTCGCGTAGATCGAACTCCGCGCGCAGTGCCCGGTAGCGTCCCGCGACGTCTATGCGCGCAAAACCGATGCCGCCGCCGTCGGGGATCGGCGAAAACCGCGAGTACACCCCGGCATAGTCACGCTGTTCCAGCCGCAGCGCCGGGCGCGTTTCCGCCAGATGGTTGAACTGCGACTCGGACAGCGTGCAGGCCATGGCTTCACAGCGCAGATTACGCCCTATTCGGGCGGCCTGTCGGCGCTCGACCGCCGGGCCTCGATCATCTGTCGGTGAAGCCTGGATACAGCCTGGCTGCCGCTGCGCACGCAGAGGAAAGGAAAGAGCGCGTGCAGCCCGCACGCCAGAGCCGCCTTCGCCAGGCCGGCGGCGAAACCCATGGCGGAAACGAAGTGCTCGCCATACGTTTTTCCAACCGACGCGGGGTGCTCGCGGAAAGCGTGCAACAGCTTCATGCCGCGAAGATAGACCGGCTTCCGGGAAAAAGGGTCGCAATCTTCCCCGTCGGGACGCGTCCGATTAGAATATTTTTCCAACGCCATGGACAAGATCGACCGCTCCATACTCGCCCTGCTGCAATCGGACGCGGAGACGCCGATCGAGGAAATCGCCCGGCGGGTGAAGCTTTCGACTACGCCCTGTTGGCGGCGCATTCAACGGCTCAAGGAAAGCGGCGCGATCCGGCGCACAGTGGCGCTGTGCGATCCCGCCCGGCTGGGTGTCGGAACCACCGTATTCGTGAACGTGCGGACCAACCAGCACCATCCGGGCTGGCTCGCCCGCTTCGCCGCCGCGGTGCGCGACATCCCGGAGGTCATCGAGTTCTACCGGATGTCCGGCGAAACCGACTACTTGCTCAAGATCGTCGTGCCGGACATCTCGGGCTACGACAAGGTGTATAAGAAACTCATCGCAGCGGTCGAGCTGTACGACGTTACTTCGAGCTTCGCCATGGAGGAGATCAAATACTCGACGGCCTTGCCCACCGAGTACGCCGGTTAAAAGTAGCTACGCTGGGGCGGGGCGCCGCAGCAGGGCCTGACGGTCGATCTTGCCGGTGCCGGTCTTAGGCAGGTCGGGCAAATACTCGACGATCCGCGGGTACTTGTAGGGCAGCAGTTTCTGCTTGAGGTAGCCCTGCAGCTCGCTGGTGAGGCCCGCCGCGTCCCCCACCGGCTGGCGCGGCACCACCCACGCCCGGAGCGTCATGCGCTTGTCGGGCAGCTCGAAGGCGGCGACCGCGCACTCGCGCACCTGCGGGTGATCGGCCAGCGCCAGCTCGACCTCGAGAGGGTAGACCCACTGGCCCGAGATCTTGATCAGGTCATCGGCCCGGCCGCGGAAGTAGTGGAAGCCGTCGGCATCGCGCATGAACCGGTCGCCGGTGTAGAGCCAGCCCTCGCGCATGGTCTCGGCGGTCTTGTCGGGCCGCCGCCAGTAGCCGGGCGCCGAGGAGTGCCCCCGGACCCACAGAATGCCCTCCTCGCCGTCGGCGACCTCGCGGCCCTCCTGGTCCTTGAGCACCACCTCGTAACCCGGCACGCGCAGGCCAGCCGCGCCCGGCCGCCGCGCCTCCCGAGTGTTCGAGAGATAGATGTGGAGGGCCTCGGTCGAGCCCAGCCCCTCGACGATGTCGAGACCCGCAAGCTCGCGCCAGCCGATGCCGATCTCGTTGGCCAGGACCTCGGCCGCCGAGATGCA
>Ga0187894_10004943_pt1 | contig 13947 bp, 14 predicted proteins | sample GBC1701081metaG_FD_136650 | JGI IMG/M metagenome (GOLD analysis project Ga0187894, IMG submission 136650) | White microbial mat communities from a lava cave in the Kipuka Kanohina Cave System on the Island of Hawaii, USA - GBC170108-1 metaG ...
CTCCTCCGCACGCATCTCGGCGAGGTCGCTGCTCTCCTTTTGCCCGAGCCCCCGCGCCGCCTCCTCCTTCAGCGCCGGAAGTCGCCAGCGGTCCACCGCCGGCGACTTCCGGGCGCCCCTGCGCATGTAGAGACGTTGCTTGTGCTCCAGGCGGCGCTGTTTCTACAGTGGCATTATCGCTTTGGTCGCATTACTGCGATTGCGCGGATGCAGTCGGGGCGTTCAGGTGCTGGGGGCCAGCGTCGGGTCTGCTTTGCATACGACTATCTGCCGGCAGGCACGACCCTGAAACAGGGGCGCTCCTATAGACTGACGCTGCTCGAGGCGTACGACGAAACATTGGCAAGCTTCGCAGCGCTGACGCGCTTCACCGACGAATGCGCCTTCTCCTGCGACGACAACTGGATCGCCAAGCTCGACCCGGAAGGAACTGCGCCGCCCGTAAGGCCACGAGATCCAATCCGAGAATTGACCGCCCGGCACCGATAGCTACTATCGCGCGCGGTGCGCGCCCGTGCTTCGTTGATCGCTGTCGCCGTCGGTGTGAAAATCCTGTGCACCGCGAACGATGCCGGCGCGATTCCGCGCTTCGCAGTTCGGGTGGGCGCCACCTGCTCGACCTGCCACGTGAACCCATCGGGCGGCGGGATGCGGAACGCCTTCGGGCGCAACGTGTTCGCCACCACACGTCTCCCGGTGCGCTCCGCGACGGCGGCGACGGGCGATGATGACGGGTCGTCGCTGATCGACGTCGACGTGACGGAGAGCCTGGCGTTCGGCGCCGACCTGCGCTCGACCTACGTCTACAACCGGCTGCGCGCTCCCCTCACCAACTTGAGCACCTTCATCCTCATGCAGGGCGACTTGTACGCCGCCGCGGCGACCGCCGGCGACCGCCTCACGTTTTACCTGGACCTCGGAATCTATGGCAGCGGCGAAGCCATGGTGATCGCCCGCGGCCCGGGCGGGCTTTATGCGAAGGTCGGGCGCTTCATGCCGTCCTACGGGCTGCGGCTGGAGAACCACCGGGTGTTCGTACGAGAGGGCATCGGATTCGGCCCGCGCGAGAAAGAAGTAGGGCTGGAGATCGGCCTGCAGGCGGGCGGCTTTCACTTGCAGGCGTCCGTCTTGAACGGAGCCACCGACGGAGATACGCCTCTGTTCGACGACAACTGGCAAAAGGCGATCACCGGCCGCGCCGAGTACATTCGGGCGGGGCGCTTCCTCAACGTCATGGCCGGGGCCTCCGGCTTCTACAACATCAAGGGCGCCTCCCGGCGCGCCGGTGACGAGCGCGAAGGAGACATCCGAGCCGGCGGCTTCGTGGGCGCGTCGCTCGGGCGGCTGACCTATCTGGCGGAGGCGGACGTCACTCTCCAGCGCAAGTTCACGGAGTTCAAGTGGCTGCGCACGTACTCGTCGTATCAGGAGTTGGACGTCCTGGTCGCGCGCGGCGTCGAGCTCAATTTCAATTGGGAGTACAACGACCCGGACCTGCGGTATTCGCAGAACGCGCTTCACCGCGTGATGGGCGGGTTCGAGGTTTTCCCGGTTCCCCACCTGGAGCTCAAGGCCTTCTATCGCCGCGTGATTGGCCGATCGACTGAACCTTTGTCAGGCTCACACGAAGTCTTCGCGATGGTGCATTTCTACCTATGAAGACGCCGCGGCTCGGCTGGCGATTCGTGGCTGCGTCGGCGCTGTCGATGTCGTTGTTCATCGCGGCGCGTCCGGCGGAGGGGACGCGGGCGGCTCCCGAAGTGGAACGCGGCCGTCGCATCTATCATCGCGCGTGCGCCCCTTGCCACGGCGGCGACGGCCGGGGCGACGGGCCCACTGCCCGTGCGTTAGACATCGCACCGCGCAACCTGACCCTGGGCGTCTATCGCTTTCGGACGACGGCTTCGGGGGCGCTGCCCACCGACGCCGACCTTGCCCGGACGGTGCGCTACGGGATCCCAGGCACCGACATGCCGGCCTGGGGGCAAGTCTTGCCGGAACGCGACATCGACGCGGCCGTCGCCTACATCAAGACGTTCTCGGCGCGCTTCACCGCCGAGGCACCCGGACAGCCAGTGACGTTCCCCGCCGGGGTCGCCGACAGCGACGCCGCCCGCGAGCAGGGCCGCGCGCTCTACGCGAAGATGCAGTGCGCGTCCTGCCACGGCGAAGGTGGCCGCGGCGACGGGCCCTCCATGCCGGGACTGCGCGATGAAGAAGGGCGGTCCCTTCCGGCGGCGGACCTCACCCGGCCGGAGTACAAGGGGGGGTGGAAGCCCCAGGACGTCGAGCGCGCCATCCTCACCGGCCTCGACGGCGCCGCCATGCCGTCCTACGCGAGCGCGCTGACGCCCGACGAGGTGTCAGCCCTCGCGCGCTACGTGCTATCGCTGCGGCGCGAACGCGGCCTGCTAGGGTGGTTGACGGAGACCGTGCGATGAGACGGACGTCACGCGCTTTCGCGCTTGGGGCGGCGACGGTGGCTGTGTGGGCGACGACGAACGCGGCCTGTATTCCGGAGTACGGGCAACCGGCAGACGCCGGCTCGGACAGGCCACGCCCCCCCGATGCCGCGCCCGGAACCGGCGGCGGTCCGGGCAGCGATGCGGCCAGCGCGACGGACGTGATCGCCACGGTCTGCGATCCCGTGACGGTCACCCTGGATATAGAAGGGATCGGAAGCACGTACGTGCCGGACAGGGTGACGGTTCCCGCCGGAGCCTGCGTCCGTTTCTGCGCCAGCAGCCTGGGAGGCGAGCGGCACACTCACAGCAGCGACGAAGGTCTGTTCCCCAATTACACGACGTCGCCGGGCAACGCGCCCGAGTGCAAAATCTTTTCGCGTTCTATCACCATGGGCACTTACGGCATCACATGCCTGGAACACAGGAACACCATGCGGCTGGTCATCGTCGCGGAATAGTGATGGTGGTCGGCATGCGAGGGCTGAGTCTTCCCTTTTTCGTTGGCCTCGCGGTGGTCGCGACCGCGGCCTGCGATCTGCCTCTGCCCACCGAGCGCGGCGCCGCACTGTTCCGCGATCCAGCCGCTGGGGGTGGCGAGCAGCCACCATATTCTTGCGCGTTTTGCCACGACATCGACGAGCCCGGCGCCGACGGCTTCACGCGGCCCGGGTTCCCGTTGCGCAACGCCGCCCGGCGCCCGTCGTTCTGGGGCGGCGAGCGCCGGACGCTGCGCGACGCCGCCAATCTGTGCGTGACCACCTTCATGCTCGGCGCCGGTTTCCTGCCCGAGGAGAAAGATCCCGACTGGCGCGATCTGCGGCGCTACCTCGAGAGCCTGAGCGATCCGATGACGGCTGCGGCGGCGCTCACCGCCACGCTGCCCCGCGACTGCAACATTTGCCCGGATCCCGAGTGCGATAGCTGCGCGCCGACCACCATGGGTGCCGATGCCGTCGCCGGCGCCGCCGTGTACCGGCGCACCTGCCAGCTCTGCCACGGCGAGTACAACGGCGGGGCGGGCAGCATCGAATCCGCGCCTCGGCTGAACATGGGCACGCGCGGCGTGGTGGTGGCGGGGACCTCCGAGGACGATCCGGACAACAACCCGCATCACATCGCCGCCAAGACCCGCTTCGGATCCTTCGGCCGCTGGGGCGCGCCGGGCGAGGGCTGCAGCACCACCTCCGCCGCCAAGGCGCCTCCGCCCGGGACTGCGTATCACCTGGCGTGCTTTCCCACCATGCCGCCCTACCTGGCGCAGCGCCTGTCCACCGTGGAGCTGCGCGACTTGATCGCGTTCTTCTATCCCGGAGGCGTCCCATGATGGCGCGCGCGCCACGTCTCGGAGTGATCGCCGTGGGGTGGCTGGCGGCGGCGGCGGGCGCCTGCATCGAGAACCCGCGGCCCGCGACGCTCCAGCCGGAGGACACGTTTTCTCTCGGCCAGGGCAAGCTGTTCGTCACCTACCGGAGCGACGATCGCGTCGCCATCATCGATCCCGCCACGCTGGCCGTGGAGCGTTTGATCCAGGTGGGCGCCGACCCTTTCCTGATCGACGGGCCCCACGAGGCGATCCTGGGCCCCGACGCCGAGTCGTATTTCGTCACGGTGGGTGAAGGGCCGCGCGCGTGGGGCAGCTCCGACGGCGTCATGCCACCGCCGGACGGTGGGTGCCCCCCTGATCAACCGCACTGCCAGCACATGGGCGGCAGCGTTCCCGGCGCCGCCGAGCGCTACCGCCTGGCGGACAACGCCTTCCTGGGGCGCGCCGAGGCGGGTTTGGGGGCGGCCCAAATTGCGATCACGCCCGACGGCAGCAAGATGTACGTCACCTCCTTCACCACGAAGCTCGGGCAGTGCGGCAGCGTGACGGTGATCAACCCCCGCACCATGACCCGCATCCGCCGCATCGAAGGCCTGCCCACGGCTCCCCACGGCATCGCCATCACGCCCGACGGCAGCAAGGTCGTCGTGGCTACCTACTGGGATCATCTGGTGGTGATCAATACGGCCGACGACACATGGCAGGAGATCGCCGCGGGCCCCGCGCCGGCGGGCCGATGCGAGAACGTTCGGACGAAGTATCGGCCGAACACGGTGGCGATCTCACCCGACGGACGCCGCGCGTACGTTACGCTGGCTCTGCCTTCCGAGGTGATAGCGCTCGATCTCACTACGACGCCGCCGGCGTTGGTCCCTGACTTCCGACCGCGCACGACGGGTAGCCCACAGCAGGTGGCGATCACCGCCGACAGCTCGACGCTGGTCGTGGCCTGCGACGGGAACCACTTCGTCGACGTCATCGACGTCGCGACCAAAACCGTGGCCAGCGTCGACATCGGACGCCCTTCGGGCCAGGGCTCCGGAGTCGCCGACGCCTTCGGCCTGACCGTCCATCCGAACGGCCAGCTCGCGTACGTGGCGGCCGGCTGCGGCGATTACCGGGGGGGAGGCCCGGGATGCTCCACGCCGCAGGGGGCGCTTGTGGAGATCGGGCTTGCCAAACCACCGGAGGTGCGGCGAAAGATCCGGCTCGGGGCGGGTGTCGTTCACGTCACGTTCGGATCACCACCCCCTTCGCCTCCCACAGCCTCCGGAAAGGATCACCCATGAACAAAATCGCCACCGCCGCCGTTTTTCTTGTTCTTCCCTCGTTGATCGCTGCCCCCGGCTGTGGCGGTGACGACAGCAACACCATGGCGCCCACGCTCACCGAGCTTCAGGCCGAGATCTTCACGCCCACGTGCGCCCTGGTGTCGTGCCACGGCAACACGATGAACCGGAACACCCCCCTCTCCAAGCCGCTCGACATGCGGGACGCGGAGAAGAGCCACGCGGGCCTGGTGGGCGTAGATACGTTCTGGCACGCAGCCGGCACGAAGAAGCGCGTGGTGGCCGGCGACCCGGACGCGGGCTTCCTCATCGAGAAGCTCATCTCCAACACGCCCCAACCGACCGGCATGCTCAAAGAAGGCTACATGAACGTACGGATGCCCGAGGACTGCATGCTCGACAATAGCTGCTTGAGCGACGCCGCCGTCGAGAAGATCCGCAAATGGATCAAGGCCGGGGCCCTCAGGAACTGATGCCGGGCGCGCGCGGCCCCGCGCCACTGTTGACCGGAGTGGCGGCGCTGGCGGCGGCGGTCCTTCTTCCCGGCCGCGCCGTCCGCGCCCACTGCGCCATGCCGGAGGTCCGGCGGCCCATGCTGCGGCCGGGCGCGCCGAACGAGATCCGCCTGTTCATGAGCTTCGGCAACGCCATCTCCCTCGACGACGGCGCGACCTGGCGCCTGCAGTGCGAGGAAGTCTACTTGCCGCCCGGCAGCGAGTCGATCGGGCCGCAGAACGTTCACGTCACGCCCAAGGGGACCCTGGTGGTCGGGCATTTCAACGGGCTCCTCACGTCCACCAACGACGGTTGCTCATATCGCAAGGCCACCGGCATACCCGATGACGCCGCCGGCTTCCCCATATCCCTCATCGACATTGCGCTGGATCAGAGCGATCCAGACAACCGCATATGGGCCCTCATCGGGGACACGGTCTACCACTCGACCGATGCCGGCCGGACGGTGGTGCCCACGCGCAAGTTCCCCGACCACACGCTGCTGCGTGTGAGGACCACGGCCGCCCATCCCGCGGCCCTTTACGTCGTTTCGTTCACAGACACGGTGAGCTTCAAGCTCCACATCAGCTCCACCCTCAACGGCACCGACTGGGAAACGCACCTGTGGCCGTTCGGCGACCAGGATCTGACCATGACCGGCATCTCGGCCGCAGATCCGAAGCGCCTGTATGCCCTTGTGGGCATCGACAACCAGACGCTGCATGTGTCGGACGACCGCGGCAAGACCTTCCGCAAGCTCTTCGAGGTGACGAGCCCCGACATCATGGAGACGGACCGCAAGCTCAGCGTCGCGCTGGGCCCTGCGCCCGGCGAGATCTGGGTGGGCGTACACGGCGATGATTTGATGCCGGGCAGCGGGCAGCTCCATCGCTCCTTGGACGGCGGCGCGATCTTCGCGCGCGTGGCCGGAACCCAACCTCACTTCCGCTGCCTGGAGCACCTCGACGGCAAGCTGTGGGCGTGCGGCAACAACCTGGCGCCCGCCAACGACGCGTTCGCCGTGGGCACGTCCACGGACGGCACGGCGTGGACCAAGAAGTTTTCCTTCGGCGAGCTGTGCCAATCCATCTCGTGCGCGACGGCCACCTGCGATCCGGTGCTGGACAACGTGTGCGTGCCGGGAATCTGCGCGCGCGCGACGGTCGATCCGTCGCCGGGGCGCGAAGGAGTGGACGCCGGAGCGGCCGACGGCATCGTGGAGCCGCCCGGGGTTCCCGGCGACGCGGGATGCTGCCGGACCGCCGGATCGTCGATGGCAGGCGGCTCGACCGGAGCGAAAGGCGTCGTGCTCCTGGCGGTCCTGGCCGGGATCGCAGCATGCCGGCGCTGCCGACGGAGAGACTGAGGTAGCCGTGGCCAAGCGCTACTGGCTGCTCAAATCGGAACCGTCCACGTTCTCGATCCAGGATCTCGCGGCGGCTCCCGGACGGACCACTGGCTGGGACGGCGTGCGCAACTTCCAGGCGCGCAACATGCTGCGCGACGAGATCCAGGTGGGCGACGGGATCCTCTTCTACCATTCGAGCACCAACCCGCCCGCCGTGGTGGGAAGGGCGGAAGTCGTGCGCGCTGGCTATCCCGACGCGTCGCAGTTCGACAAGAAGTCGAGCCACTTCGACCCGGACGCGCGTCCCGACGATCCGCGCTGGTACGCCATCGACGTTCGATTCGTCGACGAGCTCCCGCGGGCGGTCCCGCTCGACGAGCTGCGGAAAGTGAGCGGCCTTCGCGAGATGGTCTTGCTGCGCAAGGGAAGCCGCCTGTCCGTGCAGCCGGTGACGGCGGACGAATGGAAGATTGTTCTGGGTCTGGGCGGTGGCGCGGCCGGCTCCGGATTGCGCCGTGGTTGAATTTTACCGCCGGGTGTGCTGACCTCCGCGCCGAGGGGATGACAGGAGATGACGAAAGCATTCGATCGCTTCTTGATGGCTCGGTTCTCGTTGATAGCGCTTCTCGGGCTCGCCGCGGCGGCGGGCTGCGGTGATTCGGACTCCCCCGCCGGGGGGCTAGACGGTGGCGGAGGCTCCGGCGGATCGGACGCCGGCGCGAACACCGACCGTTCGGTCACGTCGGACACAACCGGCTCCGCCGAAAGCGCGGACCGAGGTGCCGACGCGGACGCCGGCTCCGACGCCGGCTCCGACACGGAGGGTGACGTGACGACAAGCGATGGCGGCGGATCCGGCGACGGGGGCGGCGGCGCCAAAATTCCTGTCCCGCCGGGCGAGCCGGTCACGGCGCCCGCGATGACGTGGACCGCGGTCCCGGTCGCCGGAACGTTGTGCCGCAACAGCCAGATGGCGGGCTTCGGGATCAACATCAATCCGTCAGCCGACAAGCTCCTCATCTGGCTGGACGGCGGCGGCGCGTGCTTCAACGGCGTTACCTGCTCGCAGAACTCCAGCGGTTGGGCGGTCACGAACGACAACCTGAACAACAGCGTCAAGAACAACACGGTGTTCAGCCGGGCGACCGACACCAACAACCCCTTCAAAGACTGGCACATGGTCTACGTGCCCTACTGCACGGGCGACGTGCACTCGGGCGCCAACATGTCCGGACAGAACGGCCAGCCGCAGATGGGGCAGGCGAATTTCTTCAAGTACCTGCAGCGAATCATCGCCACCTTCACCGGCCTCAAGGAGGTCGTGCTCAGCGGGTCGAGCGCCGGCGGGTTCGGCGCCACCTGGAACTGGATGCTCACCCAGGATGCGTTCGGCGACGTCCCGGTCTCGCTTCTCGACGATTCCGGGCCACCCATGGCGCCGGAGTACTTGTCCGAGTGCCTGCAGGTGCGAGTGGGCAAGCTGTGGAGTTGGGACAAGACGGCCCATCCCGCGTGCGGCGGGTGCGACGCGGCCGCCGGCAAGGTGGTGCGTCCCCTCGTGGACACGGCCCTCGCACGCGCCCGGACGCGCTACGCGCTCTTGAGCTACGACGAGGACGGAACCATCAAAAACTTCTTCGCGTTCGGGCAGGACAATTGCGCCGGCATCGATGCCTTCCTACCCCCCGCAACCGCTCCCGGGAAGTTCCCCATGGGATTGGCCGAGCTGGGCCGGCACTGGATGTCGTCGTCCCATGCCAGCCTGTACGTCTTCAAGGGCGCCGGGCACACTTTCCTGAGAGGTGACCTCTCCAAGATCCAAACCGGCACCGGACCCAACATGCTCGACTGGGTGAAGAAGTTCCTCGACAAGAGCGACCCCTGGACGAACGTCTTCCCTGCACCATGACCGAACGACGGCGACTGAATATCGCGCTGCTGATGGCGGCGGTCCTCGGCGGCGCGGGGGCCGGCTCGTGCGGTGAATCGGGGGGCGGATCGGACCCGCAGGACGCCGCGCCGACAGACAGCGGCGCGGGCGACGGCGGCAGCGCCGAAGGCGGTCTGTCGTCGATGTTCTGTGTCCAGGTCAAGGACGAGGACAAGGTTCCCGCCCCGGGCGGGATGGCGCCGGCATACAAGTGCGACAACACCCCTTCCACGCAACACCCGGGCAGCGGCAACTCTTGCCGCAACGATTCTGACTGCGCGATCATCGGCACCGGAATGGTGCGCGAGATCGTGCGCCAGTGCGCGCTCGGCTGCCGCACTCCGGAGCCCCACTGCGAAATGATGGCGAAATGCAACTCGGATTGCGTCCTGCAACAGACCCGCCTGGTGATCCGAGAGCCGGGCCTGAGCGCCGCGTGCGGGGCCTGCTACACCAACGTGGCGCTGTGCTCGCTGGCGTTCTGCTTGTCGGAATGCGCGGCCGACGCCGACGCGCCGGCCTGCGTAACCTGCCAGTTCCAGAGCGGATGCCGCGTCCCGTTCGAGCGCTGCAGCGGCCTCGATCGGCTGCCGTGAGGGGCTCGCGCGGGCGAATGCCCTACCCGCTCCTCGCCGGGACGGCCCTGCTCGGGCTCGCGTCTCCGCGCGCGGCGCACAGCGGCGGCTACGACACCCCCATCCTCTACACCGCCCGCCACCAGGGCATGGGCGGCACCGCCATCGGTCACGTCGACGACGCATCAGCCGTCTTTCACAACCCCGCAGGGCTCGCCCGCGTCCGTGCCGGGAGCCTGCTCGGCGACTTCTCGCTGCTCACCGCCCACATCACGAGCAGCCCCGGCAGCCCCGATCTCCCGCGCGGCGACGGGTCTTATCGCAGCCGCGAGTCCGAACGGATCGTCGCGCCGCTCTTCCTGCTGGGCGCGGCCTACCGGATCGCGACGCCCGTGACCGTGGGCCTCGGCGTCTATCCCGTGGCCTCGGCGTCGGCCGAATACCGGGCGCAGAACGTCCTCGGGCGAGCCACGGTGGACCGGACGCGCCTCGTGTTCATCGAGGCGTCTCCCGCGGTGGCCGTCCGTCTGCGCCACAACCTGGGCTTGGCGCTGGGCTACCGGGTGACCCTGGCGACGCTAGAACGGGTCAAGGGCGACGCCGAGCGGCCGCAAGAATTCGATTTCTCGCTGCGCGGCGTGAGCTGGGACGGCCTACGCGCCGGCGTGCAATGGCAGCCGAACGACCACGTGGCGCTCGGCGTCGTGTACCGCCACAAGATCGCCCCGACCCTGCACGCCGACAACGCCTACGCCTACGCCGATCTGACCGACGCCGAGACGACGCTGGTGCTTCCGTCCAAGGCGGGGTTCGGGGCCTCCGGCCGCTGGAGCCGCGTACTGGCGGCGCTCGACCTCGAGTATGGCTTTTACAGTCAGAACGACCGCACCACCCTCCGCGGTTTCAATCCCAGCCTCAACAAGACCGAGCAGGTGACCAACCGTTTCGCCTGGAAAGACGCCGTGACGGTGCGCGCCGGGACCGAGTATTCGTTCGGCGCGGACCGCCAGATCGCCGCGCGCGCCGGATATGTGTTCGACGGCCAGGTCGGCAACAAGGCCTACCCGTCGGCCTTCGGCACGCCGCCCACGGCCAGCCACAGCGTGACCGTGGGGGGCGGCTACCGGCGGGGCGGCTTCGCGCTCAACCTGGCCGCCGCCTATCGCGTGGCCGCCACCTCGGTGGCGCCGTCGGACGTGGCCGGCTCCGAGAGCTGCGCCACGTGCAGCAAGCCGGGTCCCGAATACAACCTGGCGATGCTCGGCCTTTACCTGGACTTTTCCTTCGCGTTCGACGCCGCCCCGTTGTTTGGGTCATGATGATCGGCGGTCATGTCGATCTACCTTGCGTGTCTCGCGTTCGGTGCGGTGATGCTGCTGGCGTCGCTGCTGGGCGGGCACCACGGCGACGGCGGCCACGCGGGCGGTGACGCTGACGCTCACGGCGACGCGGCCCACGAAGGGCACGCCGGCTTGCTGCCTTTTCTCAGCCTGCGCTTCTGGATTTTCGCGGTCACGTTCTTCGGGCTGACCGGGGCGGTGGTGTCCGGCTTGCGCCTCGCTCCGCGCGGTGTCGCGCCGTTCATCGCGGCCGCCATGGCGGTCGCCTGCGGCTACGTGGCCGCCACGGTGCTGCAAGCGCTGGGCGCCCAGAGCGTGGGCCGCGTCGCTGATGCGGCCAGCCATCTGGGACGCGAAGGTCGCCTGACCCTGCCGGCCGCCCGCGGACAGCGCGGCAAGGTCCGGCTGACCCTGGGCGGCGGGCACGTGGACATGATCGCCGAAACCGACGGTGACCAGCCGTTGCCGGCGGGAACCGTCGTCCTGGTGGTGGGGATCCGCGGCACGACGGCGGTGGTGGAACGAAGCCCGGCGCCGCAAGCGCCCGAACCGAAGGAGAGCCCGTGAACGCTGGCGTTGTGGACTTCTTGCCGCTGCCGGTCCTGGGCCTGGGGGCCGGCGTCGCGGTGGTCGCGATCATCGCGTGGGTCAGCCGGTTCCTGCTCATCTGCCGCCCGAGCGAGATCCTCATCTTCTCCGGCCGCAAGCACCGGCGCGACGACGGCACCGAGGTCGGCTCGCGTGTGGTGTTCGGCGGTCGGGCGTGGCGCGTCCCCATCCTGGAGACCGTCGAGTCCATGGACATGCGGTCCATCCCCATCGACGTGCAGGTGCAGGGCGCCTACACGCGCGTCGGCATTCCGCTGAAGGTCCGTGCCATCGCCATCGTGAAGATCTCCAGCCACCCTGACACGGTGTTGAACGCCATCGAGCGCTTCCTGGGCCGCGGTGCGACGGACATCCAGCGCGTGGCCAAGGAGACGCTGGAGGGCAACTTGCGCGGCGTCCTCGCCACGCTGACCCCCGAGGAGGTGAACGAGGATCGTCTCAAGTTCGCCGAGTCCCTGTCCCAGGAGGTCGAGCAGGACCTCTCGAAGCTGGGCCTGCACCTCGACGTGCTCAAGATCCAGCACGTCACCGACGACGCCAACTACCTCGACTCCATCGGACGATCGCGGATCGCCCAGGTCATCCGCGACGCCGAGATCGCCGAATCCAACGCCCGCAACGAAGCGGCGAAGGCCGCGGCGGACGCCGAGATGCAGTCCAAGGTCGCGGAGGCGAACGCCGAGCGCGCCGTCGTCCAGAAGCGCAACGACCTGCGTCGTGTAGCCGCCGAGCTGGAAGCGCAGGCGAAGTCCCGCGAGGAGCGGACCGAGGCCGCGGCTCTCTCCGCCCGGGCCACCGCCGAGCAGGCGCTGCAGTCCGTGCGGCGGGAGTTGGAGTCGCTGCGCCTGGCCGCCGATGTGGTGGTCCCGGCCGAGGTCCGGCGCGAGGCCGCCGCCCTGGACGCTGCCGGCGCGGCGGCCTCCGTCGCCGAGGACGGGCGTGCCAGCGCAGCGTCGCTGAAGCTGGTGGCGGACGCCTGGACCAAGGCCGGACCGTCGGCCCAGGACATGTTCCTGATTCACAAGTTGGAGGACATCACCCGCATCGTCGTGGATGCCGTCCGCCGCATCGACCTGGGGCCGGTGCAGCTCATCGACAGCGGCGACGGGCAGGCGCTGCCGCGCTTCGCCGCCGCCTATCCCACGGCGGTAGGCCAGGTGCTGCGCGCGCTGGCCGACACCACCGGCGTCGACATCACCGCGCTGCTGGCCCAGGGCCGAAACGGATCCGGCGGCAGCGGCGGGCAGGCGCACCTGCCCGTGGAGAGCCGCCCATGAGCCTGGTTGGCGGCCTGCTGGTCATCGCGATCGTGCTGGCGGCCGTATTGGCGCTCGTGGTGTCGCGGCTGCTCTACATCTGTCAGCCCAACGAGGTCCTCATCTTCTCGGGCGGGCGCACCACCATCGGCGCCCGCAGCGTCGGCTACAAGATCATCAAGGGCGGCCGCGCCATCCGGAAACCGCTCATCGAGAAGGTCGACCGGATGGATCTGACCAACATGCCCATCGAGGTGGCGGTGCGCGGCGCCTACTCGAAGGGCGGCATCCCGCTGAACGTCCACGGGATCGCGAACGTCAAGGTCTCCGGCGAGCAGCCGGTCCTGGACAACGCCATCGAACGCTTCCTCGGCGTCGACCGGGTGCGCATCATGGCCATCGCCAAGGAAACCCTGGAGGGCAACCTGCGCGGCGTCCTCGCCACGTTGACGCCCGAAGAAGTGAACGAGGACAAGATCAAGTTCGCCCAGTCGCTGCTGTCCGAAGCCGAAGACGACCTGCGCTGCATCGGCCTGGAGCTCGACACCCTCAAGATCCAGGATGTCTCCGACGAGGTCGGCTACCTGGACAGCATCGGCCGCCGGCAATCCGCCGAAGTGCAGAAGCGCGCGCTGATCGCGGAGGCGACCTCGCGCGCGGAGTCGGCGGTGCGGGCCGCGGCCAACCGCCAGGAGACGGAGATCTCGCAGCTCGAGGCGCAGCTCGGGACCCTGCGCGCGGACAACGCGCGTCGCATGACCGACGCCGAGACGAAAGCCGTCGCCCTGGTGGCCGAGGCGAACGGCCAGGTGGCAGCGCGCCTGGCGCGGGCCGAGGGGGAGCTGGACCTGCAGCGCGCGCGCGTCGAGCAGGTGCGGCGCCAGCTCGCGGCGGACGTCCTGGAACCGGCGCGGGCGAAGAAGGCCGAGGCCGAGGCCGAGGCCAAGGGCCGAGCCTCGCGCATCGTGGAGCAAGGCCGCGCGACGGCCGCCGCCATGGACGAGATCGCGGCGGCCTGGCGCGCGGTGGGCGGGAACGCCCGCAACGTGTTCCTGATGCAGAAGGTGGACGATCTCACCCGGTCCGTCATGGGAACGATGGGCGACCTCAAGATCGATCGCCTGACGGTCCTAGGTGGCATCGGAGGAGGAGGAGGAGGCGCCACCGGCCACGGCGGCAACGGCCCCCTCGCCCCTGACCTCACCGGCCGCGTCATCGCCGCCAGCGAGCAGCTCAAAGCCGCCACCGGCGTAGACCTCCTTTCCGCCGTCCGCGACCGCCTGACGTCCCCCGCGCCGCCTCCGCCACGCCGCTGA
>Ga0187894_10004944_pt1 | contig 13946 bp, 6 predicted proteins | sample GBC1701081metaG_FD_136650 | JGI IMG/M metagenome (GOLD analysis project Ga0187894, IMG submission 136650) | White microbial mat communities from a lava cave in the Kipuka Kanohina Cave System on the Island of Hawaii, USA - GBC170108-1 metaG ...
CAGATCGACGGCGCCGGGATCTTTCAGTGTCGGCGTTGCGCGATGAGCTCAATACAGCGAGCGGGACCGGGCCGAAGTTGAGCAACCGTCTCGACACGAGCCTTGCACCCAATGGATCGATCAAGCCAAACGTCATCACGAATCAGCAACTCGCCGATAATTCGGTGACGGCGACGAAGTTAGCGGCCAACTCTGTAAACGAAACTGCAATAGTCAATAACTCCGTCTCGAAGCAAAAGATTCAAAACGGATCGGTTTCCAGGGACAAGCTCGGCCTGACGCAAGTTTTCGATGGTCAGGTTGTGGTGCCGGCGTCGCCCGGAGCAGGACAGGTGGGCGAGGCGACTGTGATACTGGCAACTGCCGATGAGCACGCCTTCTTTCTGATCAGCGTACTTCAGGTGGCGCCTCGTCCGCAGATTCCGCAGCCCATCGGTTTCCTTATTAACTGGATGCACAGATCCCTGGCGGTCAAGGGGCCGGGACTAGGAAACCCCTATGCGCACCAGCATCAGGTTTTGTTTCAAAACTCATCGACCGCTGCCATCACGGTGGCTTGCCGGGCCTTTCGGCTTGCTGACAGCTAAAACGGGAGAGATTAGGAAAGCTTTGCCTCGTCAAGCCACAAATCAGCAGAAGAGTTAGTTGAACGGAGAAGTCTATGGGCAACTTTTCACGCAATCCAAAAGATAGGTTGGATGATTCCGTCGCGAAGCATTACGTCGGTGTGCGCTTGCAGCAAGCCGTGCCTGTGGTCGATGCCGATTGGAATGAGCTCGAAGACTTGCGCCGGCGCGAACTGGAAGTATTCGGCACCTGGTTCATTGGCAATGGTGTTCCTTCCGGCAGCGATGGTTTTCACATCGTCAGTGTTCCGCAGCCTAACGACTTCGGCATCGTTCAAGGTGTCTTGCTATTGAACGGTAAGTTTGTCGAGAACGCCCTCACGGTTCGCTACACAACGCAACCCAATTTCGGCAACCCCAAGCTCGACGAACCGCTGCCGCCTTTGAGCACGCCTGCCGCACCCAAACAGTTCATCGTCTACCTGGACGTTTGGGAGCGCGAGGTCGACAGCGAAGAAGATCCGATCTTGATCGATAGCCGGATCGGCATGGAGACCGCTTTACGGTTGAAGCGTGAATGGGCCGTGAGAGTCGCACGCGTGCCGGAAGATCTGCCGAAGCTGCAAGCACCGCCGCCCGGTCATTTTTTCTATCAACTGGCCCGGTTGAAGCGCGATAACGGCGCCCCGATCACAGCGCCGATGATCGAAGACCTGCGCGACACACAGGTTTCCGTGTTGCGCAGGATCGAAGTGCGCGACAGCAATGGATTCATCGTGGTCGACAACGCGCGGTTTCAATTGATGCTGGAAAACACGCGTAACAACGTGCTGAAGTTTATTAAGTATCTTCTGACCAAGTTCAATCTGATCAGTGCTCCCATGAAGGCCGCGGAGCTGCTCGGCATACAAACCGCGGAGCACATCGCTTCAACTGCCGAAATCGGGCTCTCGCTGTTATCTAGCGCCAGCCTCGCCAATCGAGGCGCCCTCGGCATTCTTTCGCAGCTCTACACTGCACAGAACAATTTTATGGAGGCATGGCGCGACGCCGTGCTTCTGTTGGGAACGACGCCTAAAACCTATGGCAGCTTCAACACCTTTATCAACAAGCTAGACGATCGACTGAACGATCCGAACGTTGGAGCACTAATCGGATTAAAGGCAGGTTTGACTGCCGGAAACCTGGAGGCGGCGACAGCTATGCAAGAAGAAATTGCCAGGCTCTTCGGAACTGTCAGTACGGACGTGGCCCGGGGAACGATTCAAGTCTTCCTGGCCCAGTCACCCCTCGGAAATCTTAACAGTCCGCCACCGGCACGCTTTGTCTTCAAGGTGAAGAGCTTTACCACTCTCGCGGATACCTACACCGTCAAGATTATTCCAGAGCAAGGCTGGCCGCGCCGGGTGGTCGATGTAAACGGGGCGCCAATTCCCGGCAACAAGGTTTCCATCGGCGCTTTGGGATCGGAAGCCACGATTCTGATCGATACTGACGTACAACCCGGCAGCAGCAGCGGCCTGCAACTACGCGTCACTTCTGATTCAAACCCCGACGAGATCGATCAGCTCAGCACTCAGTTCACGTTGACTCAGGGACAGCCTGCTCCAGTCGGCGAAGACAAGATTCAGATCCAGTTGCAATTCAATCAAGCGACTGCGGGAAGCGCGCTCTTCGATCCGGGCACGGGTATCATCAGTATCAAGCTCGGCGTCGCCGGCAACGTTCAGATGCGTCTGTTTAACAACACGGGCGCCACCGCCACGTTTACGGTCACCCTCGAACAGTTGAACAAGCTCGGTACCTGGAACGTGCTCTTCGACAGTTCAGTACCGCCGCTGAATAACGGTCAATCGTTCCCGTTGACTGCGATTGTGACGCCCACGGTTGATGCCACTTCTATGAATCTGAAGATCACCGCGAAGACGACGATCAACGCGATAGAGATGACGACTCAAACCGTGATTCCGCTTCAATCGAGACCTTAGGAAGAATCAAGTTTTATCGAACGCTTAGTTTATGTCCTCGCAAACTTTCTTATGAATGACTTGTCAGCCTTGTTGTTGACATTAAGAAGCTCCCCTCTCGAAAGGAGAACCGCCATGACTTACCGTCTACACACAGCGCTTCGCGCGCCCTTCATGTTGTTCTTACTCACTCTTTCATTACTGTTGTTTGCTCCCCGGGTGCAAGCGAGTTGCGCGCCCGTGTTGGGTAGTGACTTAAACATCAACGGTGTTGTCGCCAATCTGGGAGGGTCAAGCATCACGTCGTGCACGGGTGATCAGGGATGGCAGGGCGTGATTGGACGCAATTTCACTGTCTTTGGAGCGCCCGGTACGCAGAACGCGTGGGCGTTCATTGCGGGCAGGGCGGGTGGTGCTTCCTTGAGCAAGGTCTACGTAGGCCTGCACGTTGAGGGTAACGCCGAGTTGAATGTTGATGACAAAGCAGTGCTCTACTTTGACGGAAACAACAACGGCGAGTTCGGTGTCGGTGACTTTGCGATCTTCTTTGAAATAGGAACGTTAACAACGGCCAGTGGCACTGAAGAGTGCTCGAAGGATCCGTTGACGATCACCTTCTTCAAGTTCCAGGGGGGATCTCCCGCCTGGTCAGCGCAGGCGACACCTGCTGGCGCCATCGTGGCGAAAGTGGGCCATGACTTCAGCAACGTCTTGCCCTCGGATCCGGAGAACGAGATCTGGGAATTGGAGCTAGAGCTCAATGTTGCCGTCTTAAACGCAAACGGGTTCACCTTGAACGCGCCAAATGAAGGAGGCGCTTTCCGGATGGGCGCGAAGCTCTTCGTAAATGACCCGGGCGCAGGGGGCACCACCGTCTGGCGCTGGCCGTCCACCACTACTACTGAATCGAACCCAGCAGCCAATACTCCAAATCTCGATACGACCGTCATAGCCGCCAACCTCGAACCGATCTCCTTTGGCAATTGCGGCGACGTCATCATCGAGAGCATCTCGAGTGAAGCGCCGAACGCTGGTGGAGGCTACGAGCCGAACAAGTTCAGAGTACTTAACCCCGGGGATTTTGGTGGCGGCGGGGCGGTTCCCGTCGAGAAGCAAACCAGGTTTCATGCGCGACTGAGATTTCAGACCACGCCTATGGGAGCGCCGGCAGCTATCGGTGCGCCTAACACCGGGAACGGGATCTTCTCGCTCATGCCGTGGGGAACGAATGGACCGTTGGTTGAAGTAATAGCGCGAAATCAGGCAGAAAGCTTTGCTCAGATCAACGTCATCAAGGACATAGATTTCAACTGGCCCCTAAACAAGACGCAATACGATCAAGCCAACGGGTTCTTCAACAGCCAACAGTCGGGACATACCTGCATGAAGCTCAGGCTTCAGGGATTCCCGGTCAACATAAACGAGCCTGCTGACCAAATGCAGCGGAACCTGAGCTACATCAGAACGTCCACTGTCAAGGAGAACTTCCTGATCACCGCAGAGCGATGCAGCAGAAACGACAAGAACTACAACGAATGCCGCGGGCCTCAGGAGTTCATTATCCAAACTCGTTGGGCAAACGTTGATCCCAAAATGCAATGCCCGCCTAATCCGAATGCGGCACAGGCGAAGAAGTGCGAGCAGCAACTGAGGTGGACCTATATCTTCCCGACGGCCAGTACGCTCGGTATAAAACACCTCGGTAAAGGCTATTACCGCGTAGTGCTGAAAGAGGGTCAAACGATCAAGGTGCCGGTGACGATCATCGGTGGCGTCATGCCGACACCACCACAAAAGTACAAGATCTCGCCTCGTGCGGGAGGCGCGATCCTGAGTCCTGCAAGCGGCGAACCTCCGGTCGATGTCAAAGTCAAACCGGGCCAGGTCCTGACCGTCATCTCAACCGGAATGGTCAACCTCGGTGGAATCTTTAAAGGTCGAAATAGCGGACCAGACGGTTTTTCGAGCCGCGAGTTAACGCAACAGGAGCGAGAGTTTCTGTTGCAGTTGGGAATCCTGACACCCTCGCAACACATCGCTTCTTTGATCGGATCGTTCGACGGCTTCAAGACGAGTTTTGTCGTGGGGTCGAACAGCAGTCTGATAGTTCCGGAAGGGACTGACACTCTTTCGCTGGCCGTCAACGATTTGCGAGGCCAGTATGACGACAACACGGGCGATGGTTTCGAAGCCAACATCCTCATCGGAGATCTTGTCTCGCTGCCGACGCGCGTGGGATTGGCGGGCAATCCCGCATTTGGCCTGCCCGGCGTAGTCGCGGCCGGGGCCAATCTGCCGCAGTTGCAGATCGATGCTTACCGGCGAATCCCGACGAAGATTCGACGAAACGCTGCGCTGCGACCGGCAGGTTATGCGGTCTACGCAGTTTATGAGTCGCACACCACGAAAGCAGTGCCGGTCAGGAAGGCGGCACATTCAGTGAGGCGGAAACGCTGAAACGTTTCAATAGCTTGAATCGATGGAACTGCAAAAGGCTCAGGAACCAAAACCGGATTCCGGGCACGTCGAAAGACAGTCCGGCCCACAGGAGACTGCGTTTACCCAAACGTCAGCAGATCCGTTCCTGAGCCTGCAAGCCATCGTCGGTAATCGGGCTGTGGGCCGGTTCCTGCAAGCAAAACTCACCGTCAGCGAACCGTCTGACGAATTTGAGCAAGAGGCGGATCGCGTTGCGGATCAAGTCATGCGCACGCCGGATCCGAACGGTGAAGAACTGCCCGAGATTGGTCGCGCCTCTGACTCCTCTCTGCAGCGCGCGTGTAATAAATGTGAAGAGGAAGGCGAAGAGAAAGTAGGAATACACCGCAAGGCTGTTGACGGCTCGGATCAAGCGACAGCCGAAACGAAAGGCAACGTCGGCAAAGCGGCATCCCTGGTCCAGGAACAGCTCAGTAACCTGAGTAGTGACGGAGAACCTTTAACAGCAACGACGCGCGCTTACTTTGAACCTTACTTCGGCGCCGACTTTAGCGACGTGAGAGTGCATCGCAGCAAGCGAGCATTCGAGAGCGCTCAGTCAGTGAATGCGCTTGCTTACACGATAGGACCTCACGTCGTTTTCGGATCCGGACAATACGCGCCCGATACGGCTGCCGGCAAGAGGTTGTTGGCCCATGAACTAACACACGTGGTCCAGCAAAGAGGAGTAAGAGAACTAAACCATTCAGATAACCGCCATGAAACAGCGCCGCAGAATACGAAAGCCGCTGTACCGCAGATCCAGCGAGCGCCGGTGAACCTACTTCAGCGATCGGCAGGCGACACCGCGGGGAGCGCGCCGGGGGGAGCAGCCGGGGGCGCGGCGGGAGGCGCTGGAGCTGGAGGTAACCCAGGCGGCGGCCCACCTCAACCCGGCGCCACCGGTTTTGAAGTTGACGTGCTTGCCGCCGAGGCGGCCGACGACTTCCTCGTACGTGCAGCCTCGCGCGCACTCGGCGTTGACCTCCGCGTTTCCTCGCTGGACGACATGATTAACCAGGTCGAAACCCGTGCACGCGCGGGAACCTGTGTCCGCAGACTCAATATCTACAATCACGCCAATCCGTCGTACCAGCAGGTGTCCGGCGGAAACAAGATAAAAACAGAGGCGGGCGACGTCACTCACGCTCCAACAAGTGGTTTCAGTCTTAACTGGCTCACAAACAACGCGAACCAGGCGGCGATAAACCGGCTGCGCCACACCTTATGCTGCGACAGCCAGATGAACTGGTACGGCTGCTCTACCGCAGGCGTTTGGGCCGAGGGCGGCACACGCACCGCCGAAGAACGGGCCGAGAACCAGAAGCGTTACACCGGAACCTTCGGCGACTTCTATCATGATATCGCCGACGCCGCAGCTCACGGCGCGACCAACTTCCGCTACATCGGAATGGTTAACGTGCAGAGCTGGGCCAACGCTCTTTGCACGCCGGTGCTGGCCGCAACCGACTTTAACAATTGGCGCACCGTCGGCTCAGAAGTGTTCCGCACCGTTATCCACGGTGGCCGGCAGGTGCGGGTTACACCGCAAGACGACATGGCTTGCGCGGCTGCCTGCGATCCGGCGACGGGCCGCAGGTCGGGCTCCGCGCAAACAGCAGCGCAACTACAGCAACGATCTCAGGAGCTGCGCCAGGAGTTTCTCCGTCCACTTTACGAGCAGACCCGCGGCGTCCTCGGAACTGCGCAACCTGCGCAGCCCGAGACCGAGGTGGAGCGCACTGCTCGCCTCGCCGCCGAGCAGGCCCACGCCGCTGAAGCGCAACAACTCGGAAACACGATACGCAACACTGTGCTCGCGAGTGCCGGGTTCGCCGCAGGCGCACGTCCAACTACTGCCGATGAAGCGTTGCGCGTGGCTGGATTATGGGGGCTGAATATCGATCAGATCGCCGGCGCACTTCCCACTCTTACCACGTCGCTCTCGGGAATGCTTCGCGGCTCACATGAAGAGGCCGGTCTCGATCAAACACAGCGCGCGCTGGAGGCTGCCTTAACACAAAGAGGCCGCGAAAATTTTATGGGCGCCCTGATGTTAGTGCGGCGAGAACAATTCTGGAACAACTACCTCTCGCGCAACACTATCTACATCTTCCCTGACCTGACCGGCGTCAATCGTTATCGCGGCTTCACGCAAGTGGCGAGGCGCACCGTCGCCGGCAATAGGCCGGAGACGATCTACGTCATTCACGTTAGTAAAGACCTCCTTGAATACGTTCCTGCCGATCCCAACGAACCGCCCGCAACACAATTGGTGTCGGCACTAATCGTCCACGAACTTAGTCACTCGATCCTGGGCACAAATCGGATCGGTGAGGCAATGGAAGCTTTTGAAACCGACCTCGCAGGCCTGATCGCGGATCACCCTCGAGTCGTCGCCCTCCGTGCAGGAGCAGTCGATCCGGCTGCTGCGCGCAGCACGCACGTCTCACGAATTCGGCAGATGCTCTATGAAGTGACCGGATACGCTGAAGAAGAGATCTTCGTCCACCTGCAACAACTCACGCACCAGCCATCAATGAGTATTGATAGCCATGCCGTTAGAGGATCCGATTTCATTCTTTCACAAGTCGAGCTGTACATGAGACGACTGAGACGAATCGGACTTCCGCCGCGCATATTGATGGAGGTGCTCACGGCGATCCGGCGTCAGGCTGGAGAGCTTTACGATCGGAGAATAGCTGCTGCCCCGGCAGGCTCCGAGGAACGGCGCATGTTGGAAATCAACAAGAGATTGGCGCTGTCTACGTTTGACCTGGCACTCGACTACTCCAGGACCCCGCCACCACGCCCGTGACGAACATCGTTGAGGGAAGTGATTTATGAAGAGCGCGCGAGTAACCAGCACGAGAACTAAGCAGAAAGTGAGTCAGCGTACTAAAGCGCCCAAATCTGCTCCTAGCACTCCCCAACACCAGCTATTAGATCTTCAGCAAGTTATTGGCAACCAGGCAATGGGTCGTTTAATACAAACAAAACTCGCAACCAGCCAGCCTGTGAACAGTCTCGAACAGCAAGCAACTCCAAAAGCCCGAGCTACTGCCGCTGAAAGGGCCGTCGATAACCTGAAAGGCGGAGGAGAACCTCTGCCCGAAGCGACGCGCGCTTACTTCGAGCCTCGCCTCGGTCACGACTTCGACGACGTGCGCGTTCATACCGATGCGCAGGCGGCGGAGTCTGCGCGAGAAATCGGGGCGACTGCATTCACCACGGGCCGCGATATCGTTTTTGGATCTGGCAAATACGCGCCGGCAACTGTCGAAGGTAAGCGACTCCTCGCACACGAACTGACTCACGTCGTCCAGCAAGCCGGCAGTTCGCAAAGCAATTGTCCGGCAGTGCAACGCTCAACACCCGGCGAACCACCGCGCGCCGCGACGCCGGATGAGAAACGCGAGTTCGCGCAAATCGCCGCTGACTTTGTGAGAGGGCAAGGTGAGATGTTTGCGCGACAGGTCGATCGACCATTGGAACAGCTCCTCGCACATCTCCGCACTACCGCCGAAAACGGGTTAGCAGCAATTGCCGGCGATCCGGGTGCGGCAACTGTAGCCAACGAACTGCGCAACTCTTACCGCAACGCCGTGCGCGAAGTGCTCATCACGCGGACGCAAGCTCGGGGCAACGCGATCAGCACGCCACCCACGTTGCGTGAACTATACGAGCAACATCGAAACGACATTCTCGCGTTTGCGCTGCCGCAGGCGGATGTCGATCCCGCCGCCACCGAGCTGACCGCCGAACTCGATGCACCTCTCCCGGCTCGACCTACGGCGCAGCAGCGCGCACGCCACACCGCGATCGTCGCGGCGCGCCAGCGACTCCGTGCGGTGACCTCTCAAGTCGTGATGAACATCAACGATCTGTTTTCCACGGCCGGAGGTACGACGACTATCCCCTTGCCTGCGAATACCAGTGCGCGCTTCAGCAGTACTGTGCCCACAAGTCTGCAACGCGGTCTGAGCAATGTCGCCGGCACTCTGGCGCGGGGCTCGCTGACCAACAACACTACCGTGATGCTGGCGCTCGATCTCACTCCATTCGGCGGCGGCTACGACTCATATCGCTTCACTCGCCTGGACCTCGGCACTCAGGATGAAATCCTGATCGAACGGCAGGGAGCCATCGGGATTGAAGGATTGCGGACAGAGCAACGGCAGCAGTTGCAGGAACGGTTCGATCGTGTTGGCTTTCAACGTCTGGGCGGGTTCAGCGACGAGCAGTTCGATCAGGTGCTCATCGGACTCAGTGAAATTCCCGAAGCGCACCTCCGTGCGCTTGGCGCGCTTCGGTTTCAGCGGGTGGGAGCGCACCCAACGAATCCTGACGCGGCAGGAGATTACAACCAGACGACTCACACGGTGCGCCTGTTTGATCGGGCCTTCGCTGCGGGCATCGCCCGAATGGGCCGGGGCGGTCGAGTGCTGACGTTTGCTGCTCATGCAGTAATCCACGAAGTCGGTCATGCGCACGACTTGAGCGCTCTTCGCACAACGGCGGCGGCGACTGCGGCGGCACAGGCGGCACTGCTGGCAGCGTTCGGTACCGGCGGCGGCGGCTTTACCATTCCCGATCCCAGAGCGCCGGCTCGAGCGCGGTTCGATGTGCTGAACAACGCGCTCAATGCCGCGCAACGCGCAGAGCGAAGTGCCCGATCTCTATCAGGCGCGGGGTGGACAACAACTGACCCTGCCACTGTAACTGACACACCGGTGGGCGGCGCGACACCGGCGTTCAGACAGGCAGCGCTTCGTGACGGTGGACTAGCAGGCAGGCAGATGCCGACAACTTACCCTCATCCCGATAGTGTCTGGCAGGAATACTTCGCGGAGTCGTTTGCGTTGTTTCAAGGTTCGCCCGACCTGCTTCGCCGCATGCGGCCCAATGTCTTTCAGTTCATGGAACAGCAGTTCCCGCGATGATCGATGGATCGACGATGATCAAACATCAACCCTTTTCCCGCACCGCGTCACGTAAGGCAGAGAAACGACAGGCCAAAGCCAAGCTTCAGAATCATGGAGCCAGCGCCTTCCTACAGCTTCAGCAGATGATCGGAAACCAGGCATTGGGCCAGTTCATTCAAGCAAAGCTCACAATCAGTCAGCCCGGCGACGAGTTTGAACAGGAGGCCGATCAGGTTGCGCAGCAGGTGATGCGCATGCCTGATACCGCAGCCGATGAAATCCGCATCTCGCGTTTACAACCGCCGACGAGCATTCAACGAGCATGCTCGAAGTGTGAAGAGGAAACCGACAAGGATGAACGGCATCTACAAGCAAAGAGCATCGCAGGGAGCACGAGCACTCCATCACTCAGCGAAACCGTCAGCGCGGCCATGAAAGGAAGCGGTGAACCATTACCGCGCGCAACACGAAGATTTTTTGAGCCACGTTTTGGCCGCGACTTCAGTCACGTGAGAGTACACGCCAACCAGGAAGCCGCAGCAGCCGCGCTCAGCATCAACGCGCGGGCCTACACGATCGGACACGATATCGTATTTGGCGGTGGACAGTATGGTCCAACCACGCCTGCCGGTCGTGAGCTCATCGCGCACGAGTTGACGCACACGATTCAACAGGGCGTCTCTGCCCCCGTGATCGCGCGCAAGGGAGAAGACAAGAAAAAGGCAGTCGCGGCGGATCCAATCACCATGATTACACTCGATCGGACCGGCCGTAGAGTCGTAATGCAGACCGGATCCGGTATCAGGTACAGCGGCACTGCCGTGACGGATCTCGAGCCCGGAACCTACACAGCGAAGCCTCAACCAAGAGTTGGCAAGTGGGTCTTCAAAGACGATGTGCGCGTCAAACCGGGTCAGCGTTTCTGGATCGAGCTCAATCCACTGTCAGGTTCTGAAACCGAGGCTGGTCCTGATCCGTGGAGCCTTTCCTACGCTAGCGAAGTTGAAATAGTCGTCGGCGGCGCCACTCCCGAACCTGTTTACACCGGCCCCTCAGTCCAGGAACGAATAAATAAGCTCACGGAATTGATCAACAACAAATGGACCGATAGTGACGATGAGCTCGCCATCATCAATATGATCGCCGAAGCGCCGCCGCAACAAGCCGCGGAACTACTCGAAAAACTGACCACGCTTAAGGTTGGGGACGAAAGTTACCTCGAAGCACTCGATCGCGTGGTTGACGGATCGAACAATCAACAACTTCACGAAGCGCTCTCCCTGCTTCGCATGAAGACGATGACTCCGGAGAAGGTCTCGTTTGAGACAGCACCGGTCCTGCCCTGGCACGACGTCATGGGCTTCTTTGCAGACAACGCCACCTTCACCGTAGAGCGCACACCAAAAGGCAAGTACCGTATTCGCTACCTCGGTGGCACACGCTTGATCAATTCGACCGACTTCAGGACCGAAGTCAAAGCGCTGCCGCTCAACCTGTTCCTCGGTGGCATGGAGTTCGAACCCGGCCAGGTCATCATCGTTCACGATTACGACTCAGGCCATTTCGTACCGTTAACAGTCGATCAGCTTGCCGGGTACGAACACGCCGGCATTCGCAACTTCCTTGGTCACGTGGCCACCGTGGCCTCGTTGGCAATGCCCGTCTCTGCTGCCCGGACCGTCGCCGGCAAAGCAGCCGTAGTAATAATCGAACGTGTGTTACCGGCAGTAACGATGATCATCGACGAGAACCGGCTAAACATCATGAAGTGGTGGCCCAACTGGGGTCCGAAGATCTTGAAGTTTTCCGATCTGGCAAAAGTCGGTATGGCCGCGTATGGAATTGTGCGTTTCGCGATGTCGAGCTACCAATTGGTGAAGAACTGGAAACAGGTTGTCGGAATGCGCAAGGCCCTTGACGGCGCGGCCAATCCCGGAGCCGAGGCTGAGCAAATAGCCGCCTCACTCGAGAGACAATCGAATCAGACTATTGCCGAGCTCGAGAACATTCAAAAGGCCGAGACTGCTGCCGCGAAAGCTGCCGCAGACGAAGCAAAAACAGTGGAGAAAGCTGCTGAAGCCGCGACTGACATACCCAAAACCGATCCTGTGCCCACTCACATAGAGGCTCCTCCGACAACCGTCACCGGAACAAAGCCGCCCACCGGAGAGCCCGTCGTCACACCCGCTAAGCCTGAGCCAATCATCGACAATCCGATGGACAACCTCAACGACGCCACCAGCAAGATGCTGAGCAAACCTGAGAACAAAGCGCTGAAAGCAGCGCTCGAAGGTAACCAGCGTGCGGCGCGGGCATTGAAGCGTTGTGCCTCGGCTTGCTGGCCCGATTGGGCAACATCGGAACAGATCGCAAAGATTGAAAAGATCATCGCGGAAGCCGAGGAGATCGGGGCGGTCAATTATCCGCGTTTGCGCGACGCCTTGCGTAATCCGGAAATAAAGGATGCGAAAGCACTCGATGCAGCCATTAATCAATTGGAAAAAGCGTTACAGGAACAGAAAGCTCTGGGCGCCCACATCGCCGGTCACCAGGAGCTCGCCGGTCAAGCTACCCATTTCGATATGTCGCCCGATGCGATGCAACTGCGGCGAACCCCTGGAATAGCCGAGGGCGGCGAACGGCTCGCGCGACAAGGATTTCCGTGGCTGATCCAGGGCAAGGTGGGGCTCTTCCCCAAACAGATTGCCGATCGCATGCGCGGCATGTCGTTTAGAAACTTTGACGAGTTCAGGGAAGTCTTTTGGCGACTGGTTGCAGAAGACGCGGAGTTGGGAAAAGCATGGACCAAGGCGAGTCCGTCTGGCTGGAAACCACAAAGCCTTGCGCGTATGCGCAACGGGCAACCGCCCTACGTAAGTGCTTCAGAGGCCACCGGTGGTGGAAGCAACGCTGTTTGGAATCTCGACCATAAACTCTCGCTAAAAAACCAGGGAGAGGTTTACAATTTCGACAACATCCAAATTGTGAGTCCGAAGTTCCATGCCTCGGTAGGCGAGAAATAGTTGTCACTCTGAAGAGACGCGCGAATGACGCACGAGGAATTGGTAACAACAGGCCAGAAGAACCTGAACTGATCTCCCTGATGTGAGAGTTCATACAGACGATCACGCTGCCGGTTTGAATCGTTCCTTGCAGGCGAGTGCGTTCACCTACGGACGAGATATTTTCTTCGCGAAAGACAAATTCAATCCACACAGCCGTGCGGGCAAACATCTCCTGGCCCACGAGCTTACTCACGTGGTCCAGCAGCGAGGTGGTAAATCACCCTCGATACAGCGGTTTCATCTCCCACATGGCGCCGATCCCGATCATCAGGCTGATGAGAGTCCCAGGATTGCGCCCACGTTCGCCGATATCCTCGCGACACTGAACTCAATCATCAGCGCCTGCACCATACCTTCAGCCCTTGGTGACACCGTCAACATGGATCTGTTTGTACAAAAGGCGGGCGGGCAGCCGGTTGGCGCGGCGATCGACAAAGCGCTGGGAACAACCTCGACGCCCAAAGTAGCTTCAATGCTCAACTATCGCTATCTGTTTACTTGCCGGTGCGGCTTTGTCGACATGAGGCATTTTCTGCAACTCATGTACATGTCCAACTTCTTCGCTTCAGCTTTTCCCGGCGTCGATGCGAATCGAGCGGCGACGAAAAAAGGACGTGAACACGAATTGAAGAGCGAGTCAGAATCGCGGTTCGGTCCTGAAGATACTCCGAGCAATGCGCTGGGTGCTTTCACCGGTACGCAACTGGCCATGACGCCGAGACCCGCCGATCTGCTAAAGACGATCTATCTGATCTGGGCCAACGGTCCAGACTAAAGCTGCTCTTCCCGTAACCGGCGCCTGATCTGTGTTCTGCTTCAGTAGTTTGTAAATAACAACCGGTTTGGAGACTCCTGCCCTGGGTTAATCACTACACCGACAGTTGAAGAGCCGACGAGCGCTGCACGGACCGCAGCGGGTGATGCAGCCCTATGGTCCTGGAGGTA
>Ga0187894_10004945_pt1 | contig 13941 bp, 12 predicted proteins | sample GBC1701081metaG_FD_136650 | JGI IMG/M metagenome (GOLD analysis project Ga0187894, IMG submission 136650) | White microbial mat communities from a lava cave in the Kipuka Kanohina Cave System on the Island of Hawaii, USA - GBC170108-1 metaG ...
CAGACCGGGGCGACCGGCGTCGCGGCGAGCGCCGTGCCCGGCGGGGATGGCTTCGCGCTCACGACGGCGGACGGCCGGAACATCTCGATCGAGACGGATGCCACGGTGACGCCGGCCTCCGCGAACGCGGTCTTCTTCGGGTTCACCGCGGGGCTCACCGGCACCGGCGCCGCCACGAGCGTGGTCGCGCGAGGCCGCGTCGAGCTCGCGGCGAGCGCTCCCATCAGCGTGGCGCCGGCCTCGGGCTCCGCGCTCGCGACCCAGATGAGCGGGCAGGGGACGACGGGCATCCAGGCCGCGCTCGCCGATCTGCACGCGGTGCTCGACCGGGCCGTGGTGCCGGCGACGGTCGTCGGCGCGCGCCTGTCGTGGATCGGCCTCCTCGACGAGCGGCTCGGCAGCGAGCGCGTGGGGCTCTCCTCGGATCTGTCGCGGATCGAGGACCTCGACGTCGCGAGCGCCGCGCTCGAGCTGCAGCGGCTGCAGATCTTCTACGAGGGCGCGCTCGCCTCGGGCGCGCGCCTCGTGCAGACGTCCCTCCTCGACTTCCTGCGGTAGGCGCCCGGACCCTGCCCGGGGCCGCGGTGCCGCGCGCGGCGTCCGGCGAAGCGACTTCCGGAGGGCAGGATTTGCCGCGGGATCACGGCGGGGACGGGAGGCCGCCGGCCGCTATCCGCGCGGGTCATGCGCCACGACTCCAGTGGGAGGCCTGGAACGCGTTTTGCTTTCCTTCGCCCCGAGGAGATCGGCATGGGCGAGATGGAGAAGTCGGGGCGGGCACCGGACCCGGGCATCGAGGCGCTTCGGGCGCTCGCGCTGCCCGATCGATTGCTCGCGCTCTACGGCTACGGGATCGAGGGCTGCGCCCAGCGGAATGCCGACGCCGTGACGGCGGCGATGCAGGAGCTGATCGGCCTCCTCGACTTCGATCGCGGCGAGACGGCTCACGCCTTCTTCCGCCTCTACGCCTTGTGCTTCGCCCGGTGCCGCGAGGGCCGGTTCGACCAGGTGGGCTTCATCCTGCGAGCGCTCCACGACGCCTGGGCCCGGGCGCTCGAGGAGGTGTCGCTCGGCGACGTCCGCGCGCCGGCTGACTCCGGGACGACCGCGCCGGCCGATCAGCCGCGCCGATCGTAGTACGACGGCGACAGCGGCATCGGCCCCTGATAGGACGCGAGCGACTGGCGGCTCCGCCCGATCTCGGCGAGCCGGTGGCGCACGCGCGTCTTCTCCGCCTCGATCATCGCCACCAGCTCGTTGTTCAGCTCGATCATCCGGCTCACGGCGGCGGCGCTCTCGGTGGCGTACCGCTCGAGCTGGTCGGCGTCGCCGGGCGCGTCAGCCGGCGGCATGCCGAGCGCCTCGATCCGCTCGAGGATCGCCTCGCGCCGGCGGACGAACTCCTCGCCGTCGGCGTTCGCGTCCTGCGCGAGCCGGGCGCGGAAGCGCTCGGTGAGGCGCTCGGCCTCGCGGTAGAGGTCGGCCCGCTTCGCGGCCACGCCGAGGGCGGCGGTCGCGGGCTCGACGTCGGACGTCCGGTCCGCGGCCGGCTCGCTATGCCGCATGGCGGCTCGCCCGCACGGCGGCCTCGAAGCCGTCGCGCAGCTCCTGGAGCAGGTCCACCACGACCGACACGTGGGCGCGACTCTTCGCGATCAGGCCCTGGGTCAGGTGGAGCAGCATGAAGTCGTAGAGACGCCCGAGATTCGCGGCGATGTCACCGCCGGCCTCCGGGTTGAGCGCTCCGGACAGCTCCCCGATGATGGCGTGCGCACGGGACAGGCGCTGGGCGAAGGCGCCGGTGTCGCCCTTGTCCAGACCCTCGCGCGCCTGCAGCAGGAACCGGATGGCGCCGTCGTAGAGCAGCACCACGATGCGGGCGGGGTCCGCGGTCGTCGTGTCCACGGACTGATAGATTCCGAGCTGATGGCCGTTCATGGTCCCCCCAAGCGATCGTCTAGGACGACGCGGTGATGCTCTTGCTGAGGCTCTGGAGCTGGCTCTGGAGCGCCGAGCCCGTCTGCTGGAGCTTTGCGACGAGCTGCTCGAGGCTCGAGAACTGGACGCGCAGCCTGCGCTCCGTCGCGTCGAGCCGCGTCTGGGCGTTGTCGATGTCCTTCTGCGTGTTCCGGATCGAGCTCGTGATGGCGTCCTGGCGGACCGCGATGACCCCGCTCACGCTCCTGGTCGCGAGGGTCGCCTGCTCGCCGAGGAGCGTGGCGATGCCGCTGGTGCCGCTCGCCCCCGCGATCAGATCGCGCACGCCGGTGGCGTCGTTGGTGAGCGCCTGCTGGAACCGCGTGGCGTCGAGAGACAGCGTGCCGTCCTTCTGCGTGGTCACGCCGACGTCGGCGAGCGCCGAGATCGCGGCGCCGAAGCGCGTGGCGATGACGGAGCTCAAGCTCCGGCGAATCTGGCGCGCCGCGGCGTCGCCGGTGAACGCGCCCCTCCTGACCGAGCCGTCGCTGGCGACCACGGCGGCCGCCTGGCTGTCGATGGCCTTCACGACGTCGTTGTAGGCGTCGATCAATCCCTGCACGCGCGACTGGGTGGCCGCCTTGTCGACGTCGATCGCGAGGTCGGTGCTGCCCGAGCCCGCCTTGAGCGTGATCGTGACCCCGTCGAGCACGTCCGAGAACGTGTTGGTGCTGCGCGTGAAGCTGCCGACCCCGGTGATGGTGAACGCGGCGTCGGCCGCGGTCTGCGTGTTCGCGATCGACAGGGTGGTCGGATCGTTCACGATCACGATGTCGTTGGCCGCGCCCGTGCTGTTGCTCGCGATCGTGAGCTTCCAGGCGGGCGCCGCCGCCGTGCCCGCGTTCACGACGGTCGCCCGCACGCCGGCGTTCTTGTCGTTGATGGCCTTCGCGAGGAGGGAGAGCGACGTGGTCTCGTCGACGGGAATCGCGATCACGGGCCCGCTCGCGCCCAGGCGGAACTGGAAGCTCCCGGGCGCGGTCGCGATCGAGTCGGTGAGCGTGGCCTTCGTGGCGCCGGCGGCCGCGAGCGAGCCGCGGGCCAGCGCCGTGACGGTGAACGTGTACGTGCCCCGCGTGCTGCCGGGCCCCGCCGTGGCGGTGGCCACCGTCTCGCTCGACGACGTGGCGGAGCGCGCGAAGAAGGTCTCGGGGTCGTCGAGCGCCTCGGCGCGCGACTTCAAGGTCAACAGGCGCGCGTTGAGGTCCTGGAACGCCGTCCCCTGCGCCTGGTACTTGACCTTCTTCGTGTCGAGGACCGTGATGTTCCGGCGATCGACGGCCAGGAGCTGCTCGACGAGGCCGTTCGTGTCGAGCCCCGTGGCGAGTCCACCGACCGGGATGGCAGCCATGACGTGTCGCGCTCAGTCGCTTTGTGCTGCCGCGGGGGGCGGTTGGCCGCCCCCCGCGACCGGGTGCGTTGCTATTGACCCCGCAGCAGCGTGAGGGCTGCCTGGGGCGCGGAGTTGGCCTGGGCGAGGATCGCGATGCCCGCCTGCTGCAGGATCTGGCCCTTGGTGAGGGCCGCGGTCTCCGCGGCGAAGTCGGCGTCGAGGATGCGCGAGCGCGCCTCGGACACCTTCTCCGACACGACGCCGAGGTTGGCGATGGTCGAGGTCAGGCGGTTCTGGAGCGCGCCGAGATCGCCGCGCCCCGAGGAGATCGTGTCGAGGATCGAGTCGACGACGAGCAGGGTCGTGCTGGCCGCCGACACGGTGGAGACGGAGAGCGAGAGGAGCGTGGTCGAGGTGGCGGCCGTCGTGCCCTCGCCGCCGATCTGCGCCTGCGTCGCGGCGTCGCCGAGGGTCGTGGTGATCGTGCCGGACGCCTGCAGCCGCACGCTGCCGCGCGCGACGACGCTCTCCGTCGCGACCGCCGTCGTGAAGCCGAAGACCTCGCCGCCCGTCGTGTTGGCGCCGGTGCCGCTGGCCGCCAGCGAGATGTTGCGGCCGTCGGCGGCCGAGAGGGTGATGGCCGTGCCGCTGCCCGCGGCCGCCGTCACGCCGCTCACCTGGGAGTTGATCGCGTCGATCAGCTGCTGGCGCCGCGCGGAGGCGCTGCCGCCGTTCAGGTTGACGACCACGTTCTGGCCGTTGAGCGTGAAGGTGTTCGTGGTCCCGTCGATGTTGATCGCGTTGGCGAACGCGCCGCCCGTCGAGTACGTGGTCGCCTGCACCGTGGCCACGACGCCGGTCGAGGAGCTGATCTCGTTGATGACCTTGGCGACGGCGAGGCCGCTGCGCGTGCCCTGGATGAACGACGCCGTGTCGTCGCTCGACGTGGTCTGCCGGGTGAAGGCCACGCCCTTGGGGCCGCTCACCTGGATGTCCGTGCTGGAGTCGACGCCGAGGTACGTGTTGGCGTCGGCGGCGCCGACCGCCGTCACGTCCGCCGTGAACGTGAGGGTCTGGCTCGCCACCGACCCGGACAGCGCGGAGGCCTTGTAGTTGGCCACCGTGGCGCTGACCGTCTGTCCCGCCTCGACGCCGACCTGGAACGCGGCGCTGAACGAGCCGTCGAGGATCGCCGTGGAGCCGAACTTCGTCTGGGTCGCGATACGGGTGACCTCGCTGATGAGCGACTGCACCTCGGCGTTCAGGCTGGTCCGGTCCGAGGTGGAGTTCGTGCCGTTGGCCGACTGCACCGCGAGCTCCTTGATGCGGGTCACGATGCTGGTGATCTCGGAGAGCGCGCCTTCCGCCGTCTGGAGGATGGCCACGCCGTCGTTGGCGTTTCGGATGGCCTGGTTGAGGCCGCGGATCTGCGCGCCCAGGCGGGTCGAGATCGCGAGCCCGGCCGCGTCGTCGGAGGCGTTGTTGACGCGCAGGCCGGACGAGAGACGCTGCAGCGCGCGGTTCAGCTGGAGGCCGCTCGTCTCCAGATTTCGCTGGGCGTTGAGGGCCGGTACGTTGGTGTTGACTACGAGTGCCATGGTCCGCTCCTTCGTCGTGAGAAAGTATGGAACCCCTGCCGGGCCTTGCCGTTCTGGCTCGGCCCCAAGGGGCCCGTTGTTTTGCCGTCCCGGCTGGATGAGGCCGCCGCTGCTGCCGCGTCCTCCCTACGCTGGCTTGATCGGTGCAGGGCGGAACGAACTTGAGCGGCTTTCGCGGGTCGTCCGCCTCGCCTCGGCGCCTGGCGCGCGGCGCCCCGTGACGGATTGCGACCTCAAGCCCGCACCGTCCCACGTCGATCTCGAGTTCATGGACGGGTCCCATGGGAGCGACGCCAGAGTGCAGTGGGCGGTTGCCCACCGCATGCCCACCGCGCTCAGGCTCTATGGCCTGTGCCGCCTCGGGGCGGCCGGATGTCGGGCCGGAGACGCGGCCCGCGTGATGGGCGTGCTCGTCGAGATGGTGGGCCTGCTCGACTTCCGCTCCGAGGAGGCGGCCCGCGGGATGTTCGAGATCTACGACGAGGGCATCGAGTCCGCCGCCCGCGCGGAGTTCGCGATGCCGCTCCGGCTCTTCGAGGCGCTCCTGGACATGCTCGCGCCGACGATGCCGGCCATCGCGCGCCTTGCGGAGCACGGCGACGACCCGGGGCGACTGACGAGGGCGGCAGACTTTTCCGACGCCGGGCGTCGTCTCGGGAGGGAACGCCGAGGGCGCCCGATCGAGATTTCGTGGAGTTCCGCCGACACCCGGCCTGGCCCGCCGATTGCCTCGGTGTGGCGCGGCCTGGACCACGCACATGGGAACCCTCGTCCGCGCGATCGTCATCGCCCTCGCTCCATTCGCGACGGCTCTCGTCGCGACGGGCGGACTGGCGGTGGCCGCGCCCGAGGGCACAGCCCCGGTTGCCACCGACCGCGCGGGGAGCGCCCGTGCGCCCGACGCGTCCGGGCGCTCCGGCACCGCCGCGGGCTGGCTCAGGATCCCTGACGGCTCCCGCGCGCGCTACGCCGAGGAGATCCGCGAGACCGCGCGCCGCCACGACGTCAGCACCGCGCTGGTCGAGGCCGTGATCCAGGTGGAGTCGGCGTTCAATCCACTCGCCGTGTCGCCGAAGGGCGCGCGCGGGCTGATGCAGCTCATGCCGCGCACCGCGAGCGCGCTCGGCGTGCAGGATGCGTTCGACCCGCGCCAGAACATCGAGGGCGGCGTCCGGCACCTTCGCCATCTCATCGATCGCTACGCCGGCGACCTCGCGCGCGCGCTCGCCGCCTACAATGCCGGCGAGGGCGCCGTGGAGTACTACCGCGGCATCCCTCCCTATCCGGAGACGCGGCGCTACGTGGAGAAGGTGCTCGACCGCCACCGCTCAGGCGCGATCCGCCACGAGGATCGGCCGGCCGTGGAGGCGGCCGCCACGCCGCCCGAGCCGGCCGACCCGACGCCGTCGGGAGCGACGATCGCGCGCCGTCCTGGCGAGCTCTTGCCGGAATTGCCGCTGGTCGACGACGCGCGCCGCACGGGCCGCCTCCTGCGGGCGACCGACGGGGTCGAGCGCCCCGCGCTCGAGCCGGTCGCGCACGTGCTGGCCCGCATGCGCCAGCAGAGCGCCCTCCGCTGACCGCCCGCCTTCCGTAGCCCGCCCGCCCTCCCTACTCTTCCTCCGGTCGATTCGGGGAATCACCTGATTGCCCCCCGGCCGGGGGGCGAGAGCATGGCGGTGAGGACTGCTGCGTGGAGCGGCGAGGACCACGGCGTCAGGGACGGCGGCGATGGCTCCGGGGCATCGCCCTCGCGGTACCGCTCGCTCTGGGCCACGGCGACGCGGACGCGGCCGACCGCTTTGCGGTCGTCGACCTCGGCACGCTCGGCGGCGACGCCAGCGCGGCGGCCGGCATCAACGCGTCCGGTCAGGTGGTGGGCTGGTCGGCGACCGCGACGGGTCCGACCCGCGCATTCCTCTACGCCGGCGGGACGATGACCGCGCTCGGCACGCTCTCCGGCGGTCGCGACAGCCAGGCCACCGCGATCAACGACCGCGGCGAGGTCGTGGGCTTCGCGGGGATCAACGAGTTCGGCCCGAGGTTCCCCGAGTTCACGCAGGGCTTCATCTGGCAGGACGGCGCCATGAAAACGCTCGGGACGCTCTACTGCCCGTGCACGTTCACTCAGCGCTACGGAACGAGCGTGGCCTACGCCATCAATGCGAGCGGCCAGGTGGTGGGTGACTCCGGGACGGTCAGGGGAGAGTCGGTGCGGCATGCGTTCGTCTGGCAGCAGGGCGCCATGCGGGAGGTCGGCGGCGGCGCGGGCAGCACGTCGACGAGCTTTGCCTACGCCATCAACGCTGCCGGCCACGTCGCCGGCGCGTTCAACGGGCGCGCCGCGGTCTGGGAGGGCGAGACGAGGCGAGATCTGGGCGCGCTGCCCGGCCACGTCGCGAGCGCCGCGCGGGGGATCAACGCCGCGGGGGTCGTCGTCGGCGAGTCGGGCGGAGCGATGGACTCGCGCGCGGCGCTCTGGCGCGCCGGCACCATCGTGGATCTGGGCGCGCTGCCCGGCGACGCGGCCAGCCAGGCCAGCGCGATCAACGCCGCGGGCGACGTCGTCGGCTGGTCGGGATCCGCTGACGGCGCCGCGTCGCGGGCCGTCCTCTGGCGCGGCGGCGCCATCTCCGATCTGAACGATCTGATTCCGGCGGGTTCCGGCTGGACGCTCACGCGCGCCGCGTCGATCAACGACGCGGGGCACATCGTCGGCGCGGGCATTCGCAACGGCCGGCCGCGCGCGTTCCTGCTCACGCCCGCGGGGCCGGTCGCGCCCGGGCCCAGATGAGGAGCGAGCGGCGCAGCGGGACGCCGTGACGCGATCAGGCGCCGCGCAAGGCCTCGAGGTGCGGCCGCGCGCGCGCGAAGGCGGCCACGATCTCGTCGACGAGCGCCCGCCATTCCGCGGGGCGCGGACCGGGCGCCACCGGCCCCTCGACCTCGCGCTCGAGCCGCGCGCACGATGACGAGAGCCCGCGTGCGCCCACCGTGGCGGACGCTCCCTTCAGCGCGTGGGCGGCGCGGCCGAGGTCGTGCCAGTTCTCGCTGTCGAGCGCGGACCTGAGCACCGCGAGACGCTGCTCGCCCTCGCGGAGGAACGTCGTGAGGATCTCGGCGAGGACCTCCGGGCCGGCCGTGCCGCCGAGCTCGCGCAGCTCGGCGAGCACCTCGGCATCCATGTCGGGCTCGTTCGCGCCGCTCGCCCGCGGGCCGGCCGGCGCCGGCTCGGACGGGGCCAGGAGCCAGCGATCGAGGATCTCCCGGAGCGCCGCGGCGCGGATCGGCTTCGACAGATAGTCGTCCATGCCGGCGGCGAGGCAGCGCTCGCGATCGTCGTGAACGGCCTGCGCCGTCAGCGCGACGATCGGCACGCGCCGCGAGCCCGACGCGGACTCCCGGGCACGGATGGCGCGGGTGGCCTCGTAGCCGTCGAGCCTCGGCATCTGGCAGTCCATCAGGACGAGGTCGTACGCCGTCCGGGCCGTCGCCGTCACGGCCTCCTCGCCGTCGACCGCCACGTCGCTCTCGCAGCCGGCGCGCGAGAGCAGCTCGACCGCGACCTTGCGGTTCACCACGCCGTCCTCGACGACGAGGACGCGGCCGAGCGCGGCCGCACGGCTTCCTGACGCCCCCGGGCCCTTCATGACGGCGGCGGCCTCGCGGAGCCGCTCGCTCCCGCTCGTCATGCGGGCGCGTCCGCCGCGGTCGACGCCGGCTCTGCCGCGGCGGTGTCGGCCGGCACGGCGGTCTCGACCGCGGTGGCCGACGCGAGACCCACGCACACGACGAGCCGCTCGCCGCCCTCGGTCTCGAAGGGCACGACGATCTTCCACCTCCCGGCATCGGCCGGGGCCGACTCGACGGCGATCGTCGGCAGGCCGATCTTGAGCGGCAGCCCCCGGCTTTCGAGCCCGGCGAGGACGCGGCCGCCCACGGTGTTGATCAGCTCGCCGAAGGCGTCGCCCGCGCCGTCGTCGATCGTCATCGGCGCCCCGACCATGCGCTCGGCCAGCTTCTCCACGTCGGCGCGCGTGGCCGCGAGACCGACGCACACGCAGGGCAGGTCGGGGCCGCCGCGCAGCTCCACCGTCGACCAGACCTCGCCGACGAAGCTCGCCAGCGCGTCCGCGGGCAGGACCCGCGCCTCCTGCATCGTGGTCACGCCGAGCGTCTGGCGGGTCGACGTCACCACGTCCTCGCGGAGCTGGTCGTCGAGCGGACCCAGCGCCGCGGGACGCGCCGTGGGCTCGGACGCGACGATGCGCGAGAAGGTCTTGCGGAAGCTGTCGGGGATGAACGTCTTCGGGAGCAGCCCGTCGTAGACCTTGGCGTCCTCGCCCTCGGGCTCCGGCCCGTCGGCGCAGAGAAAGAGCTTCACCGACTTCCGCTGGCGCCGGATCTTCCGCGAGAGATCGGGCGCGGACGGCAGCCGGAGCCCCGAGCCGATCACGACGATCTCGGGTTGCCACTCCGCGAGGACGCGCGCCGCCTCCCGCCCGTTGTCGACGTGCGCGATCTCGTAGTCCTCCTCGAAGAGGCCCACGAAGAACGCGGCGAAGTTGACGTCGGCGTCGACCAGGAGGACGCGCCGGCCGCCGACGGCCGACCGCGACGGGCGCACCGCCGACGGCCGCTGGGCGCCGGTCGGCCGCCGCTCGATGGCGGTGAGCAGGTTCAGGATGCGCCCGTCCATCAGGAGCGGGCGCAGCGGCTTCACCAGGTAGTCCGAGATGCCGAGGCTGATCGCGCGCTGCACCGTGGATTGATCCGAGAGCGCCGACAGCACGACGACCGGCAGCGACCGGTGGGCGGGATCGGCGCGCAGGGCCTCGAGCACCTCGAGCCCATCCATGACCGGCATGCGCAGGTCGAGGAACATCACGTCGACGCCGCCCTTGTCGATGACGTCGAGCGCCCGGCTGCCGTCCTCCGCCTCGGTGACGAGCGCGGCGAAGTGCTGCTTCAGGAGCGACTTCAGGACGGTGCGCGACGTCCCGTCGTCGTCGGCGATCAGAATCTTGAGCTGGCGGTTCCCCCGCGATGAGGCCCCGTGCGAGGCGCCCGTGCCGACGTCGTGGCCGGTGGCGTCCGAGGAAGTCTTCACTCGAGAGATATCGGGGCGGCCCTCCACAACCTTGAGCGGGTAGGCACGCGGTGGACATCCGGGCAAGATCTGCCGGGCCCGGCCGGGTCGAGCGGCGGGCGCCACCGGGATCGACCCCCTCGACGTCAACCGACGCGGGCAGTTGCGGCGCTCCGGCCCTCGCCGTCGGGCGCGCCCCGGGGGCGGCACGCGGCTTGCCATTTCGCGCTAATCGAGATGACGGCTTCAGCCGATAGATCTGCCGATCAGCCTATGCCCGGGGGAGGGGACGCCCGATGGATGACCTGATGCGCGAGTTCTTGACGGAGAGCGCCGAGAACCTCGCCATGCTCGACCAGACAATCGTGGATCTGGAGCAGCGGCCCTCGCCCGAGGCGCTCGCGTCGATCTTCCGCACGATGCACACGATCAAGGGCACGTGCGGGTTCCTCGGCCTCCCGCGGCTCGAGGGCGTGGCCCACGCCGCCGAGGACGTGCTCGGACGGCTGCGCGAGAACCAGCTCCCTGTCACCGCCTCGGTCATCACGGCCATCCTGCGGGCAGTGGATCGCATCAAGGTCATCCTCGCCGGGCTCGAGTCGACGGAGACGGAGCCCGAGGGCGAGGACGGCGACGTGACGCGCCCGTTGCAGGCGTTCGCGGCGAGCGAGGCGGAAGCCCGCGCGACGGCGGCCGCGGGCAAGGCCGCCCCGGCGAGACCGGTGGCGGAGGCGTCGGCTGCGCCCCCTCCGGCCGCAGCGGTCGCGGCCGCGCGGCGCGATGTGGGCGCCGCCCCGGCAGCCGCGCCCGCCGAGGCCGGCGATCCCGTCACGAGCGCCGTCGCCAACCAGACGCTGCGCGTGAGCGTGGACATCCTCGACCAGCTCATGAACATGGTCGGCGAGCTGGTCCTGACCCGCAATCAGCTCCTCCAGCTCACCAAGGCCGACGAGGACAGCCACTACGGCGAGCCGGTGCAGCAGCTGAATCGCGTCACCTCGGGATTGCAGGAGGCGGTGATGAAGACGCGCATGCAGCCCATCGGCAACGCCTGGGCCAAGCTGCCGCGACTCGTCCGCGACCTGTGCCAGGCGAGCGGCAAGCAGATCGAGCTGGTGATGCACGGCGCGGAGACGGAGCTGGACCGCCAGATCCTCCAGTCGATCCAGGACCCGCTCGTGCACATGGTGCGCAACTCCGCCGACCACGGCATCGAGCCGCCCGACGTGCGGCGCGGGGCCGGCAAGCCGCCGTCGGGGACCATCACCCTCAACGCGTACCACGAGGGCGGACACATCATCATCGAGATCGCCGACGACGGCGCCGGCATCAACGTGGCCCGGGTGCGACAGCGCGCCATCGAGCGCGGCCTCGTGAGCGCGGAGGCGGCGGCCGCGCTGCCGGAGAACCGCGTCCTCGAGTTCATCTTCGCGCCCGGGTTCTCGACGGCCGCCGAGATCACCGCGGTGTCCGGCCGCGGAGTCGGCATGGACGTGGTGAAGACGAACATCGAGCGCATCGGCGGCGTCGTCGACGTCGGCTCCCGCGCCGGCCGCGGCACCACGATCCGCGTCAAGATCCCGCTCACGCTGGCGATCATCTCGGCGCTGATCGTCGGCAACCGCGACCAGGCCTTCGCGATCCCGCAGATCGGCATCGTGGAGCTGGTGCGCGTCGCCGAGGAGAATCGCCAGCTCATCGAGGAGGTGCACGGCTCGCCCGTGCTCCGGCTGCGCGATCACCTGCTGCCCCTGGTGCGCCTCGACGCCGTGCTCGGCTTGCCGCGCTCGAGCGAGAGTCGCGACCTCATCATCGTCGTGGCGCAGGTGGGCGAGGCGCGCTTCGGCCTCGTGGTCGACGAGGTCTTCGACACGCAGGAGATCGTGGTCAAGCCGATCGGCCGGCTCGTCAAGGACATCAACCTCTACGCCGGCACCACGATCCTCGGCGACGGCCGCGTGATCATGATCCTCGACGCCGCGGCCATCTCGAGCAAGGCGCACGCGATCGCCGCCAGCACGCGGGAGAGCGCGGGCGCGCCGGGGGCGGCGTCCGGGGCCGGACCCGCGACTACGGGAACCGACGAGCGCATGAGCCTGCTGCTCTTCCGGAGCGGCGCCGAGGCCGTGCAGGCGGTGCCGCTGTCGCTCGTCACGCGCCTCGAGGAGATTCCGGTGTCGAAGATCGAGGTGGCGGCTGGCCGCTACCTCGTGCAGTACCGGGGAGCGCTCCTGCCGCTCGTGCCGGCGGGCGACGGCCTGTCGCTGGCGGCGGTCGACCCGCGGCCCGTGATCGTGTTCGCCAACGGCGAGCGCGCGATGGGCCTCGTCGTCGACCAGATCCTCGACATCGTCGAGTCCACGGTGCGCATCGAGGCCGCCGGCGGGCGCCCCGGCATCCTGGGGGCGGCCATCGTGAACGGCGCCGCCACCGAGGTGATCGACACCTACTACTACCTGCAGCAGGCGGGCGACTGGGTCGGGCGCGACGGGGAGGACGGCGCGCCCCAGCGCCTGCTGCTGCTCGAGCCCTCGAACTTCTATCGCGACCTGCTCGCGCCGAAGCTCCGGGCGGCCGGCTACGAGGTGGTGGCCGAGGCCACGCCCGAGGCCGCGCTCGCGCGCTTCGAGCGCGGACAGAAGTTCGACGCCGTGCTGGCCGATTTCGACGAGGGCGGCGCGCGCGCGATGAACCTCGCGATCACGATCCGGGAGCAGTTCGGCATCGCGGACGCGGCGCTCCTCGCGCTCGCGCGCAAGGTGACGCCGGAGGATCAGCGGTGCGCGCTGGCGGCCGGCTTCGCCGCGTGCGTGCCGAAGGCGGACCGCGACGCCGTGGTGGCGGGCATCCAGAGCGTGCTGCACTTCCAGGAGGCGGGGCGATGAGCGAGGCGAAGGAGGCGCGCAGCGGTGAGTTCATCTCCTTCCGGGTCGGCGGGCAGCTCCTCGGCATGCCGGTGCAGATGGTCCAGGAGGTGCTGACGGCCCAGCGGATCACCCGGGTGCCGATGGCGCCGCCGGAGGTCGCGGGGTTCCTCAACCTGCGCGGGCAGATCGTGACCGCGGTCGACCTGCGCGCCCGCCTGGACCTGCCGCCGCGCGACGACGGCCGCGAATCGCTGAACGTCGTCGCCCGCGACCAGGAGGAGCTGTTCAGCCTGCTCGTCGACGAGGTGGGCGACGTGATCGAGGTGAGCGCCGACATCTTCGAGCTGCCGCCGCCAACCCTGTCGGAGCGGTGGCGCGGGGTGTGCGAAGGCGTGTATCGGCTCAAGGACGAGCTGCTGGTCTCCATCAACTTCCCCGCGTTGTTGACCCTGCACTGATCAGCGCGGCGATCGCATGGCACGGGGCTCAGGGGACACCTTCACAAGGAGAGGATCGAGCATGGCGACGATGACGAAGCGCACGGACGACGCGAGCGGGGCACACAACGGGAACGGGCACGGCCGTGGCAACGGTCACGGCCGGCCGCGCCGCTCGGGGGCCGTGATGGAGCACGAGCACGCGGCGGCCCACACCGCCGAGGTCGAGGCCCTCCGACGGTCGCAGGCCGTGATCGAGTTCAACCTGGACGGCACGGTGATCACGGCCAACGACAACTTCCTCCGGGCGATCGGCTACGCGCTCGAGGAGATCCAGGGCAAGCACCACTCGACGTTCGTGGACGACGCCTACCGGCAGAGCCAGCAGTACCGGGAGTTCTGGGCGAAGCTCGGGCGGGGCGAGTACGACGCGGGCGAGTACAAGCGCCTCGCCAAGGGCGGCAAGGAGATCTGGATCCAGGCCTCGTACAACCCGATCCGGGACCGGGACGGCCGGCGGTACAAGGGCGGGAAGTACGCGACGGAGAGCACGGACCAGGTGATGAAGAGCGCGGACTCCGCCGGGCAGCTGGCGGCGATCGGCAAGTCGCAGGCGGTGAGCGAGTGCAACCAGGACGGC
>Ga0187894_10004946_pt1 | contig 13939 bp, 8 predicted proteins | sample GBC1701081metaG_FD_136650 | JGI IMG/M metagenome (GOLD analysis project Ga0187894, IMG submission 136650) | White microbial mat communities from a lava cave in the Kipuka Kanohina Cave System on the Island of Hawaii, USA - GBC170108-1 metaG ...
CCTTCCTCGACAACCTCTAACCACTGACCAAGCCCCCGGATTATGCCGAGCAACCACCACCACCCAGCCCGCTCACCACCACCCCTACCCCAACCTCGGCATAATCCGGCACTCGGCATAAGCGGACTTATGCCGAACTCGGCATAAGTCCGCGTAGCGGACCAGCCGCCAGTTCCCCAGCCCTTTGCGGCGACGCGTCCGCCGTCGCATGTCGGTCGACATCACGGTGTGCCAGGTCTCGGCGAAGTGCTCGTCGAGTGCTGACAAGGCGATGTTGGCCAGCAGCGGCGAGAGGACTCCTCCCACGCAGGTGGCAACTTCGAGTTCGAGGTGAGGCTGCCGCTGGTGGGTGGGGGAGGTGCGCGGTGTTCAGTGACATAGTGTGTAGTGTTCTTGTGTCATGGAAGGTCATAGGGCCACCGCACAGTTGCTGGCAGAGCGCATCAATGCCGCCGTCGGGCAACTTACACTGCCGGGATTCCAAACAACCTAGCCTCCAACAAACCCGGGGCAGTTCACTCGACCATGGCTTCCACGGGTCGTGCCCCGTCAAGTGGTGTAGGCGTTGGTCGCGCGTTTCCTTCGAGTTGACCGGTGATCGCTCAGCCGGTCACGGACAGTAGTTGCGCGGGCTCCTCCTTCTGGTTGCTCGTGTCGGGGTTGTCGATGGCAGGTTGGCGACAGGCGCGTAAGGCTTCTTGGGACATGTAGCGTCGGGTGACGGCCCATTCGTCGTGCTGCTCAGCCAACACCGCACCGACCAGGCGGATCACTGCGGGGCGGTTGGGGAAGATCCCGACGACGTCGGTGCGGCGGCGGATTTCTTTGTTCAGTCGTTCTTGGGGGTTGTTCGACCAGATCTGCTTCCACACATCACGCGGGAAGGCCGTGTAGGCCAGCACGTCCGGCGCGGCCTCGTCCAACAGATCGGCCGCGGCATCGAACTTGATCGCACGCAACTGGTCCGTGACCCGGTGCAGCTGCGCCCAGGCGTCTTGGGGGCGCTCTTGCGCGAAGATCGTGCGGACCAGCGAGGCGGCCATCGCCTGCGCGTGGCGGGGGATCTTGGCCAACAGGTTGCGCATGAAGTGAGTCCGACAACGCTGCCAGGACGCACCCTCCAGCACCGCCGCGATCGCGTTGCGCAGCCCGCCGTGGGCATCAGAGATCACCAGCTTGACCCCGCACAGCCCCCTGGCGACCAGGCCGCGCAAGAACGCCGTCCAGGTGGCGCCGTCCTCTGCCGAGCCGATGTCGACTCCGAGGATCTCGCGTTGGCCCTCGGCGTTGACCGCGGTCGCGACCAGCACCGAGGTATTCACGATACGCCCGCCCTCGCGGACTTTGATGACCAGCGCGTCGATCCACACGAAGATGTGCGGGCCGGCGTCCAACGGCCGGTCCCGCCAGGCATCGACGACCTCGTCCAGCTGCCCACAAATGCGTGACACCTGCGATTTCGAGATCCCCTCGAGGCCCATCGCCTTGGCTAGGTCATCGACTCGGCGGGTGGACACACCCTCCACGTAGGCCTGGGCGACCACCGTGCACAACGCCTGCTCGGACCGTCGGCGGGCGTCAAGAAAGCTCGGGAAGTAGCTGCCGGTCCGCAGCTTAGGGATCGCCAAGTCGATGCTGCCCACCCGAGTGTCCCACTGCCGCTGGCGGTAGCCGTTGCGTTGTGTCGTGCGCCTGTCGGGGGCGCGTTCACCGTGCTCGGCGCCGATCTGGGCGGTCACCTCCTCGTTCATCAATGCCTCGGCCAGCACGCGTACGCCTTCCCGTAGGAAGTCCAGGTCCGCGTCGAGCTTGCCGAGTAGGTCTGCAAGGTCCACCTTGGTGTTGGCCACCGTGTGCTCCGTTCTCGAGATCTTGGATCGACCTCGAAGGAAACGCGGTGGCCTTCGCCGTCACGAACTCACGCACGGTCACCGCACAACCCCGCCGCGAGCGTTTCGCCCGGGTGCTACAGGCCGTGATTTCTGTGATTACCGTGCTGTTACACCAGCTCCAGGGACTCTAACCTTCCAACGCGCGAGGTGCTCGTGCGGTTGCGGTGCGGTCGGTTCTTGGCGCCGAATACGGTCCGTACCTGCGGCACGTCCAGCCGGCAGCGGGTACGGTCGATGAGCCGTTGGAACACCCGCTCCATTCGCGCGCCGGAGCGGAACAGCAGGTTGCGGCTGCTTGCGCCACCAGTGCCGGAACCCTCCCGGCGAGTGACACACCACCGGGTTGTAGGCGTTCAACACGATCCGGTCTGGACAGTCATACCCGCCGTCGAGCAGATCCCCGTAATGCTGGGTGAAGCCGCCAGTCCCCCCGTCAACCATCCGCATAGCTTGCCAACGCTGCCCCGAAGGGCCACTGGTTCCGGGCGAAGTCCCGGAACCGGCGTAGAGGACTTGGACCGGCGAACGTGTTGGGCTTGAGTCAAGTTCCGCGAGTCATGGTGCACGCGCCGCGCGCTGCTGCGGCCACTGTTGTGTGGAGCATTCCGGCGGTGGCCAGATCCCTGAATGCTCCACAAACCCACCGCCAAGTCCGCATGCGGACGCCCGCACCGTCAGGCTTCGTCGGGCCGGGGCGAAGCCCCGCTAGCGCTAGCTGGCTGCCTGTAGGATGCGCGCGCGGTCAGTCGGCGGTCTGCTCGGCTGGTGATGCGCGCACCACGGGTCGCCGCTGCCCAAGCTTGTCGGCCAGCCGGCCGACGGCGCGGGCGCAGCCTGGCGTTCGGCCTGCTCGGCTTGAGGTCGGGACGAGGCTGTGGGTGCGGCTGGGGCGGTGTGGACGTACGCGCACCGTCAGGGTCCTTTTTTGCCCGTGCGTACCCCGGCCGGGGTGGCTGTGCAGACCGTTTACGATCACTACGACCACAGCGTAGGGCCGCTTTTGACCGTTGACCGGCGAATTATCCAGGACGACGCAGACGCTTGATGCCACAGGCGTTGCCCGCTGGATGGCAAGCAGGGGGCGTCGCATGCTCGCGCGCGCAGCAGGAGCGTCTCGTCCACCCTTTGGCCTCTCCCGAAGAGCTTTGCGCCGTGGCGCACAGGCCCAGCCGCGGCCGTGGGCAGACCAGGCGGCTGTGCTGTGGATGCCGACAGGCCAGGCGGGGACCGTAGTTGTCTGCAGCGGGCTGTCGGGCTGGACGGGCTCAGCGGGCGGGGGCCTTCGGCACGTTCCCGCCCGCACGGCGGGTGGTGGGCCGGCTTTGACCGGGTGGTGGCGTGGCGGTGGGGTATGCGCGCGTCTGTGGTGCGCTGGGATCGGGGCCGTCCTGGGGATGGCTGTCTTCGGACGCCTGGGCGCTGTGGGAGACGCCGTGTCGCACGACAGTGACCGCGCGCGCTGAGCAACGGACGGCACAGCGCCAAGGGCGACATGTGGGCGTTGGTGTCCTGTCAGCTGTCCTGACGGCGGCGGGTGACTCGACGCCCACAGCATCCGACGGGCGTGCGCTCCCACCGCCTGCCCTGCAGGCTGAGCACGTCAATGCCACAGCACTCCATCGCATGCCAGACTATGGAACTCACCCGCGGCGACGGCGATGGCCTCCTTACCACGGAGAAGGTCGACGACCTGCACAGGCTTCGACTGATCATCTGTCTGACCGTTGCCGAGCCGGCCATTCTCGCCGCGCCCCCAGGCCCATATGCTGCCGTCGTCCAGCAGCGCCAGACTATGCCACGAGCCTGCGGCGACGGCGAGGGCCTTCGCGGTCACGCTGCGGGGGAAGTCGACCTCCACGGGTCTCGACTGATCAACTGTTGTCTGGCCGATGCCGAGCTGACCATAGGAGCGGTCCCCCCAGGCCCATACGCTGCCGTCGCCCAGCGCCGCCAGACTATGCAGCCAGCCCGCGGCGACGGCGATAGCGTTCGCTGTCACGCTGCGGGGGAAGTCGACCTCCACGGGTGTCGACTGATTGGCCTGCTGGCCGTTGCCGAGCTGACCCTGACCGCCGCCTCCCCAGGCCCATACGCTGCCATCATCCAGCAGCGCCAGACTATGGTACCCACCTGCGGCGACGGCGATAGCGTTCGCTGTCACGCTGCGGGGGAAGTCGACCTCCACGGGTGTCGACTGATCACCTGTCTGACCGTTGCCGAGTTCGCCCTCACCGCCGCCTCCCCAGGCCCATACGCTGCCATCATCCAGCGCCGCCAGACTATACATCCAGCCTCCGTCGACGGCGATGGCCTTCGCTGTCACGCTGCGGGGGAAGTCGACCTCCACGGGTCTCGACTGATCAACTGCCTGACCGTTGCCGAGCCGGCCCTGACCGCCGTACCCCCAGGCCCATACGCTGCCATCATCCAGCGCCGCCAGACTATGGTCCCAGCCTGCGGCGACGGCGATGGCCTTCGCTGTCACGCTGCGGGGGAAGTCGACCTCCACGGGTGTCGACTGATCACCTGTCTGACCGTTGCCGAGCCGGCCATTCTCGCCGCGCCCCCAGGCCCATACGCTGCCGTCGTCCAGCATCGCCAGACTATGCTCATAGCCTGCGGCGACGGCGATGGCCTTCGCTGTCACGCTGCGGGGGAAGTCGACCTCCACGGGTCTCGGCTGATCACCTGTCGAGGCGATGCCGAGCTGGCCCCTGCTGTCGCGCCCCCAGGCCCATCCGCTGCCACCCGTTTGAATATAGTATGGCAGATATGGGGACGATGATGGGGTGATGTTCCACTGCTGGTTCGCTGTTGCTGGCTGGTTTTTCTGATACTGGGCGATCAGCGCCCCCACATCTTTCGACGAGCCATCGACTTCGAGCACGCGAACTGGGCTGCTGTAGGGGTTTTGGATGTAGTACACATTCTCGCCCAGGGGGGCCAGCCTCCACTGCCGTTTGGGCGTCTCGCCCTTCGGCTGGAAGACTATGTTCCAGTCATCGGGGCCGGGGCCGGGCGCGAGGACTTGGTCGTTGCGCGCGTTCTCAAGCAGACAAAGGTTGTCGGACCCGTCCACGACGGTGATGTTCCACCGCTGGCTGTCCGCGTTGGGGTCCGACGTTCTCTGAGTCACCGGTTTTGGCTCACTGCCCTGGCTGATGTCGAGGGCCAGGCCGCTGGAGACGTTCTTGATCTGGACGTAGCGCATGTTCTCAGCCACGCGAGGCTCCTTTCAGCCAGACCGCGTCTGTGTTCCCCGCAGACGCGGTCATGGGCGAGTCGAGACGTCAGCTCCTGACAACGAACAGCTGGGAAGGCCATAGCCTGACCGTTTCCTATTCCACCAGTTCTCTCCCAGGCGCAGTCCCTCCAGACGCGGCTTGGTCTCCTTGGTGGGGTGCGCTCACGGCACGAGTATACGAAAGCGGCCACCGCCGCCATCCGTAGAACCTACGCGTTTCCGCCACGCGCCACGGCCAGCGCGACCACACACGCGGCGGGCGGGGCACAGTGGCGGTGGGGCTCGTTGAGACTACGGTCTGATGCCAGACCAAACTCGTGGCTGCGGCCGCTGAGCGTCGCTGACTCGTAAATGAACGTCCCGGAGCGCGGGTTTGGGCACACCAAAACCGCGCGACTGACCCGCCCGGCTTGAGTGGGCTTACGTATGACAGCCGCTATGCGGCGGGTTGCAGGCTGACCTTGTGCCCCAAAGCCTCCAGTTGACGGACCAGGTCGAAGGTGGCCCGCTGCGTGTCGACCCGGCTGCGAAGTAATCCCCGCCCCAGATCCTGATAGTCGGTGCCCCCCTCGATGAGGTGGTAGACGATCACCAGAATCGAATGGGCCACAGCCCGCACGGCCCGTTTCTTGCCGCGACGGTGCGCGATACGCCCCAACTGCGCCGACAGGCAGGCTGTCGCTGCTGCGCGCGGCGGCCCAGGCGGCCTGGGCCAACGCGTCATACAGCCACACGTCGCCTTTGCGGGTGCCCGGAGCAACGCTTGCCGGGGGCGAGGCGTGGTTGCCTGGACACGCACCCGGCCCACGACGCCAGATGCGCAGCCGTGGGGGAACACCGACATGTCCACGCCGATCTCGGCCAGGATCACCTCGGCCACACGCCGGTCCACCCCGGTGATGGCGCACAGCCGGTCCCGGACCTCCGCGTAGGGCGCGAGCAGCTCATCGACCTGGCTGTCCAGACTGTCGATCTGGACGTCGAGATAGTCGATGTGGTCCAACAGATGGCGCAGCAGCTTCGTGTGATGTCGTGTGAGGCGGGCCGTCCAACGCCCGCACCAACTGAGGGATCTTGGGCCGCATCCGGCCACAAGGCAGGTTGCGCCAACACCTTCGGGTCACGCTCGCCAGCGATCAGCGCCTCGATCATCGCCCCCGCCGGCACTCCGGCGGGGCACGAACGACGGCGCTAACAGCCCGACCTCCAGCAGTTGGCACAGCCAGACGGCGTCTTTCCAGACGGCGTCTTTGACGTCGGTCTTGCGTCCGGGCACGTTTTGACGTGGCGGGCGCCTGCCAGCAGAAGCTCGAACCCGGCGTCCTCCAACACCTGCCAGACCGGCTTGCAGTATGAGCCGGTGGCCTCCATCGCCACATGCGTGACGCCTTGGGCCGTCAGCCACTCGCACAGTCCCAGCAGCTCGTCGTAGAACGTCTCGAAGCTGCGGACCTGCTGGCGGCGTCGGTTTTGCGCTGCTCATCGGGGGTGCGCGCGCATACGATCAGTTCGGCTTTGCCCAGGTCCAACGCGGCGCACCGCTCGTAGATCACCTGCATCGGGATGCTCCCTGATAGGCGGCGCCGCCCGAGGAGCCTGCGCAATCGCCAAATCTGACTCTCGTGCTCGTAGCAACAATCTCGGGTGCTCAGCAGGCTCCCACGTCATGCTGTTTGACAGGCTCACTGGCACCACAGTGAAACCGACATCCCGGACGGCGCCGCCATTTTCATCCTCCCGGGAGGTGGTGCAAGCCGCCATGGGATGCTGTTTGGAGGCAACGCCGAGTTTGGGGTAGATGCGGGCGAGGCGGCCTCGAGGTGCGGCTGCCGATGTGGAGCCGCCCGGCGATCTGCCGGGCGGTATAGCCGCCCGCAGCCAGCCCGGCGGCGACCTGCCGCTCCCGTGGGGTCAGCAGGCCCGGCGCGATCGGCGCGTCTGGGGACGTCTCCGTCATCCCCGCTCAGCCGCGCCTGCAGCGTTGGGCCTGCTCGCCACGCGGGCCTGCCCCGTACCTGTCGAACCCCTGGGGCCGCCTGCCTCAACGCCTCCACGGCCGCGTCGGGCGAAGCGGCGGACCGCGCTGGCGTAGCGAAAAGGGCGCGCCGCCAGCAGCGCATGACCGCTCACGCCAACCCCTCGGCGGCACGCGACGACTCCTCGGCCGCCCCGACGTGGCGGCCTGAGTCCAGCAGCGCCCACGCCTGGGCGAACTGCGCCAGTGGAGTTGCCCGGCTAGGCGCAGCTCTACATAGCCGGGGCAAGTCCCGACGACGACGCATCGGTTGAGCGGCGGCACGCCGCATATGGTGAGCCGCAACGTAACGCGTTTCCGCGTGGTGGACCCGACTATTGACCTTTTGCGTCCGTTGTGGAACCCTGAAGTCGTCGGTTAGCCAGGTTGCAGCACTCTTGCCCATTTGGGTCACATTTGTTCACGGCCGGTGAACTCCCCCAACATCACTGATGGTTGTTGTTGATGGCTAACCTTCAGGAACGCGGGACGCAGGTCGCGTCTTATGGGCACAACCCATGATGATGCCGCCAGCACACCAAAAGGTGGTCTCGGATGGAACCGTCATCAACAAGCCAATCCCCCGAGGGGGCTTTCGTGACGGGTCCGACACCGCTTTCGGGCGAGCAGGTGGCGTTAACGGCCCAACGAGGTGTCTTCGTTGGACGCGATCAGGAACTGCGCGCTTTGCGGAACGAACGGCAGCGCAGCGCGCTGGGCGAGCTGCGGGTGGCGTTGGTGCTCGGCGAGCCGGGGATGGGCAAGACACGGCTGGCGGCCGAGCTGCTGCGCGAAGGCGAGCTGACCGTCAGTGTGACCGCACGCAGCTCCCCGCTGCGGCGTACGCCCCCTTTTCATCGTTGGGAGGCCACGCTTGGCCGGCACGCGCACAGCCTCGACGCCAATGCCGTTCGTCGAGCCAGTGGCCTGCCAGCCCGCTCGAGAGGTCTCCACGACCATCCGCTCTGGCACGTCGTTGGCCTGCTCACCCAAGTCGCCGCCAGCCAGCCGGTCACTGTGGTCCTCGACGACGTCCACTGGGACGAGGGGGCGCTGTGGGAAATACTGCTGCTGTTGTCCCAAGACCATCGGGACAGCCACCTGTTCGTGCTGGCTACCGCCAGGCCAGGGGAGCTGGCGAACCACCCCACGGCGGCCGAGCCGCTACTCGCCTTAGAGCAGGAGCTGAGGCTCTCCCGGGTTCATCTGTCTCGCCTCACACAGCAAGACGTCCGGGAGCTAGCTGCGGGGATCGTCGGACAGGATGCGGTGCCGGCAGCGCTCGTGGACTGGTTGATGGAACACGCGCAGGGCAATCCACAGTTCACGGTCGGGCTGCTCGAAGCGCTGGTCACGCATGACGCGGATCTTTCCGCGCCTAGGCTCGTCGGGGTCTGTGATCGGGTGGCCCGCTGGATAGATGTCGAGGTGGCACGGCTGGACCCCTCGACTGTGACCCTGCTGGAGCTGCTGGCCACAATCGGCGACGGGCTCGACCTCGATGACCTGGCTTGGATCGCCGACCAGCCGGTGGGCACCGTCGCGTTCGCCCTCGACCGGCTTGTGCGCGCCCGGCTGGTCTTCGAACAACACCACCATGACCAGTCCTTGAGCTATCAGGTCGCCCACCTGCTTGTCCGCGAAGCGCTCTGCGCCCGCGCTGGCGGCGCCCAACGGCGCTGGTGGCGCCAGCGGGCGGCGCAGATGCTGCTGGAGCCCAACAGAGCGCAGCGCACGGCATCGCGTTGTGGGCGGCCCCGAGACGACAAGGCGATCGACACGCCGCTCGAGGCGGTCCGGCGGGCCCAACAGCAACGGCCCCATAGCAGCACGTGGGAGATCCTCCTGACGTTGCTCGAGCTGGTGCCGTTGGCGACAAGAGGCTGTGGGGATGTGGCCGATGCGCTGTCCTGGCTACCGGGTGGACGCCTTGCCTACCGTGCGGCGCGTTTCACGGCCATCGAGATCCAAGTCATGCGGCGGGTGCAGCAGCTACTTGCCGCTGTCGGCGACCCAATAGGCCAAGCCGGCGTCGGGCTGCGGCTGGCGGGCGTGCTTGCCTATGGGGCAGGCGATCTTGCCGCCGGGGAGCATGCGTGCCGACAAACCCTTACGTTGTGCCGGCAGACCGGCTGCGAGCATGAGGCCCGGATGGCCGCGATCGAGTTGGCCAGGATAGCGGGCTGGGGCGGAGACCTGCCAGCTCAACAGCGGGGGGCACAGCGGGCCTTGCACGAGGCGGAGGAGGCGGGGGACCAGCGCGCGATCGTGCAAGCACTGGCAGCAGTGGGGTATGCGCTGGCCTTGCAGGGTTGGTTCGCCGAGGCCGAGGACATGTTCACACGCGCTGTCGAGCTGACGGCCGCGGCAGCCTACCCCGGTTTGGAACCTCAGCTTCTGGCGCTGCTGGCCACGTCGGACGCCTGCCAGGGCCGGATGGTCTCGGCTCGCTCGCGGTGGACCCAAGCCATGTCAAGTGCTCCTGAGGAGACCATGTGGGACTGCGGCGCGTTCATCGCGCTGCTCGCCGGGGACCTGACAGCAGTCCAGACCTACGCACGGCAAGCGCAGGCCCATGACGGTCCACACACCCAGCCCCCCCAGCATGACCGGCTATGGGCCATGGCGGTGATGGCGGCAGCGGCTGCTGGGCTGACCATCGAAGCCCGGCGGGACCTCGACCGCGCGCTATCCGCCTGCCAACGCCGCGATCTCAATCTCTTCACTCCGTTCTGCTGTTGGGCCGAGGGCACGCTCGCATGGGCCGAGGGTCAGGTGTCCGATGCCACGGTGGCCTTCCAGCGGGCGGTCGATCACTGGGTGACCATGGGCGCATGGGCGTTGGCGGGGTTCGTTGTCGCCGACTTGGCCGAGGTCGCGGTGACTGCTGGCGACGTCGATACCGCAGCGCGGGCCGCGGCACGAGCCGAACAGATCGCCAGCCGCACCCGCGCGCCCGGCTATCAGGCGGTGGGACAGTTCGCCGCGGCATGGGCCCTGCTGGGCTCGGGCCGCCACGGCGAGGCAGCCGCGGCGGCGTTGCGTGCCGCCGAGGGGTTCGGCTTGTGTGGCCATGCGCTGCTGACGGCTCGCGCCTATGTTGCCTACGCCAGCGCGATCCGCCGATCTGACCCCAGCGCAGCCGCAGACGCGTTGCGCCAGGCGACTGTGGGATTCGACAAGTGCGGGGCTGTCCTGCGTCGCGAACATGCCCACGAACTGCTGGCACAGCTAGCCCGCCGCGGCGGGGACGTCCCAGACGCCGTGATCGGACCAGGCTTGCTGACCCCACGGGAGCGACAGGTCGCCGGATTGGCCGCATGCGGTTACACCGCCCGTCAGATCGCCGAGCGGCTCCACATCGGCACCCGCACCGTCGAGGGCCACCTCGCCCACATCTACCCCAAACTCAGCATCGCCTCCAAGCAAGAACTCGTCCGCCGCGGCCACGAACTCGGCCTGGCATTAAGACCGTAGCTTCCACGGGCCCGAGATGGCGGCTGAGGCGACGGTGCCTGGCGGTTGGGGGTCGGGTGCGGCGGTGTTCCACAAGGCACTGCGCCGCGGGCGCCCCTCTCGCCGCGCAATGTGATCTGCCCCCGGCTATGCGCAGCTCGACATAGCCGGGTCTATGCAGAGGTGTGGGCTATGCGGAGGTGGCTGGAGGACCCCGTGCATGTGGGCGGTTCGAAGGGAGGATCAGCTCGGTCTTGAACGGCCCATGGACCGACTTGGCCAGGGCGTTGTCGTACTGTCGCCTCTTGAACCGACGGGTGCTGACGCCGGTCAGTGTAGCGGATCGCAGTGTACTGGCAGCCACGGTCGGAGTGGTGCACCAACCCCTCGACAGCCGCCTGGCGGAGCCACAGGGCCGGTCGGTACGCAGGCGGGTGGCCAACTGCCACCCCACGATCATGCGGGAGAACACGTCGATGACGAACGCGGCGTTAGACGAACCCACCCATATTCTGAGGGGACTTGGCGTCGCGGACGGTTACTGGCCACCGCGGCTGATCGCTGGCCCGGGTGCGCGCCTACCCGCGGATGGTCCGGTACAGGTCATTGTCACCGCTGCCCGACCCGTCGCCCAAGCGTACGGGCGGTGAGTCGGGCGAGACCGTCGAGCGTGGGGTCACTGCCTCAGGCCCAGTGACGCTGCCCCATCATTTCTGTCTGTCAGCCGAGCCGCCCAGACGGAACGGGCGTCGGTACGAAAGGCAGCGGGGAGGGTGCGGCCGGGCCTGTCCGGGCTGCACCCTCTGGGTCGTCCCCAGACCTCACATCGGGCGGTGACCGCGCTCACATCGTGAAAGCTGCCGGCATGATGTGGCCATCACCAGCCATCCTTGTCCCTCTGTGGCGCTCAGGCGGTCACAGCCAGCCCATGGGCCTCACTGCAGCCAACCACGGGGAGGGCGGGTCAAACCACCGCCAGGCTGTGTTGGTGACCGGCGGCGATGGCGGTGACGGTGGTGAGATCTGTCACCGCCACCGGGGTATGACGATCGGTGGTGTCCCCGACGCCAAGCTGACCGAATCCGTTGTTTCCCCAGGCTCGTACGCTGCCGTCTTCAAGCAGCGCCAGGCTGTGGTAGGCACCGATGGCGATGGCGATGGCGATGGCGGTGGTGAGATCTGTCACCGCCACCGGGGTATGACGCTCGGTGGTGTCCCCGACGCCAAGCTGACCATATAAGTTCCAACCCCAGGCTCGTACGCTGCCGTCTGCGAGTAGCGCCAGACAGTGGCTGCCACCGGCGGCGATGGCGGTGGCGTTGGCAAGGCCTGCCACCGCCACCGGGGTATGACGCTCGGTGGTGTCCCCGACGCCAAGCTGACCGAATCCGTTCCAACCCCAGGCTCGTACGCTGCCGTCTGCGAGTAGCGCCAGGCAGTGGTTTTGACCGGCGGCGATTGCTTTGACGGTGGTGAGATCTTTCACCGCCACTGGGGTATGACGATCGGTGGTGTCCCCGACGCCAAGCTGACCATAGACGTTCCCACCCCAGGCTCGTACGCTGCCGTCTTCAAGCAGCGCCAGGCTGTGCTCGACACCGGCGGCGATGGCGGTGACGTTGGCAAGGCCTGTCACCGCCACCGGGGTATGACGCTCGATGGTGGTGCCGTCGCCAAGCTGACCCCGGTAGTTCCAACCCCAGGCTTGTACGCTGCCGTCTGCGAGTAGCGCCAGACAGTGGCTCTCGACACCGGCGGCGATGGCGGTGGCGTTGGACAGGCCTGTCACCGCCACCGGGGTATGACGCTCGATGGTGGTGCCGTCGCCGAGCTGACCGTGGTCGTTGGATCCCCAGGCTTGTACGCTGCCGTCTGCGAGCAGTGCGAGGGTGTGGTTGTCGCCGGTGGCGATGGCGGTGACGGTGGTGAGATCTTTCACCGCCACTGGGGTATGACGATCGGTGGTGTCCCCGACGCCGAGCTCACCATGGCCGTTGTATCCCCAGGCCCGTATGGACCCTGGCCGGACCGGTGGCACAGGCGAGCCGATCAGCTCCCATTGCTGGTTTGCTGTTGCCGGCTGGTTTTTCTGGAACTGGTCGACCAGCGCCCCCGGCTGTGTCGACGATCCGGCGACTTCGAGCACGTGGTGGTCGGTGCTTTTAGGGTTTTCGATGTAGTACACATCCCCGCCCTGCGGTGGGGTGGCCAGCGTCCACTGCTGGCCTGTCGCGCCTTTGGGCTCGAAGACCAACTCCCACTCACCATTGGGCGCCAGGATGTTGCGGTTTTGTACGTTCTCGATCAGGCAGCGGTCGCCCTCGACGACGGTGATGTCCCACCGCTGGCTGTCCTTATTCGGGTCCGACTCTCTTTGGGTCACCGGGTTGTCCGGGTCTTGGTTGAGGTCGAGGACCAGTTTGCTGTTGACGTTCATGATCTGAGCGTTCTTCCATGACTGGACCACAGGGTTTGCTCCTTCATCGGTCAGGCTGCGCCTGTGTTTGTCTCACCTGCGGCCAGCGGGCGGGCCGCGACGTCTGCTGCCACCAAGGCACCCGCTCAAGCCACCACACCACTGGCCGTGCGGGAGGCGCCGCCAACCGCACACGGCTGTTTCACTCAGGCTCCTGGGGTTGGTATCCATGCTGGTCTCTTCAAACGTGTGCTGGCGTCTGCCGGTCGCTGCGGTCGAGCAGATAGCGGAAGAAGGTGCCGTCGGCCAGCAGGTCCGCGTCCGGATGCGCGCGCATATGGTTGTGGACAGCGCTGTTGTACAGCATGTAACAGATCGAGCGGGGATTGAAGGCCCGCTCATGGGCCTGCGGCGGGCCTTTGACAAAGAACGCCTGCATATCGCTGACCGGCTCGATCAGGTCGACCGCGATCCGGTACCACGGCGCGTCTGTCTGACGCAGCGCGTCCAACAGCGACCAGGCGCCCAACGACAGCCATCCCCAAGGCTGTCCCGAGCGCAGCAGATGACAGACACGCGCATAATGCGCCAGCGCGACCCGACCCCCGGGACGACTGCCGATGAACGCGTTCTGGACCCACCCCTCCGGCGCGAAATAGCCCAAGAACTCATGCGTGCCCAACCGGTCCAGCAGCGGGCTCAGCGGCTTCATCGCCACACAGTCGGAATCGACCCACAGCCCGCCGTAGCGGGCGAGCAAAAACGCCCTGATGAAATCCGCTCGATGAGCCACATACAGCCCTGACAGATCGATATCACGATCGACGTCCCACAGCCGGTCGAAATCAGCCGCCCCCAGCAGCCTGACGTCACCGCCGTGGCGGCCCACCGTGCGCTGGCACGCGCGGATCCACTCA
>Ga0187894_10004947_pt1 | contig 13938 bp, 8 predicted proteins | sample GBC1701081metaG_FD_136650 | JGI IMG/M metagenome (GOLD analysis project Ga0187894, IMG submission 136650) | White microbial mat communities from a lava cave in the Kipuka Kanohina Cave System on the Island of Hawaii, USA - GBC170108-1 metaG ...
CAGCGTCGTGTCGGCGTACTCGATCGTCATGGCGTCCCCATCCAGGCCCACCCGCTTCTCCATGGCACCGCATCAGATCACAAGTCGGCTCCAAACGCGACCGGAGATGTGTAGGATCTTGAGCGTTCACACAGTTGCGGGAGTTGAAGGGACCGGACGACGCGCGCCGGCAGGTGGCGTACTGGGCGGATGAAGGCGCGACGTCGTTCAAGGCCTACATGAACATCCGGCGCGGCGAGCTGGGAGCCGCGATCGAGGAAGCGCACAAGCGCGGGCTGAAGGTCACCGGTCACCTGTGTTCGGTGACGTACGCGGAGGCGGCCGATCTCGGCATCGACAATCTCGAACATGGCTTCCTGGCGGCCACGGACTTCGTCTCGGACAAGCAGCCTGACGTCTGCCCCGCATCGGCCAAGGTGCAACAGGCCCTCACGGCACTCGACGAGAATGGCGAGCCGTTCAAGAACCTGGTCAAGAAACTGATCGACCGGAAGGTGGCGTTGACGTCGACGTTGACCGTCTTCGAGACGTTCACGCCGGGGCGCCCGATCCCGCCCGGGCTCGACGTGCTGGTGCCGACGCTGAAGGAAGAGTTCCTTCAGCGCCACGCGCGTACGGCGGCGAATACGCAATCCGCCTACACCAGGCTCTTTCCCAAGGCGCTCGCGCTCGAGCGCGCCTTCGCGAAGGCGGGCGGCCTGCTCATCGCCGGCACGGATCCGACCGGCGGAGGCGGCGTCGTGCCGGGCTACTCGAACCACCGACAACTCGAACTGCTCGTCGAAGCAGGCTTCACCCCGATCGAGGCGATCACGATCAGCACGCTGAACGGCGCCAGCTACCTGGGACGGGCGGACACCATCGGGACGATCGCCGTCGGCAAGCAGGCCGACATCGTCATCGTGAAGGGCGACCCGTCCGCGAACATTGCCGACGTACGGAACGTGGAGCTCGTGTTCAAGCAGGGCGCAGGCTTCGATCCCGCGGCGCTGATCGAGTCAGTCAAGGGGAAGGTCGGCCTGTGGTAGTTCAGCCGGTGCGACAGACGTCGCAGGAGACTGCGCCATCTATCCCGTGATGTGTCTGTGATTGGCTTACTTGCGCGAGAACTGATTCAACCTGGGTCATTGGCCGTGAGGGACGTCCTCGTTGTACCTTGGGCCGCGCCGAGCGAATGTCCTGACTCTCAGGAACGAACGGCTTAGGATCCGGATGATCGAACGACATTGGATATAGAGGCGTTCCTGCTTGCGTCTAGGCTGCTCGTGAATACAGGGCGATAAGGCCAAGCGGTCGCGTCGGAATGGACAAAGATCGAACGCTTTTCAAAGCTATCGTAGACCCGCCTCTTTCCATTCTCAGGAATTGACGATATGGTTGGCGCCGTCCCCCCTTGTCGAGGTACGACGCGTGATGGCGAATGTTTATCAAAAGCCGCGCTGGCTGCGCGATTTGTTGCGGTTCCTGCCGCTCAAGAGCCAGTTCGTGCTGTCCGGCAACGTCCGTGATCTTCAGATGCACAAGGCGGGAGCGGATGTCGTGACCGCCGTCCCGCTGGACACGACGTTGGTGGGCGAGCTTCGGCGCGCTGGATATGCCCGTGTAGCGTCCTATGACCCGGTCGCTGGGTTTCGAGCGCCGGAGGGGGCGGAAGGCGACGATTCGTTTCTCGCGAGTATCGGGCTTTCGCCCGTTGAGGGGCGCGCGACGGCGGGGATCGACCTACTGAGCGTTACGCTTGAGCGATTCGTCCGTCTCGATGGCGATCCATCTGCACTTATTATCGATTTCGCGTCGCGACTGGTCGTACGCAATGACGCGCTGACGCCGGTCGAGCATTCGCTGTTCAGCCGTGCCCTGGTGCTATCGCACGGGGCACGGGCACGGCCCGCCGGTCCGGCGCGGCAGCCGTTCTTCAACACCGTCATCTGGATCGTCGACAAGGAAGGCGACTTACCGGACTGGTTCCTTGTTGGCAATCCGCGTGTCCGTCACATCCCCGTGGCGAAACCCGGTCCTGCCGACAGACGGCTGCTGACTGCGTCTCTGTTGCGGAGCCTCCTGGGCGGACGCGAGGCACCGCCCGCGGACATGGAGAAGGCTCGTGCGACCTTCGTCGAGCAAACCAACGGCTTACTGTTACTTGATCTCAACGCCATCGCCCAGCTCGGACGAAGCGAGGGAGTGCCGTTCAGCTCGATCGGAGACGCCGTGCGCCGCTACAAGGTGGGCGTCACAGAAGATCCCTGGCGGCAGATCGAGCGAGAGAAAATCCGGAACGCCGAGGATTTTGTTCGCCAACGCGTGAAAGGCCAAGACCACGCCGTCACCCACATGCTCGACATCGTCAAGCGTGCGGTGACCGGAGTCGGACGTTCACAAAGCGGCCGCCCGCGAGGAGTGGCGTTCCTCGCCGGACCAACCGGTGTTGGTAAGACCGAACTGGCCAAGACCGTCACGAGCCTGCTGTTCGGAGACGAGAGCGCATACATCCGCTTCGACATGTCCGAGTTCAGCGCTGAGCACTCCGATCAGCGGCTCCTCGGTGCGCCACCCGGTTACGTGGGGTATGACGTCGGGGGCGAACTGACTAATGCCATCCGCGAGAGGCCTTTCAGTGTGGTGCTTTTCGACGAGATCGAGAAGGCGCACCCGCGCGTCCTCGATAAGTTCTTGCAGATCCTTGATGACGGCGTCCTGACATCGGGGCGCGGCGATCGAGTGTATTTCTCCGAAGCGCTGATCGTGTTCACGTCCAATCTCGGGATCTACTCGACGGACGCGTCGGGCAACCGAACGCCCAATGTGACGCAAGACGAGCCGTTCAGCGCGGTGGAGTCCAAGGTGGCCGCCGAGATCGACAAGCACTTCAAGCTGGTACTGAATCGCCCGGAAATTTTGAATCGGATCGGCGAAAACATTATCGTGTTCGATTTCATCCGCCCACCAGTGGCGGACATGATTTTTGACGAAATGACGAGGCGGCTGCTCGGGGATGTGGAAGGGCTGGGCTTCAATGTGACCATTGCGGACGGGGCGCTGGCCGCCCTGCGCGCACTCTGCCTCGCCGATCTCTCCAACGGTGGTCGCGGCATCCGCAACCAGATCGAAGCGCACCTCATCAATCCACTGTCCCGCGCGCTGTTCGATACCGATGCGCGGCGCGGCTCGCGCCTGGAGGTTGGCGATGTCGCCACCGGGCCTATCACGACGTTACATCTGAGGGGAATCGACATCTGAGGACATGGACAAATGACGACGCCGATCCGGCTGTCGCGGGTGCACTATCCGGTCACGACCCTGGGGCCAGGAATGCGGGTCGGGATCTGGCTGCAAGGGTGTTCGATCCGGTGCCCCGGCTGCATCTCCGTGGACACCTGGACGACGCACATGGGCGGCACGACGGTGGAAGCGATACTGGAGGTGGCCGAACCGTGGCTGACGCAGGCCGACGGCGTTACCGTGTCTGGCGGTGAGCCGTTCGACCAGCCTGAAGCCCTGTGTGCGCTGCTCACGGCGCTTCAGGCACGCGAGTGTGGTGATGTACTGGTCTTCACGGGATATACCTGGGAAGCGATCGCAGGGCAGGTCACAGCGATGCCGGGCCTCATTGACGCGCTCGTCAGCGACCCATTCGACATTGATGCTCCGCAGACGCGAGCTCTGCGCGGCAGCGACAATCAGCGACTACATGTGCTGACGCCGCTGGGACGCGCACGGTTCGCCGCCTACGAGCGCCCAGCGACGACCGCCGATCGTCGGCTGGATGTAATGTTCGACGACGAGGGAGCCGTCTGGCTGGCGGGCATTCCCGCTCGCGGGGATTTCGAGGCCTTACGGCGTGTGCTCGAGCGACACGGGCACCACATTCTCACCTCAGAGGACCGGTCGCCTTTCGCGCTCCAGCAACCTGCGTCTGTGGATCCCCGGCCATGATGCGGTTCTGTCCCAGTTGCGAAACGGAGCGACCGGTCGACGAGGCCCTTTGCGAAGGCCAGGTCGGCGAAAGGCCGTGCCATTGGGACCTCACCAGCGTGCCTATCCGCGAAGCAGGGTGGCGGCCGTCCGTGGCGAGCGTACAACTGCTCGATGCCCGGACTGTCACCGTTCTCGTCTGCCGTAACGGTCATACGTTGTCGCCCGGCGACATCATGTGCCTGGTCTGCGGCGCCGATGCGGCCGCCGAGACCGAAGCTCCTCCTCCGGAGTCTGAAACGACCGTCGTCAATGGCTGGCGACTCCAGGGGCGCCTGTCTGGATCGAGCGCAGTGCGCGAACGCTTCATCGCCATTCGCGAAGCGGATGGCCATCAGGCGGTGCTGACATGCTATTCGACCGGGGCCGAACCCGATCCTGCGGTCTACGACGTGCTGCGCGGCCTCCCGCGTGACCATGTGCCGGATTTGATCGAGACCGGCCGTTGGGAAGGGCGAGCGTTTGAAGTATCCGAAGAGCTGACGGGCGGTACTCTCGCTGACCTCGGCGTCGTCGCGGGCGACCTCGAGACCGTGCGGAAGCTGGTCAGCGAGGTCGGTCAGGCGCTACATGCGTTCTCGCAGGCGGGGCTACGCCATCGCGACCTGAGGCCAGCGACCATACTGGTGCGCCAGCGTGAGCCGCTGGATCTGGTGGTGACCGGATTCGGCTCGGCACGCCTGTCGGATTTCGATCTCGACATCGTGTCGCCGCTCGAGACTACGCGCTATACCGCGCCGGAGGCGATTGCTGGCGGAGTAGCCGCGGCGTCCGACTGGTGGAGCCTCGGCATGATCCTGCTGGAGCAGACCACCGGTGGAGCCTGCTTCGATGGCACGAACGAACAGGCATTCCTCATTCATGTGCTCACCCACGGCGTTGCGCTGCCAGCGGATCTCGACTCCTCGGTCGCGCTGCTCCTGTGCGGGCTGCTGGCGCGCGACCGGCGGCAGCGTTGGCAATGGAACGAGGTGCGCGCATGGCTCGCCGGCGAACGGGTCGTCGCGCCGCCGGCGGCCGGACTGGTGGCCGAGATCGCCGTCAGCGCGAGTATCAACCTTGCGGGACGCAGCCACCGAACCGCCGCTGGGTTCGCCTTGGCGGCCGCGCAGCAAGCGTACTGGGACGAGGCGCGGGAACAGCTACTACGCGGCGTTGTTTCCAACTGGGTTGAGGAGGTCGGGCTCGATTCGCGTGTCCAGGCGGGCATTCGACAGCTCGCACATGTCGAGGGGCTATCGGACGATTTGCGCCTGGCCCTCGCTCTGAAGATTCTGCATCCTTCGCTGCCGCTGGTCGTTCGAGGGGAGATAGTCACGCCGGGGTGGCTGCTGGCCCATCCCGTTGATGGCTACGATCTCGTCTCCGGCCCGGCCCCTGACGTGTTGCGCCGCCTCAGTCAAGAAGAGAGTTGGCTGTCTCGTCTCAAGACGCGGGCCGAGACGGTGCTGGCGCGTGCACGACAACTCGAGATCACGCTCGCCGAGGACGAACTCCGGGTGCATCTCCTTTCAACCTCGAAAGCGCGTCTCATGACGCTCTGGGAGGAACGCCGCCTGCAACTGCCGGACACAGAACATCCTGGGCTCGTATCCTTGATCGAACGCCGGCAGACCACAGACGAGGATTTGATTCTGCTATTGGCGGCCTCGGTCGCGCAGTTCCGGTCCGTGGGCGAGATCGTCGATCAGGCCGAAGAGACAGCCAGGCGTGCGGGTATCGCGGCATTCTCACGGACGGCAGCCGAGCGACTCGTCACGCTGCCGCGCCGCGAACTCTCGCGACAGATCGAAGGGCGGCTGCAGGGGTTCGCCCGGTGTAGTAACAGCAAGGTGGACGAGTGGGCGGACCAATTTCGTCTCGAACGGCGCATGCCGTTGAGTCGAGCCGCAGCGTTGCTGTGCATGCCCGCCGCGGACTGGCGCGAACCACCAAGACAGGCATACGTTTCCACGATTCTTGACTATTTCGCAAAGAAGGTCGCAGGGGCTGTGCTGCGTGGTCCGTTGGCGCGGATGACGATCGGCAAGGCGACGCCGCGCGTCGACATCACAGAGCTCGGCAGCGAACGTCGTCCGGCAGTGGCGCTGCTTGGACAGCTTCTCGCACGGACTGACCTCGACGTACAGATCGATCCGGCCGCTTTCGCTGAACCTGAGACACTGGAGCGGCGTCTGCGCTCATTGCATGGACACGCCACACTCTATCGGCGGGACACGGGAATCGACGGTCTCTATCTCGGCTTCCCCTTCCTGCTGTTATGCGATCCGCGGGGCAACACGCGGACACGCATCGCCCCAGTACTGTTGTGGCCGGTGCGGATCACGCCGGAGGTGGGCAACCGGGGCGCGGTGTCTGTCGGCTTCGATCGCGATCGAGAAGAGGTGCGGCTGAACCCTGCCTTTGACGGGCTCATGGGGCTCGAGGCTAGCAGACGTTGGCAAGAGAGCGCGCAAGACCTGCTCGGGCGCGCCACGATTACGGTGACTGATGTCATGGATGCGTTCGCCACGTTGGCGAAGCCGAGGGCTCAGACGCTCACCCGACTCCCAGGAGGCGACGTGACAGTCCCGCTCTACGAGCCGGAACTCGCTTGCTCTGGCGTATTCTTTCATCTCGCGTATATGGGCCAGGCGATCGTAGAAGATCTCCGCCATCTGAAAGCCATTCCGCCAGTGGGAACGTGCCTCGAATCCATGCTGCGCGTTGTGCCGAAGCCGCCCGCCCGGGTAGAGGTATCGGGCATCCCCGAACAGGATCGTTACTTCACGGTAGCCAGCGATCCGTCCCAGGAGGCCGCGGTGCTCGAAGCGCGGCGTGCGCCGGGGCTGCTGATCGAAGGTCCGCCGGGAACCGGCAAGAGCCAGACGATCGTGAACATGGTGGCCGATGCGATCGGCCGGCAGAGAAGTGTACTGATCGTGTGTCAAAAGCAGGCGGCCTTGGATGTCGTCCGTAAGCGGCTGGCTGCCGAGGGCCTCGACCAGCGCATGGTCATGATTTCGGACGTGAACCGCGACCGCGAGCCGATCGTACGCGCGTTACGTGAGCAGGTCGAAACGTTGTTGTCCCGCCCAGCCTCAGGCGCGCCCTCGTGGAAGCGCGAGCGGACAGAGCTGGCGGCCCGTATCGAAGCGCTGGAGGGAGAACTCGATCGGCACAACGCTGCGTTGCACCGTGTCGATGAAGTTACCGGTATGACGTACCGGGCGTTGCTGGGCGAACTGGTCGCGTTGCAGAGTGGGCCTCGGCCTCCGATCGACGCACCTGCCCTGCGCGGTCTACTCAATAGACTGGAACCGGGGCGCGTGGCCGCACTGGAAGAAGCCTGCGCACCGCTGATCCGGTTCTGGCTCCCCGCGAAGTTCGAAGGGAGCGCTCTTGCCGCCCTCCAGCCATTCGCATCCGATCAGGCGGTGCTGGACAGCTTCACCATCGAGTTCGAAGCGCTCGTTCGAATCGAGGCCGAGCGCACGCGCGTCCTCGCCGAAACGGGCGGCGCGTTCGAGCTCGACGATCCTGGGCCTTATCGAGACTGGCTCGCCAGGCACACCGCCGCCCTGCGCGGACTGGACGACGAGTCGCGTAGCGCGCTCGCCCGATGGTTGGACCACTTCGAGGCCCCGACACGCGGTGCCATTGCAGGCAGCGACATCCTCCGAACGCTAGATGCTCTCGTGGACGACGTATCACGGGCGGGTGACGAGGGCTATGATGCGCGGGCGTCGGTGGTCTGCCGTTCTCTCGCCGACCCCGAGTTGCAGCATGCCGCCGTCCTGGCAGCTTCGGTCTTGACTCCCGTGTCGCTGTTCGGCGCGCTCAGTCCGTGGAGATGGCTGAATCGGCGCCGTCTTCGGCAGTTCCTCGAAGAACGCGGTCTCGGAACCTCGCACAATGACGTCGCCACATTCCTAGCGGCGGCGCGCTACGAGAAGGCGCGCCGCGGGTACCGACAGCGCCTTCAGGGTGTGCTGTCGAAGCTCCGGACGGCTCCGGATCTGCCCACCGGAGAGACGCTAGACGTGCTTCGGACGTTTGGCCGCCAGCTCCTTGACCGGCTGGAGCAAGTCAGGCAGCTTGCGGCGGTAATTGCGCTCTATCCGCGTGCCGGCGATCTCGCGGTGGCCGTTCGTCTGGGAACCGTTGATGCCTTCGAGGCATTCATTGCGCGCGCTATGGGCGCCTTGACGCGCTGGGACGTACGCCAGGCGAGCTTGACGGCGCTGGCGCGCCTGTCCTCGTCGTTCTCCGAGACCTGGCTCGACGCTCGTCGGACAGCCATACAGTCGCATCTGACCAACGCGGAGGCGCTTTCGGCGATCTCCGCCGCATTACCCACCCTTCACGCCTATCAGGCGTTTCGGCTCAGGGCATCGCGTCTCGGCGAGGTCGAAAGGGACACGTTAGCCACGCTGCGAACCGTGGAAAGTGCGTTGCACGGACTGCCGGTCGATGAACTCGATGTCGAGGTGCGCCGCACGCTGCGGCGTGAAGCGCGCTTGGCCTGGAAGGCGCGTCTCGAGACGTCCGAGCCAGTGTTGCTCTACGAGCGCCAGGAGGTTGACAACAAGGTCCTAGCGTTGGGGGAAGCTGACGGCCGCATGCGTGAGCTCAATCGTCGACTCCTGGTTGAAGGGATCGATCTCGCGCGTCTCCGCCCGTGGCGTGAATGGGAGGACATTACCCGGCTGAGAGGCCAGCGAGCGCGACGGCTTCGCGAAGTCATCGACCGCGGCGCTGAGCTCGGACTGATGGTCGTGCGGCCTGTCTGGCTGATGAATCCCGATGTAGCCAGCCGCGTGCTGCCCTTGAAGAGTGGCATCTTCGACGTCGTGATCTATGACGAAGCGTCGCAGATGCCAGTGGAATACGCACTCCCCTCGCTCTTTCGCGCCAAGGTCACGATTGTCAGCGGAGACGAAAAGCAGATGCCTCCCACGGCGTTCTTTTCGAGCAAGGTGGAGAACGACGAGGTAGACGTGTTCGATGGAGACGAGCCTGACGAAGACGCGAGTGAGGAGGAACGGGATACTTACGACGAGACGTGGAATCGGCGGGAAATCAAAGACTGTCCCGATCTTCTGCAACTCGCCCGCTCCGTCCTTCCAACCACGATGCTGCAGGTGCACTATCGGTCTGAATATCGCGAGCTGATCGGCTTCTCGAACGCTTCGTTCTACGGCGGTCGTCTGAACGTGCCGGCACGGCATCCCGACACGGAGATTCGACGCGCCAGGCCAATCGAGATGGTGCGTGTGAACGGCGTCTATCAGAATCAAACCAATCGCGCGGAAGCCGAGAAAGTGGCGGAACTGCTGACGGGGTTCTGGAAGGCGGCACCAAGCGAACGGCCATCGATCGGCGTTGTCTCCTTCAATCGTAAGCAGGCGGATCTCATCGAGGAGGTGCTAGAGGAGCATGCCGAATCAGACGCCGCCTTTGGTGAGGCGCTGGCCCGTGAGCGCGAGCGCACTGAAGACGGCGAAGACATGGGATTCTTCGTCAAGAACGTGGAGAACGTGCAGGGTGATGAACGAGATGTCGTAATCTTCTCGTCCACCTTCGGACGCAACGTTCAGGGAACGTTCCGCCGCAACTTCGGCGTGCTTGGGCAGACCGGCGGCGAACGCCGGCTCAACGTGGCAGTGACACGGGCACGTCGCAAGATTCTGATGATCACCTCGATGCCGATCGTCGACATCTCCGATTTCCTGCACACGAGACGAGCGCCAACGAGTCCGCGTGACTACCTGCAGGCGTACTTGGAATACGCGCGTGTCATGACGGACGGCGAGAGCGAGTGCGGCCGCGGACTACTCGCGCGGTTCGTTCCGAGCACGCTCCAGCCGTACGCTCGCGGCGTCGGCGAACTCGACGGATTCGGCGAGGCGGTGGCCGCCTACCTGCGCGAGCTGGGTTTCAGCGCAGTGCCCGCGAGTGATGGTGGTGCATTCGGGCTCGACCTGGCCATCGAAGATCCGCGCACCGGGATGTATGGCATCGGAATCGAATGCGATGCGCCACGCCATCCCATCCTGGAAACAGCCCGTGCGCGCGAAATCTGGCGGCCGCGCGTGCTGAGGCGCGCAATCGCCGTCGTGCATCGCGTATCGTCCCGAGGCTGGTTTTCCACGCCTGAGGATGAACGGCAGTGCCTCAGGGACGCCGTGGAGCGAGCACTGGGATAGGAGGAAGCTATGAGCGGTCCCAAGGTCGCGCGCATCGTCACGCGAGAGGAAGTCATCGCGGCATGTGAAGGCCACTTGGCGCGCCTAGACGCGGCGATCGAGCGATGGCGGCGTGTCGGACAACGCAATGAGGTTGTCAGCGATGCCGATCTTGCTGCCATGGAGAGTCGGCGAGCGGCACTGCAGCGTTTGCTTGACACAGAACAGTTCGCCACGTTGCAGCATCAGGCGCCGAGCGAGATCGCGTTTCTCCAAAACGATGCCCAGCATCGCTTGCAGCGAGCGGCTGCCGTGATCAGCGATGCCCGCCGTGCCAGCCGTCGGATGGCGCGTACGGCGCAGAGTTTGCGCGATGCGCTGATGCGGTCGGGCGCGGAAGTCCCGGAGCGCTTACAGCAGGAGTTGGAGAAGGCTGCAGAGGGTGGCGCGGTCCCAGAAGACGTCTATGCGCGTGCGTTTGCGCTGCTGGGTCGTCCAGACGACGTTCAACTCGTGTCTGAGCGGCAGCGTACGCTGGCCGATGTGCTAAGCGTGGGCGAGCAGCGACTCAATTTCGCGGATTGGATGGCCGGTCAGCCTGCGCTCGCAGAGGATCGAGCAACCCGACGCATAGAGGATGCGATTGCTGAATTGACGGTCCTCACAGGCCAAGCATCGACGCGATATCTGGAGCGCGCCAATGCCATCAACGCGCTGCCTCCTGAGGTGCGTCGTGACTTGCTGGCGGACAGCTTGCTACTGGATGTCCTGGCAGAATTGAAGCAGCGAAAGGCTGAGGCCAGCGTTCTGGCTGAGTTGGAGGCGCAAGCGGCAGTGCTGGCGCGGTTCGAGAGCCAAGAGGCGCGTGGCTTGAGGGCGCACGCTGCCGCGGTCTTGCAGGCCGGTGACGCGCATCAGGCCACGGCACTAGTATCCCTAATCACAAGTGCGATTACCTCGGAAGAGCGGACGGTCGCCGCTACCGCGCGTCGCACTGCGATCTTGAATGGCTTGGCAGGGCTTGGCTACGAGGTCACGGAAGGAATGGAGGCGGTCTGGGTTCAAGAGGGGCGTGTCGTGCTGCGTTGCGCTGGCCGATCAGGTTATGGTGTCGAGATCGGCGGACAGCTCGAACGGTTCCAGATGCGCGCAGTAGCCTTGGGTAATGCCGCTGTCCAGCGCGACGTCGGCCGCGATCGTGACGCGGAGACGCTCTGGTGCAGAGAGTTCACGCAACTCAAATTGCTGCTCGCTGAAGCTGGAGACTCCGTTATCGTCGAGCAGGCATTACCCGTCGGGGCCACGCCGCTCAAGATCGTCGCTGTGGATTCCGGCCCGGCCTACGACGATGTGAGTTCTCGCGAGCTGCGCCGGAAGTAGTCGTGCTAACGATGGTGTAGAGGCAGCGGGAGAACGTGCTCGCTGAGGGTGGGGGGGCGACGCGTCTCGCTCAGGGTTAGGGGGCGGGGCTGATAGCCTTGCACCGAGACGTCTATATCGGCGAGACCGCCTCCTCTGATGTGGCAGAGACGTAGTTTTGTCTTGTTGTGAAAGCCCATCACCAGGGTGACACGTTCGCTCTCCCTTCTCGGCGCGCGCGGCCTAGAGTGGAGACGCGATGACGAAGACGGAGCAGATTCGGATCACGACCTGGCCGTCAAAGGTCATGCAGCATGCCGCCGCGATGGGGAACGTCACCCGGACGTGCTGGCGGTTCGGGATTTTCTCGAAAGACGTTCAACAGATGGCGCCGGCGATTCGTCGAGCACGGTGACGCCGGGTTGTGCGACCGCCCGCGGACGCCGCAGCGCGTACCGCGCGCGACCGCGGCCGACGTGACGAGCCAGATCCTGTATCTCCGGCAGCACTACCATTTCGGTGCGGCCCGAATCGCCTCGTATTTGAAGCGATTTCATCAGGTGACGATCGCTCGATCGACGGTGCACCGCATTCTGACCCGGCGCGGACTGCAACGACTGCCCACCAAGCAAAGCATCGGGCGCACGGCAAGCGCTGGCAACGCCACGAGAAGCCGCAGCCGGGCCATCGGTTGCAGGTCGACGTCAAGTTCCTCGAGCGCATTCCGGGCACGCGCCGACGGTTCTACCAGTTCACCGCCATCGACGATTGCACCCGCATGCGCGTCCTGAAGGTGTTTGACGTCTGCAGCCAACGGACGGCCATCCAATTTATGGACGACGTGCTCCGTCGCCTACCGTTTCGCGTCCACGTGGTGCAGACCGACAACGGCGCGGAGTTTCAGTCACCGTTCCACTGGCACCTTGAGCAGCGCAACATCCGACACGTCTATATTCGCCCGCGGACGCCGCATTTGAATGGCAAGGTCGAGCGCTCGCACCGCATCGACGACCAGGAGTTTTACCAGCTCCTGGACACCGACGCAACGTTGTCCTGTTCAACGAGAAACTGCGCGAGTGTGAGGACTACTACAATTGCCATCGGCCGCACGGCGCGTTGGGCGGACAGACGCCGTACGAACGACTGCTGGAAAAAACGAGAGCGACAGTGTCACCCGGGTCGTGAGACCCTACAAAATGTTGATGGTGCGCGCTCCTGGATTCGAACCAGGGACCCCCGCCGTGTGAAGGCGATGCTCTACCACTGAGCCAAGCGCGCGATAGGAAATGCTGCGGACGCCGATCGGCTGTGGGCCAGCGACCGGCGCGAACCTCAGATTCTAGCGGAACCGCGGATCGAAGGCAACTGTCGACTGCGGTGGCCGTTACGTGCCGAACAGGCGATCGCCGAAGTCGCCGAGCCCGGGCACGATGAATTTCTGGGCGTTGAGGCCCTGGTCGACGACGGGGGTGTAGATCTGCACGTCGGGGTGATGCCGCTCCACTTCCGCGACGCCTTCGGGGGCCGAGACGATGCAGATCAGGCGGATGTCGCGGGCGCCGGACTCCCGGAGCAGATCGAGCGCCGCGACGGCGCTGCCGCCGGTGGCGAGCATCGGATCGACGACGAGGACGCATGCGTCCGCGAGGCCGCCGGGGACTTTCGCGTAATAGCGCGACGCAATCGCGGTGCTCTCGTCGCGCTGCAGGCCGATGTGGCCGACCTTCGCGCGCGGCAGCAGCTCGAGCACCGCGTCGAGCATGCCGAGCCCCGCGCGCAGGACGGGCACGACGACGACCTCGACATCGAGCTTGCGGCCCGGCGCGGACGAGACCGGCGTGTCGACCGTCGCGTCACGTACGGGCAGGTTCCGCGTCGCTTCGCTCGTCAGCAGGAAACTGATACGCCGCGCCATCTGCCGGAACACGTCCGAGGGCGTGTGCCGATCGCGAAGCGACAACAGGATGTCCTGGGCCAGGGGATGCTCGACGAGATGAACAGGCACGGCGCTCACTATACCCGTCCGTCCGCGGTTGCGACAAGCGCCGGCCGCGCGACGACGCGATGACGGGCGTCCAGCCGGGTCCGCGTTTGACAATGATCGTTGTGAGGACTATCCTCTGAACATGCGGAAGCCGCGGCTGCAGCAGGAGCTCAAACAGCAGAAGCCGTTCGAAAGCCTGGAGGAGATGGTGTTCCTCAACATCCTGCGCACGGGCGACGCCCTGCTGCGCGGGGAAGCCGAGCTGCTGCGGCGCGCCGATCTGTCGTTTGCGCAGTACAACGCGCTGCGCATCCTGCGCGGCGCCGGTGAGTCCGGGCTGACATGCGGCGAAATCTCCGAGCGGATGGTGAACCACGACCCGGACATCACCCGCCTGCTCGATCGCCTCGAAGGCCGCGGCTTCGTCCTCCGCGCCCGTGACAAGGCGGATCG
>Ga0187894_10004948_pt1 | contig 13934 bp, 14 predicted proteins | sample GBC1701081metaG_FD_136650 | JGI IMG/M metagenome (GOLD analysis project Ga0187894, IMG submission 136650) | White microbial mat communities from a lava cave in the Kipuka Kanohina Cave System on the Island of Hawaii, USA - GBC170108-1 metaG ...
CGAGTTACGACTGGCAGCACATCCTCGACCACAGCCAGGTCGTGGTCGATACACGCCATGTCACCCCGCCGCGCACGGGCAAGGCGCGTGTCGTCCTGCTCTAAGTTCCACTCGGCCTGAGTGTAGAAGGACGTGGCGCGGCTACGTCCTTATTACGTCCCTCGGCTGATACTAATCCTTTCCCGGTTGTGTAGACCCTGTATCGACATTATACTGCTTATAGAGTGTGGAGTAAGGGCGCTGGTCTTTACTTTTTACTGGCTCCATTTAACTTTTAACTGACCTTACGTCGGGGAACGACCTATGGAATTACCCTATCATCTAAAAGCCTTACCACCCGAAGCCCTGGATGTCCTGCGTTACTTCGCCCAGATCGACACCTCCATCGCCCACGCCGATGCGATCACCGACGGAGTGGGCCTGACCGACCGGACGTTCGGCAAGGTCATCCGGCGTTTAGTCACAAAGGGCTATCTCCAGATGGACGGCGACCAGGCCTATCGCCTATCCGACCAGGGGAAAACGGCGGTAGAGGAATTGACTGCCTACGATCAAACCGCGCCGGAGGCCAAGCCCAAGCGCGAAATCATCACCCAGGACATCCCTCGGCGGTTGGTCGTGGTTACACCGGAAAAATTGGTCGCCGACCAACCGGCGGCCATCCACGTTGGCTTTCATGCAGCGACCGACGACGAGCAGCTTGACGAGGCGGCGGATGTGGTGGCGCGCGTCTCGCTGGTGAACGGCGAACCGGCGCGCCCGCAGGAAGTCGCCTTCCAACTTGGGGACGCCGAGGATCACAAAGCCTTAACAGTAACGCCAGGGCGCTACAAGTGTTTACGCATACGGGTCAATGTCTTTCAGCTTGGCCCGAACCCGGACGACATTGCCATCGCCGGCGGTCTGTATGTGGACATCGACGTGCTTCCACAGGCGGACGCCAGCGCGGGGCAGTGGGCGGCTTACGGGGCGAACATCACACTCACAAAAACCCTGGACTGAGACGCATGACCGTACAACCTGTTTCGATCCGTTATCCTCGCAAGCCGATTTTGCGCGGCACGCTGCGCCTGATGGGGCGCGGCCTGATGTCGCTGCTGGCACGCCCAACCGTCAACGGCCTGGAAAACCTGCCCAAGAGCGGCCCGCTCATCCTGGTGGGCAACCATGTCGCCATGCTTGAAGCCGTGATGATGGTGCTGTACGTCCCCTGGTTGATCGAACTGATCGGCACCGGCGAAATTCCAATGGATCCGCGTTACGCCCCGATCATCAACACCTACGGCTACATCCCGATCCGGCGCGGCGACATGGATCGGGAGGCGCTGACAGCGGCGCTCGATGTGCTGAAACAGGGCGGCGTGGTCGGCATTTTCCCCGAAGGCGGCATCTGGGAGACGGCGATCAAAAGAGGGCGTACCGGAGTGGCCTGGTTGAGCTATCAAGCCAACGCGCCCATCGTGCCAATCGGCTTTGGCGGCGTGGACGGCGCGATCAAGGCCGTGACGCAGTTCAAGCGGCCTCGGCTGGCGATGAACATCGGCGAGGTGATCCCGGCGGTGCGCTCGGACGTGGATGGCAAGTCGCGCAAGGAAGCCCTGCAAGAGTCGGCTAACATGATTATGCAGCGCATTGAAGCCCTGATCCCCGACGAGGACAAACGGCGCTGGAATCGGATTAAAGACGAGCGTTTTGAACTGAAACTCACCCTCCAAAAAGCCGACGGCAGCGCGGTCTTCCTGCCGGACGAACTGCCCTTGACCCGCCCCGACATGCTGGCGAAATTTTTCCACCGTCCGCTGATGTTGGATGTATTCGCCCGCAACCTGAAGCTGCCGGTGCAGGCGTTGCAGCACTTAGGCACTGAACACAACCCGAAAGGGCTGGCGGATGCAGCCCAGGCCGCGCTGGGCTACCTGGACACCAACCCGCACTTCCTCACCTACCGCTTCGGCTACGACGAAGGCGCGGCGATGCAGGCCGGTCTGATCCAACTGCGCGACATCGGGCGCTGGGCGGAACAGCACGGCTACCAACTGACCGTGCAACCCATTCGCCGTTACCGCAAGCGGGGCAGCGAAGCCGAAATCGTCGAAGACCAGCCGGGCAACATCCCCTCGCTGTAGTTTAGGCACACGCAAGTTTCAATTTTGTACGCTGACCCACGATACGCATGGACGCTACATGCCTCTCCTTGCGTGTTCCGTCAAATTACATAGATTTTAGGGCAAAAGTGTGCATCTCGCGGCTGGGATCGGTTTATGAACTCCGATAGAATGCTTGTAATACGGTCATTTTTATGCTATTCTGCTTCTACATAAAATTATTAATCTCATTTGTATTAGAAGGATAACCAACGTGGTAGGAACGCTTGACGTGGATTTCACCAAATACAGCGCCCTGGCGGTCGAAGACGACGCGGGCGGGATGGCGATTATCGGGGTGATGATGCGCTACCTGGGGATGCAATCGTATCTCAACACGACCGGCGATGGCGTGGTCGAACTGGCACGGGCGATGAAACCCCGACCGGATGTGATCTTCCTCGACATCAACCTGCCCAAGACCAACGGTTACGACGTCCTCAAGAAAATCCGCGCCGACGAAAAGTTGAAGGGCGTGCTGGTCGTGGCTGTCACGGCGCAGGACGCCGACAGTGAAATTCCCAAGTGCATGGCTGCTGGCTTCGATGGCTTTATCGGCAAGCCGATCAGCCGGTCACGCTTCCCCCGCCAAATCCGCCGCATCTTGAGCGGTGAGCCGGTGTGGGAAACGTATTAGTGCAGAGTTCAAAGTACAGAGTGTAGTGGGGCGCAGATAAGCGCCCTTTTTATTTCCACGCATCTCGGATTGCCACTTCGCACGTAGAATCGACAATAGCGCGACGATTAGGCCAACACGGCGAAAGGGAGGCAGGATGGCGAGCAACGAGTATCATTTCATCACCCATTGGCGCGTACAAAGCAACCTGGACGAAATCAACGCGGTCATCGGGAACGGGCCGGACTTGGCACGCTGGTGGCCGTCGGTCTACCTGGATGTGAAAGAACTTGAACCCGGCGACGCCAACAGTGTGGGCAAGGTGATTGACCTGTACACGAAGGGCTGGCTGCCCTACACTCTGCGCTGGACGTTCCGTGTGACCGAGAACCGCTCTCCACACGGTTTCAGGCTCGAAGCCTGGGGCGATTTTGTCGGGCTAGGCATTTGGACGTTCACGCAAGACGGCGATTGGGTAGACATCGCCTACGAGTGGAAGGTCAGCGCCGGGAAACCGCTGCTCCGCAATTTAAGCTGGCTGTTGAAACCTGTTTTTTCCGCCAACCACCATTGGGCGATGCGCAAGGGCGAGGAAAGCCTACTGCTCGAATTGGCGCGGCGGCAGGCCAAAACGCCGGAAGAACGGGCGCGCGTGCCTGCCCCACCACCCGCGACCTGGGTGTTCAACCGCGCTAGACGATGAGATTCAAAGTACAGCACCTATCGCTTTTTGATTGAATTGATGCAAATGATGATAAAGATAACCAGAAAATGATTCTCAATTGTGTCACTACGATCAGAACGTAAACTCCATTTGAGCGCAATATCGCCCTTGTTGCCGCCATGATGCCAGAAAACGGCGGGAACACGGGAGCAAGGCGCTGCGGCGGCGAAAACGACGATAGCGAAACTCTAATTTTCGCCAATTTCGTTTTTCCCCATGCCAGTTTGCAAAAGGCGACAAATTCGTCAAATTCGCGCCCAACATTTTTCCGTTTCGGAACAATGTCAACCACCCAGTGCATCTCATATATCAACCCACTATTTTAGAACAAAATTTCTATCCTGTCAAGGGCGAGATTTTTTCACTGGAGGGTATTTCGAGGATTGTTTGGGCAGCAAAGTATGCTATAATGCTTGTATCGAACTGTTTTTGAGCAAGATGCGCAAGGTAAACCTGCTCGATTTAGCAGGTTTTTTGCTTGCCAGGAGTGTACATGTCTTACCGTTTTGACGAACTCGGCCTGCGCCCCGAACTGTTACGGGCAGTGGCCGAACTTGGCTATGAAGAGCCAACCCCGATCCAAATACGCGCGATTCCGGCGCTGTTGGACGGGCGGGACATTTTGGGACAGGCGCAGACGGGTACGGGCAAGACGGCGGCTTTCGCGCTGCCGATGTTACAGGCGCTCGACTATGGATTTCATGGGGTGCAAGGTCTCGTCCTCGTGCCGACGCGGGAACTGGCGAACCAGGTGGCCGAAGCCATTTTCAGCTATGGCAAACACCTGGGCGTGAAGGTGCTGCCGGTGTACGGTGGGCAGGCCTACGCGCGCCAGCTCAACCGGCTGGAACGCGGCGTGCATGTCGTAGTCGGGACGCCGGGGCGCATGATTGACCTGATCGAGAAGCGGGCGCTGAAACTGGGTACAGTGCGCTACCTGGTGCTGGACGAAGCCGACGAGATGCTGGATATGGGTTTCGCCGATGATGTGGAACGCATCCTGCGCGAAACGCCCGACGAACGGCAGACGGCGCTGTTTTCGGCCACCTTGCCGACGACCATTCGCGGGCTGGCCGACCGCTACATGCGCGACGCCGAACAGATGAGCATTGACCACAAAACCATGACGGTGCCGGAGACCGAGCAGCGTTATTACCTGCTCAACGAAGGCAGCAAGCTGGCCGCGCTGGGACGCTTGCTGGAAGTCGAGGAGATGACCAGCACGCTGGTCTTCACGCGCACGAAGATCGGCGCGGCGACCCTGGCCGAACAACTGCTGGCGCGTGGTTACACGGCAGAAGCCCTACATGGCGACCTGACGCAGGACATGCGCGAGACCGTGCTGCGGCGCTTCCGCAGCGGGCAGCTCCAACTGCTGATTGCGACTGACGTGGTGGCGCGCGGCGTCGATATTCAAGACGTGTCGCACGTCATCAACTACGACATCCCCTACGACGTTGAGGATTACGTCCACCGCATCGGGCGGACGGGGCGCGCCGGGCGTTCCGGCATCGCCATCACGCTGATTACCCCCCGCGACCAACGCCGATTGAAGTATATCGAGTCGTTCATCAGGCAGCCGATCCCGCGCGCGACCATGCCAGGCAAAGAGGCCGTCCATGAACGGCGTAACGCACGTTTCATGGAGCAGTTGGAGGTCGTGCTGCACCAGGATGACCTGGGCCGGGAACGGGCGCTGGTGCAAGAGATGGCTGAAGCCGGGGTTGACCTGCACGAGGTGGCTGCGGCTGCCATCCGTTTAGCGCGGGCGGCTGAAGCCCAGCGCCCGGTAGAAGACATCCGCGAATACCAGGAACGCGACGAACGCCCGCGCAAAACCCGCGAGTGGACGCCCAACCGCCGACCGGCCAGCCCGGACGGAGGCCGCCCACGACGCGAGGGCGGGCGCGAACCCGGCATGGTGCGGCTGCTGCTCGATGTGGGCAAGGCGCAAGGCGTGCGCCCCGGCGATGTCGTCGGCGCAATCGCCGGTGAGGCCGGTATCCCCGGTCGCTCGATTGGCGCGATTGACATCCGCACCAACCAAACTTTTGTCGATGTGAAAGAAGACCACGCCGAGAAAGTGCTGCACAAGGTCAAACACTGGACGCTGCGCGGGCAGAAGGTCAAGTTAGAACGGGCGCGGGAGTAAGATCAACCGTCAAAACGCACAGGACGCAAAGAAAAATCAAGACAGGTGTGTTTTGCAAGGGCGTGATGGATCACGCCCTTTTCTATTCGTAGGTCGAGCGGGGCGGCGGGGGGTTGAACAGGGTGTAAACGAACGCGCCGACCAGCCCGGCAACGAAGCCGCCGATATGGGCGAAAAAGGCGACGCCACCCCCAGCCGTATCGACGCCGAGCGAGGTGATGCCGTTGAACAATTGCAAGACGAACCAGAAGCCCAGCACGACCAGCGCTGGGATGTTGAAAAAACGAGGGAAGAAGCGGAAGAAGATAATCATCACCCGGACGCGCGTCCCCGGATACAGGATCAGAAATGCGCCGAGAACACCGGCAATCGCCCCACTCGCGCCGATCATGGGTATGCACAGGCCGCTGTTCACCAACACCTGGGCAAAACCGGCGATAAACCCGGTGACAAGATACAACACCAGAAATTTGCGGTGGCCGAGGTAATCTTCGATATTGCGACCAAAAATCCATAAGAACGTCATATTGCCGATCAGGTGCGTCCAACTGCCGTGCAGGAACATGCTGCGGAAGGCATCGAGCAGCGTCTCGCCAACCGGCACGCCGCCGATCTGACAGGGGACGAGCGCCAGCGAAAAATAGGTGCTGGCGAGTTGACTCTGCGACAGGGTTAACTGCCAGATGAACACCAGCGCATTCAGGAGGATCAGGCCATAGGTGACATAACCTTTGGTGCGCGGCGGCTGCAAGGTATTGATGGGAATCATCGGATCGCTCCCCTTCGGCCACGCGCGGGCTGCGCCTGGCGAAAGCTGATGGGCTTGCTGCTGGTGTATACGTAGGGGAAGCAAAAGAGTTGCAGGATTGGGACAACTTACCCCCCGCCCCTCCCCGTAAGCGAGGAGGGGAGAAAAGGCAGGAAAGATCAGGAGCGGCGGGCGCGCTGGTACAGCATGTTGACACGCTGCTCGACCGGGGGCTGCGGCACGAGGCGGGTGATGAGAAAGGTGATGACCAGCCCGGCGACGAAACCGCCAATATGGGCGAAGAAGGCCACACCGCCCCCATATTCTGCCGACGCGCCGAGCGAACCAAAACCGCTGATGAGTTGCAGCACAAACCACATGCCCAACACGATGAAGGCCGGCCACTCCGCCAACGTGGAGATGCGCCCCAGCGGGACGATGCCGCGCACCTTGACGTTGGGATACAGCAGCAAGTAGCCCCCCAGGACACCGGCAATCGCACCGCTCGCGCCGATCAGGGGAATCTGCGAGGTCGGTTCGATCAAGATTTGGGCGAAGGCCGCCACGAAACCGCTGACAAAATACAGGATTAAGAAACCGATCTTGCCCAGGCGGTCTTCAACATTGTCGCCGAACAGATACAGATAGAGCATATTGCCAAGGATGTGATCCCAGCCGCCGTGAAAAAACATGCTGCGGACGGTATCGAGGAAGGTTTCGAGCGAGAACACATTGGCCGAGACGTTGGCTGGCACAACGGAAAAGTTTAAGAACGTCTGTTGAAGCTGCTGCTCGGACAGGGTGAGTTCCCACAGGAAGACCAGCACATTGATGGCGATGAGGGCATAGGTGAGGATCGGAAAGCGCCGGGTTGGGTTGACGTCGCTAATCGGAAGCATCAATTTCTCCTTTTATCTCAAAAACGATTTTAGGATGCCCGCCATTTCATCATATCTACATCAGAATTACGCTAATTTCCTGCAATGGTATGTAAATTAAAACACCCGGCGCGGCGGCAGGGTGCTGAGATGCTTCCAGATTTTCGGGACACCGGGGTTTTAACCCATAGCGACGATTAACGCTGCTCGATAGGAATCCATTGCAGCCCCAGCGGGCCGACGTAATTCACATCCGGGCGGATCAGACGGTTGTTGGCGAACTGCTCGATGATATGCGCAGTCCACCCGACAATTCGGCTCATAGCGAACAGCGGCGGGAACATATCCACGTCGAGGTGGATCGTGTACAGCAGGATGGCGCTATAGTAATCGACGTTGGGGTACAGTTTGCGCTCGATGAAATACGGGTCGGCGCGGGCGGTTTCGGCCAGCTTTTTGGCAATCTCGAACCATTTGGTGTTACCGGAACTACGGGCGAGGGCTTCGGTGTTCTGTTCGAGGATGGCCGCGCGCGGGTCGAGCGCCTTATAGATGCGGTGGCCGATGCCCATGATGCGGCGGTCGCCCTCTTTGATATTTTTCTTGAACCAGGCTTCAACGTTGCCGGGTTCACCAATTTCCAGGAACATACGCATCGCTTCGGCGTTCGCGCCGCCGTGCGATGGGCCTTTGAGCGTAGCGATGCCGCTGACGATACCGCTGTGCATGTCCGAGCCGGTGGCGACGGTGACGCGCGCGGCGAAGGTGCTGGCATTCATGCCGTGTTCGGCCAGCAGCACCAGATAGACATTCACGGCGTCGCTGGTGGTTTTGTCAGGTTCGTTTCCGGTGAGCATGTAAACGAAGTTCTGGGCGAGGTTGAGGTCTTCGCGCGGGGCGAGGGGTTCGTGGCCCTTGCGGATGCGATCCCAGGCGGCACAAATGGTCGTGAACTGGCCGGTCAGGCGGATGGCTTTACGGCGATTGGCCTCCGGGCTGTTGTCCTCGCTGTCCGCATCGTAGAGCGCCAGGGCAGAGACGGCAGTACGAAGGATCGCCATCGGGTCAGCATCTTTGGGGTAGGCTTTCAACTGCGCCATCACGCCTTCGGGCAGGGCGGCCTCAGCAGCAATCGCGGCGCGTAAATGTTCGAGTTCCGCGCGGTTGGGCAGGCGTTCGTTCCACAACAGAAACGCGATCTCTTCAAACAGGGCATTCCCGGCCAGGGTTTCGATGGCATAACCGCCGTAGATCAACTTGCCGTCCTGACCGTTGACAAGGCTGGTTTTGCTATCGGCGACGATAACGCCTTCCAGGCCCTTCTTCGTGACTTCAGACATGACGCAGACTCCTTATGACGAGAAACGACTCGACACAAGCCCGCCCCTGGGCTTATGTGGTTGCGGGTTGCCGCGCTGGCTAGCGCAATAACCATTTAATAATCAGCACGAGAGAGAAAATTACTTAGCATTGCACAATATTTCTGTCCGAGTATAGCATCGGCGAAAGGGTTATTCAATTGAGCGTTTGACGAATACACGAAACTTAAACCAGCTTTTACATCGCCACCCTTGCAATCCACGCCAGAACATGTTAGGCTTCCGACCTATGCGTGAACAACATCTGTCCAACGCCCTGAATAGGGTTTCTGCCCGCCGCATGTGCTGCTGTATGTGTATGTGTGGCGATTTACGATTCCCAGGACGGGTGACAGCGACGCGGTAGGCGCAAGCCAAACCGCAACTGCACGAAACAACGCGAGAGCGAGCCGTCCTGGTTCGCTCTTTTTATTATCCTCACCCCCTGTCCGACAGGTCGGTCACCCCTCTCCACTACGTAGAGAGGGGGAGAATGACAGGTCAGGGTGCAAAATATAAGGGTAAGCATGAAGATCAGCATCGGGAAAACATTGCAAGCGCATATTTTCAAACACCTGGAGGCCTGTTACCCCAACGAGGGAGGCGGTTTCCTGTTAGGAACGGTCGATGGTGACACGGTGCAGGTAACGGAGACATTGGAAGTGCAGAATGTGTTCGAGGCAGACGAGCAGCACCACCGCTACGCGATGACGCCGCAGGATTGGATGCGGCTGGAAGACGAGGCCGACGCGCGCGGGTTGACGCTGGTCGGCTACTTCCACAGCCACCCGGATTCGCCGGCTGTACCATCGGCCTTTGACCGTGACCACGCCCTGCCGCATTTCAGCTACCTGATTACCCAGGTGAACGACGCCCAAGCGGTCGAAATGCTGGCATGGCGGCTGCGGGATGATCGGTCACAGTTTGATGGGGAGGCGTTGATCGTTCACCCTTAGCTCATAACCCGTACCATACGACGATTTTGAACGAGCGATTTCACTAAAGAAGGAGCATTCAACATGACAGACGCCCTGATTAGCACCCAATGGGTGGCCGACAACCTGAACGCAGCGGGCTACCGCCTGATCGAGGTGGATGTCGATACCACCCAGTATGACACCGGGCATATCCCCGGCGCGATTGCCTTCAACTGGCAGACGCAGCTACAAGATCAGGTGGCGCGCGACATTATCAGCCAGGAAGGGATCGAGCAGTTGTTGAGCGAATCGGGCGTCACGCCGGACACCCACATCCTGCTATACGGCGACAACAACAACTGGTTCGCTGCCTATGCCCTGTGGCTGCTGCAATATTACGGCCACGAAACGGTCAGCCTGATCGACGGCGGGCGCAAGAAATGGTTGGCCGAAAACCGTCCCACCTCGACCGACACCCCTACTTATCCGAAAACCGATTACAAAGTCACCAAGATCAACAGCCATTACCGCGCCGACCGCGACCTGATTAAGGCCAGCCTGGGCAAGCCTGGTTTCGCGCTGGTTGACGTGCGTTCACCCGCCGAATACACAGGCGAGATCATCGCGCCGCCCGGCATGAGCGAGACCGCCCAGCGCGCCGGCCACATCCCCAGCGCGGCGAATATCCCCTGGGCGCAGGCAGTGGCGGAAGACGGCACATTCAAGAGCGCGGATGAATTGAAGGCGTTGTATGGCGGCAAAGGCATCACCGGCGACAAAGAGGAAATCGTGGCCTACTGCCGCATCGGTGAACGGTCGTCACACTCGTGGTTTGCGCTCAAGTACATCCTGGGCTACCCGAACGTGAAGAACTATGACGGCTCGTGGACGGAATGGGGCAACCTGATCGGCAACCCGATCAAGAAGGGTGCCGAAGCGTAACGATCCCGCCCACGACTTTGATCGATCAAAACGGAAAGGAGCAAACAGTACGTGGCAAGCATCAAGATTCCAACCCCTTTGCGGGCATACACCAACAACCAGGTACAGGTGAACGTGTCCGGCCAGACAGTGGGCGAGGCGCTCAACGACCTGACCGACCAGTACCCGGAACTGCGGCAGCATTTGTTCAACGGCGCGGAACTGCGTAATTTCGTGAACGTGTTCCTGGGCGAGGAAGATGTGCGCTTCCTCGACGGACTCGGCACGGAAATCGACGCGGGCGACAACCTGCGCATCATCCCCAGCATCGCGGGGGGATGAAGCAAAGATATTCACCACAGAGGACACAGAGAAAGAGGCAAAGTCTATGGCAGCCGAAGTCTTACGGAAAGTGGATCAAAGTGGGTTAAAGACCGGGCAGGCGGCGACGATCGTGCTGCTGATCTCGGCGTTTGTGTTGAACAGTCCGCTGCTGGTGGCGCTGGTGGCGCTGGCGCAGCTTCTCGGCGCGCTCGATGTGCCGTATGCACCCTACCGCCTGCTCTACCAACGAGTCGTCAAACCGAGCGGACTCGTGAAACCGAACATGCTCAACGACAACCCGGAGCCGCACCGTTTCGCCATGCTGGTCGGCGCGCTCTTCAACGGCGCGGCGACACTGGCGCTGCTGGCGGGCGCGCCTGCCCTGGGATGGGCGCTGGTCGGCATTGTATTGGTGCTGGCGAACCTCAATTTCTGGCTGAACTTCTGCGCGGGCTGCTGGGTGTATTATCAATTCCATCGGCTGGGCGTGCCGGGGTTCACGCGCGCGCCAGTCCAGTAGTTAGTCATGGGTTGTTGGTCATCGGTCAATGCCGACTACCCGTGAAAGTTCGGAAGCATTAAAGTAACACCGATTGAGCAGAAAGTGTCCTTAATGATCGAGCGAATAATCCTGGTGGTGGTTTTGGCGGCGGTCGGGTTTTTGGCGTATCAGGCCTTTTCCCGTTATCATGTTAGGCGGGCAGCGGCAAGCGCCAGCACCGATCCGATCCTAAGCGACTTGAAGCCAGGCGTTCCGGCGATTGTCTACTTCACCACGCCGACATGCGTCCCCTGCCGCACCCAACAACAACCGGCGTTGGCGCGCTTGCAGGCCGACCTGGGCGAAGGCATCCAGATCGTCAAGATTGATGCCACCCAGGACAGCGCCGCCGCCAACCGCTGGGGGGTGTTTTCCGCGCCGACCACGTTTGTACTGGATGGCAGCAAAACAGTACGCGAGGTCAATCATGGCGTGGCCGACGCCCCGAAATTGCGACGGCAGCTCAAGGCATTAGGGATGGTGAGTTGAGGCGTCTGAAACCGTATCACAAACATCCAGAATTTATCGTCCAGAGCGAACAACCTTTCAACGGAAACGCGCCTCTGGGCTACCTGTGCCAGCAATTCATGACGCCGACCGAGTTGTTTTTTGCGCGCAATCACGGGCCGATCCCGCTGGTAGACCCTGACCACTACTGCCTGCGCGTGGAGGGGCTGGTGGAAAAGCCATTGGAGCTATCATTGGCGGCAATCCAGCACGATTTTGAGCGCATCGAATTGATGGCGACGCTGCAATGCGCCGGCAACCGGCGCGACGAACTGATCGACATCGCGCCGATCCCGAACGAACTGCCCTGGAGCGCCGGGGCGATCAGTAATGCCACCTGGGGAGGTGCGCGTCTAAAGGATGTGCTGCAAGCAGCGAGTGTGAAAACTGCGACTGGACACGCCGCCTTCACCAGCCTGGATAAGGTGTCGCGGCTGGGCAAGACCTTCGGCTTCGGCGGGTCAATCCCGCTGGACAAGGCGCTGCACCCGGATACGCTGCTGGCGTATGAGATGAACGGCGCGCCGCTGACCCCCGCGCATGGCTTTCCACTGCGGGTGATCGCGCCGGGGTACATCGGGGCGCGCAGTGTGAAATGGCTGTCGCGGATCACAATACAAGAGCAGCCGTCCGACAATTATTTCCAGGCGCGGGCATACAAGCTGTTCCCGCCGGATGTGACGCCCGAAAATGTGCGCTGGGATGAGGGCATCATGCTGGGCGAGAACTCGCTCAATTCGGTGATCTGTTATCCCGGCGATGGCGATGTGCTGAAGGCGGGGATGAACCGCGTAGCCGGTTATGCGCTCGGCGGGGCGAACCTGGTGGAGCGGGTAGAAGTGTCCGGCGATGCTGGCGAGACCTGGACAACGGCGACGTTGATGAGTAGTCGGGCGTATCCCTGGGCATGGTGGTTGTGGCAGGCGCAGGTCGAATTGAAGCCCGGCGCGGCGCAAATCGTGGCGCGGGCGCAGGACAGCGAAGGCAACGCACAGCCGCGCGACGCCGAGGAAATTTGGAACTTTAAGGGCTACGCCAACAATGCCTGGCATCGGGTGAATATTCAGGTTCATGGCTAATTTGTAGGGACGCGATAGATCGTGTCGCTACTGAAAGGAAAGAGAATCGGATGGAAGCACTGGTCACACAACACGGCGAGCTGACACACGACGAAATCCGCCGCTACAGCCGCCACCTAATTATGCCGGAAGTCGGCATCGAGGGGCAGCGCAAGCTGAAGGCGGCGAGCGTCCTGCTGATCGGCACGGGCGGTTTGGGCAGCCCGCTGGCACTGTACCTGGCGGCAGCGGGCATCGGGCGCATCGGCCTGGTCGATTACGATGTCGTCGATGAAACCAATTTGCAGCGCCAGGTGATTCACGGGCAGGGCAGCGTCGGCCACCTCAAGGTCGAGAGCGCCAAACAGCGGATGCTGGACATCAACCCGTATGTGCAGGTTGACCTGCATAACGTGCCGCTCACCTCGGATAATGCGCTAGAATTGTTCGCGCCCTATGATGTCATTATCGACGGGACGGACAACTTCCCGACGCGCTATCTGGTGAACGACGCCTGCGTGAAACTGGGTAAGCCCAACGTATACGGCAGCATCTTCCGCTTCGAGGGGCAGTTGAGCGTGTTCTACGCCAAAGAAGGGCCGTGCTACCGCTGCATGTTCCCCACCCCACCCCCGCCCGGCCTCGTGCCAAGCTGCGCCGAGGGCGGCGTGCTGGGTATCCTGCCGGGGACGATTGGCACGTTGCAAGCGACCGAGGCGATCAAGCTGATCCTGGGCATCGGCGACCCGATGATCGGCAAGATGCTGCTGTACGATGCGCTGGAGATGAGCTTCACCAAACTCAAGCTGCGCAAAGACCCGAACTGCCCGGTGTGCAGCATCCCGGCGGATCAGGTGCAACTCATCGACTACGAACAATTCTGCGGGATGCCGGCGCACGACCGCAGCGACTTCCAATTGAACCAAAACGGCCATGCCGAGGAGAAACCGATTGTGGAAACCACTGTAACCGAATTGAAGGCGCGTTTGGACGCGGGCGAAGACCTGCTGGTGCTGGACGTGCGCGACCCCCACGAGTGGGAAATC
>Ga0187894_10004952_pt1 | contig 13927 bp, 13 predicted proteins | sample GBC1701081metaG_FD_136650 | JGI IMG/M metagenome (GOLD analysis project Ga0187894, IMG submission 136650) | White microbial mat communities from a lava cave in the Kipuka Kanohina Cave System on the Island of Hawaii, USA - GBC170108-1 metaG ...
TGACTCTGTTTCTGCCCCGTGGCAAGTTCCTTGGAGCCCTTATCAACGGACGGTGCGCCCATCGCCTGCTGAACAGCGAGTACGAGCAACGCGACCAGTACAAGCATCCTTCTCATGAACCGCATCCTAATCTATAAGGTTCTTTTGACGGAGCAAGAAACGACGTACTGGACCACAGAGCCACGAACAAGCGGCGGCCAGCCCTCCATGCCAAGGTGGATCCATATTGCACGTCTTCACGATCACACTCGTTCTTCAAAGATTCTTCCGCAACCGTACGACTCGGCCCCAGATGCGCTGTTGTTTCGTCACGGGGAGGTCTTCATACCGCCGGTTGAGCGGATGAAGGATGACCTGCCCGCCGATTTCCTTGAGCTGCCGGAAGAGTGCCCCCTCAGGGCGACCGTCCTCACTCTCGACCAGCACGTAATGACCAGGTTCACTGGGAAGATCAGGATTGACGAAAATGATCTCGCCTTCGCTGAAGAGAGGCTGCATGGAAATGTCTTTCACCTGCATGGCGAAGGTACGCTTCCCTGGAACGTCTGTTTCGAGCATCGCTTCAGCGTGGATCACATGAGGCGGCTCGTTGCTCTTGACCATCTGGTTAATCTGATCCCACTTTAGGAGCGGCACCTTCCTCATCGGGCCGAGGGGGGAGGGATGGGTGTTCGTTGTGAGTTCGAACAGTCCCTCTGAGTGTGGCGGGCCACCGTGTCGCAGGAAATCAGCATGAATGCGAAAATACCGGGCAAATGTTTCCCATACTGCCGGGTCTTGAGGAAGCTCATCGATCAGTATGTTCGCGATCGTCTGCACGGAGACCCCAACCGCAGAGGCGAGCTCCTCTTCAGTCAGCCCCTCACCGAGCTCTCGATGAACAAGACCTTTCAGGTTCATAGCGGAATTCCTTCTCTAACCGTTGGCGACTTGTGGAGTTGAGCATTCCAGTCCGCGAGAAACTTTTTCACACCCAGATCAGACAGCGGGTGTTTGACCAGCTGCTGGAAAATCGAACAGGTTATGGTACAGATATCGCCGCCTGCCGGCACAATCGAGCACAAGTCCCCTCGTTCAGCTTCATCCTTGATTTCACACTTCTTTCACGACGTCCCGTGCTCCTTCGTTCTATGTACGTTGTTGTGGGTCATGCGAGTTCGCTCAACATGACGTCCTCGTGGAGTACCGTTGCCGCACCTGTCGTACTTGTTGGCTTTCGGCCAACGGCCGGATTTGGTTCTGCAAGATCACGGGATCGACACGGTGTCCGCATTGCACGCAACGGAAGGTCTCGACGCCGTGTTCGCCGGTGTTATTTAAGTCGTAGTACCACTCGTTCACGAGCAGGCCCGCGCAACGAGCGCAGGATCTTGTGTAGAACTGTTCGCTCGTGGGGAGGGGCCGAACAGTTTCGTCTCGCATTGCTTCCCTTGACTCCATCATTCGTGCCATGATTCAGCCCCCCGGTTATTAGTTCGACGCGATGTGCTCTTGGCTTCAGAACGTCAATGAGACCTCAATTGTTAGTGGTACTCTAGCTCCGGCACATGATCGATCCATGAACGGATCATGAAGAATTCTTCATCAAACTCCGAATTACTTGGAGATACACAGTCACGGCCTGGTCATATCTAACAATTTACAGTGGCGCCCTGAGTAATAGTCTCCATGGCCTTCCTTCGATATTCGAAAGACTGTGAGTGGCACGTCTTCGAGAAGGTCAAGACGGGCGAGTCCGAGAATCGTCTTGCCGTGTGGCACAAGGATCACGTGGCTCAAGGTGTGTCGTATACTGTGAGCATGATTCAAAAGATGCTGGAGTTGGAAGATTGCCCAAGAATTCCCGGGTGCTGACCGAACCATAAACGCATGCTTCGTGATGCGTTCGAAGTCTGGCTGAGCGAGCAATCAAGTACAGAGATATAGTAGCGGCTCCGTCTCATCAACTCGGCGACGCGCATGTCAACATGGACCAATCTGGTCCTGAAAAAGTAGAATAGTTCCGTTTCTTTCTCACCCGCGACGTACCCGGCAGTTTGGTTCAACGGGTGGCACAAGAGCGATGCAACGGAGTATGGCTAAAGAGGGAATCCTGGCTCTACGGATCAGCGGTCATATCCGGCGTGAGCAGATTCGCCATGTCAGGTTGAGGAGATGTCTTGCATGAAGGCGGCAGAGCTTCTGGTTCGTTGCCTGGAAAATGAAAGCGTCCAACTGGTATTCGGTTTGCCGGGCGAGGAAACCCTGGAACTGATGGATGCTCTGCTGGACTCTCGCATTCGATTTATCGAGACGCGGCACGAACAGGGAGCGGCGTTCATGGCCGATGTCTATGGACGACTTAGCGGGAAGGCGGGGGTCTGCCTGTCCACGCTAGGCCCCGGCGCCACCAATCTCTTGACCGGCGTCGTGGATGCTCATCTGGATCGTGCCCCGTTGGTTGCCATCAGCGGTCAAGTCTCGATGAATCGCCGACACAAGGAATCGCATCAGTACATCGACGTCATTTCGATGTTCAAGCCCGTGACCAAGTGGAATACCTCGATTCCGAAGGCGGAGGTCATTCCCGAGGCGGTTCGGAAGGCGTTCAAGATCGCGCAGACGGAGAAGCCGGGCGCGACCCATGTTGAACTGCCGGAAGATGTCGCGGAGGAGCAGATCGACAATGAACGCAAGTTGGAGCCGCTTTTCGCTCAGGCGCCGGTTATGCCTGAGCCGTCGCAGGGTCAAGTTGCGCGGGCAATCCAGGCGATCGCCGGGGCGCAACATCCTGTGATTCTGGCCGGGAACGGCGTGATTCGAGGACATGCGCATGAAGCGGTCAGAACTTTTGCGCGGCGGTTGGAGATTCCCGTCCTTCATACGTTCATGGCTAAGGGGATCCTTCCGGATAGCGATTTGCTGTCCCTCTATACGATCGGCCTGCAGGCTCGCGATTATGCGGCGGTCGTCATGGAACAGGCCGATGCAGTCATTGTGATCGGTTACGATTTCGTGGAATACGCACCCTGTTTCTGGAATCCACGCCGCGACAAGCGCATCGTGCACATCGATGCGTCGCCGGCAGAAGTTGACGAGCACTATATTGTCGAGGTGGGTGTCTTGGGAGATATTCGCCTCTCGTTGGAAGACATTGCCGAGGGACTCGCGCCGTTCAATTCGACATGGGCCCGACGGGCCCGCAAGACCGTCATCGAGGGGTTCGAAGCCGAACTGGCCGGCGCGCCTTCCTGGCCTCTGCGGCCGCAGCACGTGACCCGGGACCTGCGCGCGGCGCTCAATCCTGACGATCTTGTGCTCTGTGATGTCGGTGCCCATAAGCTCTGGATGGCCCGGATGTTTCCGTGCGAGGTTCCTAACTCCTGCATTATTTCGAATGGCTTCGCCGCGATGGGGATCGCCGTGCCCGGCGCCATTGCCGCGAAGTTGTTGTACCCTGAACGACGCATGATTGCGGTCACCGGGGATGGCGGCTTTCTCATGAACTCCCAGGAACTTGAGACGGCGGTTCGTTTGGGATTGCCGCTGGTCATCTTGGTCTGGCGGGACGATGGGTATGGAGTGATTCGCTGGAAACAGCAGGTGCGTTTCGGCCGGACCTCTTCCGTGGATTTCGGCAATCCTGATCTCGTGCGCTATGCGAGCAGTTTCGGAGCCGTCGGCTATCGAGTGACGGAGCCGTCGGAGCTTCGGCCGATCCTCGCCGACGCGCTGAACAGCAAGGTGCCGGCGGTCATCGATTGCCCAGTCGACTATTCAGAGAATCTCCGACTGACGGAACGCCTGAAATCTCTTCCATACTGAATCGTCACTCGCGGACGAACCAGTGTCGGGAGCCATTGCGCGGATCTCGTCGGCATGCGCGTCCTGTAATTGCAGCACTCAGTCAGGGAGATGCTACAGCCAGAGCAACGGCCACGATCAAGGTGCTGAGGAAGGTGGGCTGTTGGGCACAATCCGAAAGTGACCGCACCAGGTTATATGGTTCCTCATCAGTAGAGCCCAACCACATCACAGTGCCCAATGTTCCCCTCTCTTCTATCCGCAAATGAAACGGTGCGAGTCCCGGTCTCAAGCGAGGCCGTGTGCTGTTCTGTGTTCTTCCCTCGGAATCGTCGCATGCGACGTTGTCATGCACCAGTCATGCAAACTTGCTCGGAAACTGCTTCACCAACGCCATTGTCATCGTATCCGCAATGACATAGATGTGTTGTCGCATCATCGGCCAGGTTGCCCCCAGGTGCGCATACTCCTTAGCCTTGTACTGGTTGATTTGGAGGACATGGTGCGCTCCATGCGTCGCGATCAGGCCCCGAACGGTGTCTTTATGCAGGTAGGGATTGAGATGGCTAAGGAAATCGGCGATCTCGTCGGCATTGGACGCCAAGCGGGCGAGCGCGGCATCCTGCTGCCGTTTATCCCCTGCGACGGTGGCCTCCGAATAATCTCTAACTGCGCCAATGTTGATGTCCAGCAAGATATAGAGTTTCTCCGACGCGGCTTCACCGTAAAACGTCGTCATCGTACTTGCAATTTGTTTTGTATTGGCCGCGACTTCCTTCTCGGCGGCATCCCGTTCCTCCGGATCGTTCGTCGCGATGTTCGCTACAACGTGCCGAACCCAAAAGATGTGCCCGACCCAGAGATCGCGAAGGGTCTGCCTCATTTCCTCTACACGGGCTGGATTCGTATTCCCGACTGCTCGCGATTCGAAGCCACAGCCCGCCAGGCCAACGAAGGCGAGTGCCAACGCTGCCATAGACTGAAGTATCTTGTTCATAAAGCCCTCCATCGATATAAGGTTGAACGCTAGCTCTCCGATTCTGAAAGAGGGTGACTCTTTGTGGCTGTTCTGTCTTCCTCAAACTTCACGAGTATGAAGTCGTTCGCTCACGTCTTGGCCGTATCCTTTTCGACACGGCCCGCGGCGCTCATGCCCCACATGATCACCAGTACCATCCCCACAATGATTAGCGGAAAGTAGATTGCCAAAATTACGGTATCGCCCATGTTTGTACCCTTCCTTTCTTCTCGCTCATCCTCAAGCGAGGCTTGTTCCAAGTCGGTGTTGAATCCCGGTTGCTCGAAATCCACGAGATGGAATTCGAAATCCCCTGGGTTACACTGCGAATGTAACAACCTCAGATGAACGGATCGTGAACGGAAGATGAAGACTTCTTCATCATCCTGAAGCGTCTTGCGCACTGACACACGCGGCGTGGGATCGCATCCAGCGATCTGACTCGGCGCCCTGGGCAACAAGAAGACGATAAATGAGTGCTGGAGGTTGAAGTTTCTGAGGGCTAGGAGTCCGTGGAAAAACTATTGCGGCATGCTGGGAATTTAATGGTACGCAAAACTGGGCAAATAGGAGAACACAAGGCAGGATGCTCAAAAAGGCCGTACAGCAATGCCGCAGCGAGCGAAGAGGGGAGGAGGTACAAACCGCACTTAGTGTGTGCTGTTCGCCCCTAGAATGAATCTTGGCGAACGGATAAGCCCCTCCGGTACTTCCGACCTCCGAAACGCTCTCTTCAGCGTTGAGCCTCTGAGCGATGCGAGAACGCTGCTAGTAGGCTTTCAGCATCCTGCTAAACAGGAATCGTCTGGGGAGTGGGGACCGGCAAACGCAGGGTAAAAATCGAGCCCTTGTCGACTTGGCTTGTGACCGAAATTGTTCCGCCGTGGGCCTCCGCAATTTCCTTGACGATGGGCAGCCCAAGTCCGGTACCACCGGCATCCTTTGCCCGTGCCCAATCGGTCCGATAGAACCGCTCGAAGAGATGAGGAAGATGTTCCGGCTCGATCCCATGGCCCGTATCCTCGACGGCCACAGCAACCCCTTCCTCGACCGCCTGCAAACGGACGGTCACGGCTCCACCAGACGGTGTGTAGTGTAGAGCGTTGTCGAGAAGATTGATCAGCGCTTGCTTGAGCCACTGTGCATCGCCGAGGACGGGTGGGACCGATTGGGATTCAAACGACAATGTGATTCGGCGGTCATCGGCAAGCAGGGCCAGTTCATCCACCATATCTTGAATCATGGGTTCCAGGGCGAGTGGCACGAGGTGAACGGGAGGCTTGCCGCTCGTGAACTTCGCGAGGGTCAACAGGGAACGCGTCAGAGCGATAAGTCGTCCCACCTGCTCAAGATTGTTGATGAGGGCTTCGCGATATTCTTCAGAGGTCCTGGCTTTCAGGAGCGCGACCTCCAGGTTTCCCTGCAGGATGGTCAAGGGGGTTTTCATTTCGTGGGCGGCGATGTCGCAAAAACTCCGCTGAATTTCACCGCTCCGTTGGAACCGGTCCATCACGGAGTTGAATGCCTGGGTGAGTCGACGGAATTCCTGATAGGGTGAATCGAGAGTGAATCGTTTCCCCAGGTCAGCTTCGGACATCGTTTCGGCGCCAGTACTCAACGCCTCGATCGGAGTCAGCACTTTCTTGGCCAGCCACCCACTGCCTACCCAAGCGACGAGAAAGATGGTCCCGGATCCAGTGGTGAGTAAGATCACGAGGGCCTTGAGGGTTTCTCGGTAAAGGAGCATGGATGCTTCCGCATGCAGAACATACCGCACCTGACCCTGACGAGGGACAGGGAGGAACAGATGTCGAATGGGCGTGCCATCGGCCGACTCAACGGTTTCAAACACCGTGTTTCCCTGACGAACTCGTTCGAACACCGTATCATCTGGAACCGGATGCTGTGCGACCGCCCCGGGACCTTTCCAGACCACCCGACCATCCGGCGAGAAGACCAGAAGAGAATGGGTGACCTCCTGTAATTCATGCTGTTCTTTCTCGCTTCGGCTTACCTCGGCAGCGAGCCCAAAGTCCTCACCAGAACTCTCAATGACGTTGGGGTGCTGCTCAACGATCTTGGCCAGCGTCTCCGCCAACCCTAACAGCCGGCCATCCACAAAGCGGCGCAACAAGGCGTCGCCTCCGACGTAAATCAGAACAGAAAAAACCAGAAGGAGTCCTGCCATCAGAATGAGCACAGACTGACGGATCAAACTACGCAGAGACTTCATACGACCGATTCCGGCTCCTCCAGCATGTACCCGGCACCGCGTACCGTGGCAATCAGCGAGGGTGAAAACCCTCGGTCAATCTTCGCGCGCAGGGCCCGAATGTGGGCATCAACGATGTTCGTCATCGGGTCATAACTGATGTCCCACACGTGTTCAATGATCGCCGTTCGCGTCAACACCCGGTTCTTGTTTCGCAAGAGGAACTCAAGCAGGGCATACTCTTTATTGGTAAGCGGGATTTCTTGCCCCGCCCGCCAGACGCGGTGAGAAGCCGGATCCAGCTCCAGGTTTGCGGCTTTCAGATGGACCAATTGTTGCGGACCCCCTCGGCGCAGCAAGGCACGAATTCGAGCCAGCAGTTCTGCGAAGGCGAAAGGCTTTGGCAGAAATTGGTCCGCGCCGGTATCGAAACCGGACACCTTGGCCTCCACGGTGTTGCGCGCTGTCAACAGCAACACGGGAGTCACGTTTCCCTTGGCCCGGACACGGCGGCAGAGCGTGAGGCCATCGAGCTTGGGCAACATGATGTCGAGGATCAAGAGATCATAGGGATTCCCCAAAGCCAACTCCAGTCCTTTTTCGCCATCGGCTGCGAAGTCCACCGCGTACTGCTCTTCCTTCAACCCTTTGCGGATGAACTGAGCGAGGTCCAGATCGTCTTCAACCAGCAGTATTCGCATGATCTCCCTTGTTTCCAACTCCTGAGCGACCCTCAAGGACAGCGATCCGGCATCGACCGGGCGGATCCCTTGACCGACGCTATTATGACACCTCTCGACCAACTGTTCACTACACCGTGAGTCAGTTGAAATACCGTCGGATTCCTGGAAACAGTTTTGTGCGGCAGCCATTCTCATCCCTGATCTATCCATTGATCTATCCATTCAAGCTCCTCCGAAAAGAAGGCAAGCCGTTCGCTCACCGCAAATTTCGTTGAGGAATGGTCTCCTCAAAACCATCTCCATGGCCATTTTCGAGATTCCAAACATACAAAAGATTCGGCCGCTTGGACCGACGGAATGGTTACTTTCAGTGCGCCAGGGCGGCTTCAGGTCCAGTTCTCCGCAACCTTTTGTCGTCGTGGGCTAAGTGTAATGACGGAGCATGAACGGATTATGAAGCGACTGTGAAGAAGCTTTAATGGTTGGTTGTTGGGCAACCGTCAGTGAATTGCCCGACAGGCGGTCAACGTTTTCTAAGGCCTGCGAAGCCAGCCGCGAAGTGGAACGGGCGATGAAGGAAAGAAAGTGAGCAGCGAGGGAGTCTAGGATCGCCCTGTGCTCCCGGAGCGCGCGCCCTCGGAAGGGCCTCGCTCGACGGGCGCAGTTGGGCAATCTTAGGCCGCTTCGCTGCAAGAGGGGTGGGGTGGAGTCTGCTGTGCGGACGATCGGAATGTGCTCGTTCGATGCGCGCAGTGAAAGACAGTATGGTTGCATACAGGGAAGGAAGGCGTGGGCACATTGACAAAGACGTCTAGACGTCATATTCTCCGTCCATGTACAAACCGTCGGCTCAAACTAAGCGACGTCCCGGTGAAGTGAGGGACGCAATCCTTTCCGTGCTTACGGCCAGGCCTGCCGGTGCTACTCTTCACACGATTGAACAACACGTGGCCGACCTCATCGGCCACGCGGCGCGATCCAGTGTACGATCTTACCTACGACTGAACACACCATCGACATTCATGCGCACCGCCCGTGGTCATTACGGATTAAAAATGACCACGAGAGTGCGGGCCAGCAAGGCTGCTGAATCTCGCCTCGATTATTGGCGAAGTTTCACTTTCGGCAAGGCTCTCGTGCTTGAAGCCGACTGCTTGAACTGGTTGCGAGAGCAGGGACCCAATACCGTTCATGCTGTTGTCACCGATCCTCCTTACGGACTGTTCGAATACTCCTCCGAGCAACAGCAAAAGTTGCGGAATGGCAAAGGAGGCGTCTGGCGCATCCCCCCTTCTTTTGACGGAGTTCAGCGTGCCCCACTTCCCAGGTTCACGGTACTATCCCCGCAAGACCTTCGCGCTCTTGAATTATTCTTTCTCGAATGGGCAAAGGCGCTCATTCCTGTTTTGGTTCCGGGGGCGAACGTCGTCGTTGCGACAAACCCGTTGCTTTCTTACTTGGTTTCAGGTGCACTTGCGAAAGCTGGTCTAGACAGGCGGGGGGAAATCGTTCGCCTTGTCATGACCATGCGAGGGGGAGATAGACCGAAAGCGGCTCACGAGGAATTTCCAGATATCAGCGTAATGCCGCGCTCCATGTGGGAACCTTGGCTGCTCTTCCGTAAGCCCCTAGAGGGAAGAGTACAGGATAATTTACGCAAGTGGGGAACGGGAGGCTTTCGAAGACCCTCTTTGGAAAAACCCTTCGGAGATGTGATTCCGTCGGCACCCACGCATAAGTCCGAAAGGGCCCTGGCACCACATCCAAGCTTGAAGCCCCAACAGTTCATGCGCACGTTAGTTCGTGGCGTCCTTCCGCTTGGGCAGGGAGTGGTGCTCGACCCATTCTGCGGAACAGGGTCGACGCTTGCTGCGGCTGAATCGGTGGGGTATGAGAGTATCGGGATTGAAAAAGACCCGTATTACTTTGTAATGGCGAAAAAGGCCCTACCCAGGTTAGCCGTATTCAAGAGCGGCAGTAATCATCTATTGAGCTTGTAAACCCAACTCTTCCTCAACTTCTCTATGCCGTTCTTATGCAACGTGGCTGTACGGGTACCTAGTTCCCCCCGCTGATTCTTTCTAAAGTCGTCCTTCGTGACATGTCCAAGATAGATCTCCGTAACCGTCATGGGCGCTCTATCCCTAGCAGGCTCCGTAGAGTTATCCACGTCATAGACAAACACGCACATCCTTTGATCGCGTGCGCCGTGAGTGTCTACGGCACCACCAGCCTTCCGAGTTGCCTTGATTTCTACACCTTCCGATCCCGCCTTAACCTTGTTGTCCGGGTATATCCCGTTCACAACGAGATCTGGGTGACCGTTGTGGTAAAGGTTGACGGTCAGGCTCCTGGAATGTTTTGCCAGGCTTGCTGTGAGCATGTCCGACAAAACACCGGACATGATTGCTGGCCGTAACATATCGTCAAGTCGTTGAAGCCCTCGTTCGATAAGGCCAAGGTTCACGTCGTAGAAAAAATCGTAGACGTCCTGCATTGCCATTTCGAAATCCTTCGAGCGGAGTTCAAAAGGCAATTTGGCACTCCTATTAAAGCATTTGGTATTAACTTCGTTTTGTACTGGAGACATGTTTTTCCGTGACGGAGTCGCGTTTGGTGATTTGTCGATACTAAAGATGTCGGCACACCATAAGGGCTACGGTCTAGTGTCGCAACCCCAGTCGCGGTCTGTCACATACTCTAACTAGACGATGTTAAACAAGAAATGACTTCTTTGCCTCTCAGCGAAAATTTCTCTCTTGACTTAGTTCTAGCTAGAACTATTATATTGAGGCCAGCTTGAGCAAAGTGCTTGCAGGCTCTCACGATGCAATGAATCTCATACTGGCGCAGGGAAGTGGTCGGTTGATAAGGTGATTGCGAAGCGGATGCGCGCGTGATTTGCAAACGATGAATTTTACGGAACAGAGCATGGCCATGACACAGCCATTTCGATTGGTCGCGAACGATGAACACATGATCAACGGCGACGTCCCACATCATTCGGTGGCGACCGACAACGACCTGTTGGATGCCTATTCTCAGGCGGTGATCACCGCATCCGGAAAAGTCAGTCCAGCTGTCGTGAACATCGAAGTCCGTCATCGATCAGGGAGGTCGGCCGGGGATGCGAGGACTTCCCCGGGTGTCACCGGCAGTGGCTCCGGCTTCATTTTTACGCCGGACGGCTTTGCTCTCACGAACAGCCACGTCGTGCAAGGCGCGGAGCAGATCGATATCACCCTGTCGGATGGTCGTCGGCACTCCGCCCACCTCATTGGTGAAGATCCCGATACAGATCTGGCTGTGATTCGAGTCGAGGCGCCGCTGCTCAACCACACAGAGCTTGGTGACTCGCACAGGATCTGCGTGGGACAACTGGCCATCGCCGTCGGTAATCCCTATGGATTCCAGTGCACGGTTACAGCCGGAGTGATCAGCGCGCTCGGGCGCTCATTGCGTTCGACGTCCGGCCGATTGATCGACAACGTCATTCAGACGGATGCGGCGTTGAATCCTGGCAACTCGGGCGGGCCGCTCGTCAACTCGCGCGGCGAAGTCATCGGCGTCAACACAGCCATCATCCGATCGGCCCAAGGCATCTGCTTCGCCATCGGCATCAATACGGCCAAGTTCATCGCGGGCCGGCTGATCAAGGGCGGGAAAATCCGTCGCGGCTTCCTCGGGATCTCGGGCCAGAACGTGGAGCTGCCGCGGCGTGTCGTCCGTTTTCATGACCTGGATACTGAGAGCGGGATTCTCGTCGTGGCGGTCGAACCAGGCAGTCCCGCGCAGCGAGCGAGCCTTGCCGAAGGCGATGTGATCATTGGCTACGGCGACCAGATCGTTCGGGACATCGATGATCTGCACCGATTGTTGGTCGAGGAGAAGGTCGGCATCCCGATGACCTTGACATTTCTGCGACGCGGCGAGAGGAGGACGATCTCGGTGATCGCAGAGGAATCACGAATTCAGGATCAGAGGAGCGCCCCATAAGCAGGGCGATCACGAACCTAATGCCAGGTCGCCGAGACTGTACTTGGCGAGAGGCGGAGAAAGGGAGGCTCACAATGAGAGAAACGATGCCGGCAGCCAACGTGGAGAAGACGAATCAGGTGAAGGTCTATCAACCGGGATCTCAGCACGTCGTCGGTGACGGGTTTCACGTGCGGAATCTGTTTCCAAGCAACGACCTCGATCATGAGTTGAGCCCGTTTATCATGTTGGACTACGCGGGCCCAACGTTCTATCCGGCGACGGACACCCCACGAGGGGTCGGCGAACATCCGCACAGAGGCTTTGAAACTGTCACGATCGTCTATCAGGGCATCGTGGCGCATCGAGATTCAGCTGGGAATTCCGGCGTCATTGGTCCAGGCGATGTGCAATGGATGACAGCCGCGTCGGGCATCGTCCATGAAGAGATGCACGAACGCGAATGGGCGAAGCGCGGTGGGACGCTGCAGGCGATTCAGTTGTGGGTGAATTTGCCCAAATCGTCAAAGATGTCAGCGCCGGGATATCAAACCATTGAGAACGATCAGATTCCGGTCGTGCAGTTGGACGGGGGAGCCGGCTCGCTTCGTGTGATTGCCGGGTCGGTGGGAGGCGCAAAAGGCCCGGCCAGAACCTTCACGCCCATCGAATTGTACGATTTGCGCCTGCGCGCGGGGCATTCGATGCCGTTGCAGATCCCGAACGGCTACCACGTCGGTCTGTTGGTCCTCAGCGGTCAGGCGTCTGTCGAAGGATCGCACAGGTTATCGGAGGCCGAACTGGCTGTCTTTGACTCGACAGGAGGGCCGGTGACGATCGCTGCTGAGGATGATTCCACGATTCTGGTGATGGCGGGCGAAGCGATCAATGAACCGGTGGCTCGCTATGGGCCGTTCGTGATGAATACGAAAGCAGAATTGGTCCAAGCCGTGCACGATTATCAGGCAGGCAAAATGGGTCATTTGAGTTAAGTCGTTGCAGAAAGTAAAGAAAGACACGATGCAAATCGAAATTTACTCCGACGTGGTCTGTCCCTGGTGCTTCATCGGGAAGCGCCGATTGGAACAGTCGCTCGAGATTGCCGGGTACGTGCAACGGACGCATATTGTGTGGCGCCCGTTCCAGCTGAATCCGGCGATGTCGAAGTCCGGCATGGATCGACGCGTCTATCTCGAGGCGAAGTTCGGCGGCGCAGAGGGCCGGCGGGCGATCGAGGATCGGGTGGCAAAGGCCGGCTGGGCCGACGGGATTGATTTTGTTTTCGATCAGATCGAACGGACGCCGAATACCTTCGATGCCCATCGCCTCATCTGGTTCGCGGGGCAACAGGGCTGTCAGGATGAAGTAGTCGAGGCCCTCTTTCACTCGTACTTCACGAAGGGGCGCGAGATAGGGAATCTCGATTCGCTGGCTGAGATTGGGTCCGACTGTGGACTCAATCGTGAAGAGGTCAAGCAATTTTTGTCCAGTGACCGGGCGGTTCAAGAAGTCCGCGACGAAGAGGCGACCGGGCATCGGTTGGGCATTCGCGGGGTGCCCTATTTCGTCCTCAACGGCAGCATCTCGATCTCTGGCGCGCAGCCTCCCGATATCTTTGTGTCTGCCCTTCAGCAGGCCGAGGACACAGTCATGATGCGAAAGTCGGGGTCATAAATGGCAGTCCAAGTCTACGGTTGTAACCATATCGTCATTGAGGTCACCGATGCCAAGAAGGCGGTGAAATTCTATTCTGATGTCTTCGGCTTGAAGATGCTGCGCGGCGGCGAAGGCGCGGCTTGGTGCAAGCTGGGCGAGCATCAATTCATGGCGATTTTCGAAGTGGATACACTGCAACCGGATCGCACGAAGCATTTCGGTCTCATGGTTCGTGACGAGAAACAAATCAAAGAAGTGCGAAAGAAGCTCATCAACAAGTACAAACTCAAACCGGCGCCCGGCTTCCGTTGCGACTTCCGTGACCCCTGGGGAAATCGCGTTCAGGTCGGCGATCTCAGCGACGAATCGCTGGTCTGGCTGCTCCCCTACCAGGAGGTGCAGAAAACAGGAATCACATTCGCCAATAAACCAGGAAAGGACAAAAAGCGATGAGTACCATGAACCTCCAGCCACGATTGAACGATTTGTTCGGCCACATTCGACAGGGCAAAATCATCGAGGCGATGAATGAGTTTTACGACAAGGACACGGTGATGCAGGATAACGCCAATACACACACAAAGGGACTGGCCGCCAACA
>Ga0187894_10004953_pt1 | contig 13927 bp, 13 predicted proteins | sample GBC1701081metaG_FD_136650 | JGI IMG/M metagenome (GOLD analysis project Ga0187894, IMG submission 136650) | White microbial mat communities from a lava cave in the Kipuka Kanohina Cave System on the Island of Hawaii, USA - GBC170108-1 metaG ...
AGATACGCCTCAGTGTTTGAAATCTGATACGTAAAAAGCCAGTCGGTCAGGTCTTCATAACGCAGGAATTCGGGCAGCAGCGAAAGCGAGATCTGCTCGTCGCCGTAGTAGCCACCTTCGTAGTTAGAATTCTGCGAATACGAAACGGTATTCGTGGTCGTGACGGTGACATTTGTCGAGTTTGCCCATTCGGTGGCGGAACCATTCGAGTAAGATGGATTATTCGAGGCATTCGCGACTTCTTCCGAAGCTTTTTGAGCGTTTAGGGCTTCGACAGCACGCTGCATCGCGTTCTCGACAGCTTCATTTGTTGCCCGGTTCATATTCGAGTTCACGTTGTCTGTCGAAAAAGTCATATTTGCAACAGCATTCGTATTTTGCAGCGGGCGCTCTTTTTCCTTTTTCTTCGCTTCCTCTTCGAGCGTCTTGCTTTCAAACTTATCCATCAACCACGTGTAATCGATCACGTCCTGGCGGAAGTTTGAGGTGTGGCTGGACGAGAGTTTTTGGGCGAGCTCGCGGACGCGTTCTTCGGGGCGAAGGCGATATTTGATTAGGCCAAGAAGACGCTCGGCTGATTCGGAAAATTTGCCGCTCGATGATGAGAACTTGTTCAGATGCTGCTCGGCTTCAATGTAAAACTCTTTGGTTTTTTCCGTGTCCTTCGAAAGGCTCGCTTGGCGAATGAGCGTGCGGGCGACTAGATAATCGGCAGTTTCCTGCCACGGCGAATCGGTGTCGAGCGCAATTTCTGCAAACCGCTTTTTCGCGTCATCGTAATCGAGCGAGTAGAACGACGCAGCGGCGAGCTGATACGCGCGATCCTTCTGCAGCCATCCGGGGGCGCCGGGCTGCAAAACAGCCGGCTTTTGGTTTCCGCTCGAGCAGTTCGAGAAAACCGCGTCCTGAGCCCGGAGCCAACTCTTTACATCTTTGCTGTCTGAACCGTGCGACGAAATGCGCGACGAGAGAGTTTCGGCGGCAGTTTCAAAGGCATTTTTCGTGCAATTCGGAAAAAAATCGTAGCCGCCGTATTCGCGCTCGACATAAATCGACGGCGTTTTTTCTTCCCTTTTGACAACGTCTTTACGTTTTTCGACCCACGCCTTCACCGCCTCAGTCACTTCGGTATCGATAAAATCGCGGTTGTTAAAATCGGCGTTCCAAACCTCGATCATCGCGCTCTGCTCGTCCGAGTTAAAGCCGGAACCGTTTATCCAGCGATACGCCGCAAACAAAACTGAACGGTGAAACGTCGGTTTTACGATCCCGATTCGCCCAGCGGCATAGTCTTTATACGGATGCTCCGGCGCTGAGCGGACAGTGAAAATCGGCGAAACATACGCCGGCCCGCACGGAAGCGCATTTGTCAAAAACGCAAACGTCAGCACGAGCGAAACAAAAAAATGTGAAAGCAATTTCAGACGCCCTCCTCATCATGGCGGCGGAATCGCAGCATCGAGATTTGAAAACTAAACCTTTCGTTTGGATGATTTTCTCGTAGCCAACTCAATGTCGCTGACGATCTCGCGGTTGATCGAGTACCAATTTGGAATGCCGAGACGGCGGTTTTCTTCCTGGGCTTTGTGAACGCCGCGTCGGCGATTCGCTGGCGACGTACAATTTGTCGAAGCCTTTCCTCGCTTACGCAGGGTTCTATGATTTGATCCTTCCAATTCCTTGTCATCTTTCCAATTCCAACTCTACGAAACGAGCCGTGTTTCCAATATAATTTAGGTAGACGTTTTTGCAAACTAAAAATGAGATGGCGGTGGATAAAACGGATCGTTTTGGGATGCTCGATCTTGGTGTTTTGCGCTGCTTTCATTCCGTATGATTCGATGATAGCGCCGAAGTGGCAAATTCAGGTAAGCGATTTAAATGGTTCGCCGTGTGTTCACCAAAGAGTTACGCAGATGTGGGGTTACGAATCCCTTGAACTCCTAAAAGAACTACCGCACGGTGGGTACCGAGCAAGGTTCACAGATCAATACGGAAATGTTGAATTTCCTGAAAGAACAATTCGAGCCTCCTTGGCTTGGCGCGTCGTTGGTAATGTCTTAGGCGTTTTAGGGGCCTTTGTACATTTGTCCGGAGGTGGACCTGTTGCCTACATTGATGCGACAGGCATGCAGAACGCCGAGCATGGTTTCGGCATTAGTTACAAGAGTGGGCAGCGGCCGCCGAATCTTATCGTCGTAGACGAATGTTTTGACAGTTCAAGGGAACTGGAACCCGGGAAAGAACACGGATTCTAAGCAAATCAGACGCTCATTATTTCTTGTTCTTTATTTTTCGATAGCTCATCGATCTTTCCGATGAAATCGTTGGTGAGTTTCTGGACTTTTTCCAGGCCGCCGCGTTCGTCGTCTTCGGAGACCTCTTTGTCCTTGAGCATTTTTTTCAATGCATCGTTCGAGGCATGGCGCGAATTGCGGATGGCGATGCGGTGCTCTTCGGCGATCTCGTGGATCTGTTTGGCGAGATGCTTGCGGCGCTCTTCGTTGAGCGGCGGGATGGGCAGACGAATTATCTTGCCGTCGTTCGAGGGGTTGAGGCCGAGGTTGGCGGCGATGATTGCCTTCTCGACCGCATTGACCTGCGAGATGTCCCACGGCTGGACGGTCAGAAGCTGCGGCTCGGGCACGGCCACGGAAGCCATTTGGTTCAGCGGCGTCGGCGTGCCGTAATAATCGACCGAAACGGTGTCAAGCAAACCGACGGTGGCACGGCCCGTGCGGACGTTCGAAAGCTTGCGTTTAAAATCTTCCACGACCGCTTCCATTTTCGGCCTTGTGCTGTTCAGAACTGTTTCTACGCTCATATTTTTTGTAGAACGGACTTTATGTTTTTTGAAAACTCGATCCGATCATCATCTCTTCGCGGCTTTGCCGCTCTATGTGCGGAAAAGCTACGCTTTTCCGAAAGAATTTGATCCATGATTCGTGCGGCTTTGCCGCCGCTTTCCGAAAGTCAGGGGAAGACGGCGGCATAGCCGCGGAAATCTTTTCAGCACACCTTCCGGAAAAGCACAGCTTTTCCGCACATCGACGGGCACAGCCCGAAGAATTGACGGTCGTACTTTAGGCCGTCGTCGCCGTGTCGCCGACCGTTACCAGGGTGCCGATCGAGAGGTCGCCGTTGACGGCTTTGATGATGTTGCCGCTCTCTTTCATGTTAAAAACCATGATCGGCAGGTTGTTGTCCATGCAAAGCGAGATTGCCGACGCATCCATAACCTTTAATTGTTTTTCGAGAACTTCCTGATATGAAATCTTTTCGAAACGCGTCGCCGCGGGATTTTTCAACGGGTCGGCGGAATAAACGCCGTCAACTCTCGTTGCCTTAAAAATCACGTCAACGTCGAGCTCGCAGGCGCGCAGTGCGGCTGCCGAATCGGTCGTGAAATACGGATTGCCTGTTCCGGCTGCGAATATAACGACACGCTGTTTTTCAAGATGCCTGATCGCGCGGCGGCGGATGAACGGCTCGGCAAGCTGCGGAATATCTATGGCGGACATCACCCGTGTTTTTACGTCGAGCTTTTCAAGAGCGTCTTGCAGCACGACGGCGTTCATCACGGTCGCGAGCATTCCGATGTAGTCGGCCGCAGCGCGATCCATGTTGCCGGCGGATTTCGAAACCCCGCGAAAAATATTTCCGCCGCCGACAACGATCGCGACCTCGACGCCAAGGTCGTGCACGGCCTTGATCTCACGAGCCACCGACTCCGCCACGGCCGTATCAATGCCGTAGCTTTGCCCGCCCATCAGGGCCTCGCCGGAGAGCTTGAGGAGAATGCGTTTGTAACTCATAGTTCAAAGTTCAATGTTCAACGTTCAAGGTTCCGCAGAATGACTTTGAACCTGGAACTTTGAATTTTGAACTCGGTTTTAACCGACCATAGATGCCACTTCCGCGGCGAAATCGTCCGCCTTTTTCTCGATGCCTTCGCCCATTTTGAATCGCGTGAAGCGGCGGATGGTGATGTTTTCCTTGATAGAGCCGATCTTATCCGCGACAAGCTCGCCGACGGTTTTCGACGGGTCTTTAACGAACGGCTGATCGAGCAGAACATTTTCCTCGTAAAACTTATTCAGGCGGCCTTCGATGATCTTGCCGAGAACGTCCTCGGGTTTGTTCGCGTTTTTCGGATCGTTCTTAAGCTGCTCGCGCATTATTTCGCGTTCCTTGTCGAGCACGTCGGCCGAAACTTCTTCACGGCGCGCGTAGCGCGGGTCGGTCGCGGCTATGTGCATCGCGACGTCTTTGACAAGCTGCTGAAACTCTTCGCCGCGCGCGACGAAATCGCTTTCGCAGTTGATCTCGACGAGCACACCGACCTTGCCGCCCATGTGAATGTACGAGCCGACGGCACCTTCGGCCGTTACGCGGCCCGCTTTTTTTCCGGCGGTCGCCATTCCTTTTTTGCGCAAGATTTCCATCGCCGCGTTCTCGTCGCCGTTTGCCTCGACGAGCGCGTTCTTGCAATCCACCATCCCGGCCCCGCTTTTTTCGCGAAGCGATTTTACTGCACTCGCTGTAACTTCTGCCATATAAACTCCGGTAATAACTGCGTTCAGAGTGCAAGCTTTAGCTTGTCTTTAACTAAAGAGAAACATGCTAAAGCTTGCACTCTGAGCTTATAAAAAAGCGTAGCTGTTTGCCGGTTACGGAAAAAAGCCACGCTTAAGAAAAATCAAAAAACTTTTAGCTTGCGGCCGCTTCGTTGCTTTCTTCCGTTTGTGCGGCGTTCGCTTCGGCGACATCCTCGTCAGCCATCTTCGCGATCTCGGGCCGCACCTCAACATCCGTTGACGCACCTTCTTCTTCTTGATGAGCATATGTGCCGCCCGCCGGATCGGAGTGCGTCGCCTCGGCGGTTTCCCATGTTTGGTCGGCAACCTCGATGTCAGCTTCCGGTTCTTCCTCTTCGGTTTCATTCGCCGCGGCTTCGAGCTCCGCTTTTTCGTCCTCGCTCAGATATTGTTGCGGGATCGCGGTGAGCGAGCCGATCTCGGCCGGTGCTGCATCCTCATCGCCTTCAGCCGAAGTTTCGACGACGGCAACGCCGCCTTCGGTTCCGACCTGTTTGCCTTCGAGAATGGCGTCCGCAATACGCGAAGCAAAAAGCCTGATAGCGCGAAGAGCGTCATCATTTCCGGGAATCACCTGATCGATGCCTTCTGGCGAGCAGTTGGTATCGACGACCGCGACGATCGGGATGCCCAGACGGTTCGCTTCCTTAACGGCGATGTCTTCCTTGCGGACGTCTATGACGAACATCATGTCCGGCGGGCCGCCCATGTCCTTGATGCCGGCCAGATTTTTCATCAGGCCTTCATGCTCGCGGTCGAGTTTGAGACGCTCTTTTTTGGTGAGCATCTCCATCCGGCCGTCTTCGCGCATCGTCTCGATGTCTTTGAGCTTCTTGATCGATTTTTGGACCGTTTGATAGTTGGTCAAGAGGCCGCCGAGCCAGCGGTTGTTGACGTAGAATTGTCCGCAGCGTTCAGCTTCTTCCTTGATCGCGTCTTGTGCCTGTCGTTTCGTGCCGACAAACAGCACCTTTTGGTTGGGCCGCTCGGTGAGCGATTCCTGCACGTAATTCAGCGCGTCGCGGAAAAGCTTCTGCGTTTTTTGCAGGTCGATAATATAAATGCCGTTGCGTTCGCCAAAGATGTATTCCTTCATCTTCGGGTTCCAACGGCGGACCTGATGTCCAAAGTGAACTCCCGCTTCTAGGAGCTCTTTCATCGTAACTGTAGCCAAAATTTATTCTCCTTGGTTTATGTACTCAGCGAAATCGTTATTTAACCAAATGGATCTCGCTAATGGTTTCGGTTCAGAGTGCGAGCTTTAGCTCGTTGGTCGTCTTTTGTAATCAACGCAGTCACCAAACATAAGATCGAGTTGACCGCGAAAAACGACCGACGCGATAAATCGCGCACTCTGAACATTATCTCTTCGAAAACTGGAATCGCTTTCTCGCGCCTTTCTGGCCGTATTTCTTACGTTCCTTTTGGCGCGGGTCGCGGGTTACCAGTCCTGCTTTTTTCAAAGTCGGACGAAGGTCGGCGTTAAACTCCATTAACGCGCGCGTGATGCCGTGGCGGACAGCTCCGGCCTGGCCGGCTGTTCCACCGCCATCTACGTTCACGAGAATGTCGAATTTGCCGATCGTGTCCGTCAAGCTCAGCGGCTGACGAATGATCATTTGCAGCGCTTCGTTCGGGAAATACGAATTGAACTCGCGCTTGTTTACCGTGATGTTGCCCGAACCTGGACGCAGGTAAACGCGTGCGGTCGAAGTCTTTCTGCGGCCCGTGCCGTAATATTGGATATCTGCCATATGTCGTTAGTTCAATGTTCAAGGTTCAAAGTTCAAAGTTCAAAGTTGGCCCCAAGACTTGGAACCTTGAACTTTGAACCTTGAACTAAAGTTCGACCGCCTCCGGTTTCTGTGCTGCGTGGCGGTGGTTGCCATCGGCGTAAACTTTTAATTTCTTTGCCATCGCCTTGCCGAGTTTGGTTTTCGGGAGCATCCCGCGGACGGCGAGTTCGATCACCTTTTCGGGCTTTTTCTCGAACATTTCCTTAACGGTCGTTTCGCGCAGGCCGCCGGGATAAAGCGTGTGGCGGCGATAAACCTTCTGGTCGCTTTTCGAGCCTTTAAAAACCGCCTGCTTCGCGTTGATCACGACAACGTGATCGCCCATGTCCAGAAAAGGCGTCCACGCCGGATTGTTCTTGCCGGAGATCATGCGGGCAACTTCGGTCGCCAGCCGCCCGACCGTCTTGCCCTTCGCATCGACGACCAACCACTTTCGCTCAAGCGACAAACCCTTTCCACTCGGAAAATAAGTACTCATATTCAGCACACACTGATAGCTATTTTCGCAAAAAAGCGAACTGATAGACTATCGAATTGAAGGGTTTGGGTCAAGTTCGGAAGGCAGTGTAGTGGGACTAATGGGACGCTGGTTGGGCGGATCAAGCGGATTTCAACGGATTCAGAAGATTAGATTCAGATCCGCGATTATCCGCCCGATCCGTAGATCCGCGTTCTATTTCTCAAAACGTGCGGCGCTCATCGTGACTCCGATGATCGTCTTCGCATCCTCTATCTCGCCGTTGCGGATCATTTCGCGTAGATCGGTGAATGAGTGTCTTTCGATCGTGAGAATTTCGTCGTCTTCCAATCTCTGTTCCGTCTCTGTGAGCTGCGTAGCTAAAAAGACGTGCATCTTTTCGGTCAGGAAACCGGGCGAGACGTAAAATTCGCAAAGCTGTTCAACGCTTTCTGCCGTTACGCCAATCTCTTCTTCGAGCTCGCGGATCGCGCCGGCGCGCGGGTCTTCGCCTTCTTCAAGTGTGCCGGCCGCAAGCTCAAGAAGATACTTCCCAGCCGCATGACGATACTGCCGCACGAGCGCAACCGTGCCGTCTTCAAAAACCGGAAGAATCACGGCACTCCCGCGATGCACCACGATCTCACGCTTATATTCGACATCGCCATCACGAATTGCGTCGATGCGAATATCGAAAACTTTGCCGTTGTAGATTTTTTCAGAAGAGAGAATTTCCATCAGCAGCCCGTGGTGGCAAATTCCGCAGCCAATCCGACATGCTGACCCTTACCGGCTTTCGATGAAAGAAACAAGACACGCCAAGAGACGTTATCATGATAATAGAGCTCGGCGTAAAGGTCGGGCTTCCCATCACGATCTATGTCGCCCACCCAAAACAAGGTTCCGAGTTGTCCACTCCATTCAGGAGTATTTCGACCGGCATCTTCCCAAGTTCGAGTGGTATAAAGGATTTGCCGAGTTTCACCGTGCGAAAGTGCAAGTGCGAGGATTCGTTGGCCTTTTTTATTCTTCGCCTTTATTACCTTAAGTTGGTAGGCATGATTGTCCGTTGTCATGAACGTGTCTTGGTAGTCTTTGTCGAGATTTGTATATCCGCCATTATAGAGCGTTACATCTTGATCTTGAAGGTCATCGACATCGGCATCGGCTACTACTCCCCGATAGAAAGTCAAGACTTTTCCGGCTGTAACATCATTAGCGCCCTTAATTAAAAATAATGGTTTATTGGAGCCAACTACGTCAACAGATTTGCCAGTACGCTCACCATCCTTTTCGTCCCCGTCAACAACCGGGTCGTAAACGCGGGTGACACGAAGTTTTTCCTGACGAAGACAATACGACTCGCCATCTTTGAAAAGGCCGAGCCAAATTTCGCCATTTTTTGCAGGGACTTCATCGCCGTGATAGCCTTCGCCGATTTCAAATAGCTTCATTGCCGACTTACTTCGGATATTGTCCCGCCAGTTTTCTACCTCGTCAATCACCTCGATCTCATCAATCCCTGGATTAAGTGTGGGCGGAGCAGTTTCTACATCTTCGACGGTGTGCTGTTTCGGAGTCTCAACCGGCAGAAGTAAACGGATCTGGGATACTGGAGAAGTAATGATCGAGATCAGAAAAACTATCGCACTACCCACTAAGAAGGTCGCGACCGAAGCGAATGACCAAAATATCCAACGTTTCATAATTCTTCGCGAACCTCAACGAAGGGAAGTCTTGCACGAATTTACACGGCAATTGATATAATTGTGTTCCAGCCGTCAGCAGCCCTCCGGCCCGCCGAATGAAGCCAGCTTGACGAGTTTTCCGGGTTCGGCCTTGGATGAAACGTGCAGCATTATTCCTTGCGTGCCGTTTGTTATCAGGTCTAGCTTCCCATCGTGATCCAGGTCTCCGGCCCAGACGACATCGGTAAAGCTCTCGTCGGCCTCTCCGTGGTACTCGATGGCATCGATCACTTGATGCTTGTAGTCTTTTTCAAGTAACAGGACATCCAGCTTCCTTCCATCCGACGCTAGTCCCTTGGTGACGCGCACGGTGTAATAGTTCTTGCCGAGGGCAAAAGACCGCGTCTCTCGCTTCCAAAGTGAATATGCGATTGGCAAACCTCTTCCTTCTATTTCAGATTGGGCAGGTCGTAGATACAACGTATTTATTTCGCCATCTTTGAGAAAAAGAAGATCAGAGAAAATGAAGACCGACTTCCCAGGGCCGTTGAAGCTGATCGTCACAAGCGAATATTCAGCACCTTTTACTTTCTCCGAGGCAAACACGGCGGATGATCGGCGTAGATAATAACGACCATTCTGTTCGAACATCACAAACTTTCTTTCTCCACGTTTTAGGTCCGTGAAATAGCTTGAAACCCGAAGGGTTCCGGATTCGATAATGTTGTGAAAGTCAAAATCGGGTTCACGGTCGAGCTCGAGTTCAGCGTAATTGATGTCAACAATCTCGGCATTAAAGTCGTCCTCGGGCAATACAGGTTCCGGAAGCGATAATGGTGCTTGAGCAACAAGTGACTTCTCGGCGGCTTGAACAATCACGCGTTCGGCAGTAAATATCGGAGCGGTGAGCGTCAGGTAAGCGTATACAAAAAGTGTACCGACAAAAAAGGTCGTGACCGAGACGAATGGCCAAACAATCCAGCGTTTCATTTTAGCACCTCACGAAATATCGACAGGATTCTAGCATGGAATTAGACGCGGTTGGTGTAAAATTGTTCCCGACGTGTGGATCTGCGGTTCGCGCTTTGAGCTTTGCTCGTCTATTTGCGGAAAAGCTGTGCTTTTCCGGCAGAGCGACATCATAGGTCTCGCGGCTATGCCGCCGATGTTTGAGAATGGTTTTGCGGCAAACGGAGAGAGAACCACTCCGTCAGCCGAAGCGGCTGCCACCGCTCCTTCGTAAGGAGGGGAGCTTTTAAGATGACGAAATATCGCATAGGGTTAGGCGTTAGCGGCGGCATCGCGGCTTATAAGGCTGTGGAGGTGATGCGCGCGTTGCAGAAGGCTGGTTGCGAGGTGTCGGTGGCGATGACGCGCCATGCGACGGAGTTTGTGAAGCCGCTTACGTTTCGCGCCTTGACGGACAAACACGTTATCGTTGACGATTACGACCCGGCGAATCCCGATCCGATAGCTCATATCAATTTCTCGCAAGAGATCGATCTGCTGCTCGTCGTGCCTGCGACCGCGAACATCATTGCGAAATTTGCTAACGGCGTGGCGGACGATTTTCTTTCTTCTACTTATCTTGCATCGAACGCTCCTGTTCTCATCGCCCCGGCGATGAACACCACGATGTGGGAACAGCCGGCGACACAGCGAAACATCGAACAGCTAAAAGCGGACGGCGTGCATTTTGTCGAACCTATCGCCGGCGCGCTTGCGTGCAAGACGGTCGGGACGGGGAAGCTGGAGGATGTGGAGAACATAGTCAAGCAAGCGCTTGCGCTCCTAGTCCAAAGTCCAAAGTCCAAAATCCAACGTCAAGGCACGGCGACTTTGGACTTTAGACATTGGACTTTGGACTTGGAAGGCGAACGCCTTTTAATAACGGTTGGTGCCACGCGGGAGGCGATCGATCCGGTGCGGTTTATTTCGAATCATTCGTCGGGGAAGATGGGATTTGCTATTGCGAAGGCGGCGGCCTCACGCGGCGCGGACGTGATGGTTGTTTACGGAATTACAAAGATCGCGCCGCCCGTGGACGTAAAATCGATTCAGGCCGTGACGGCGAATGAGATGCATGCGGCCGTCATGCAAGAGTTATCGAACGCGACCGTTTTTATCGGCGCGGCGGCTGTTGCAGATTACGCTCCGGCCAGCGCGGCGGCGGAGAAGATAAAGAAGGACGGCCGAGAGACATTGACGCTCGAGCTTGCGAAAACGCCGGACATTTTGGCCGACGTCGCGAAAAACAAAAAAAGCGACCAGCTTGTTGTGGGATTCGCCGCAGAGACTAAGGACGTGATCGCCTACGCCCGCTCGAAAATGAAAAAGAAAAATCTCGATATGGTCGTGGCGAACGACATCACCAAAAAAGGCGCCGGTTTCGATACGGACACGAATATCGCGACGATAATTTCGACATCGGGCGAGATAGAACTGCCGCTAATGTCGAAACGCGAGATGGCTGGTAAGATTTTGGATGAAGTGGTGAAGTTGAGAAAAGGTTAAATCAGCGGGGGCAAGCCCGCCTTCCGGACTGCGTGTTGTTTGCTTGACTCCACAGATCGACAGGTCAACTCAATAAAACGCAGTCCGGAAGGCGGGCTTGCCCCCGCGCCCTTGAAGAAAAAATGTTGGAGAACGAGAAGAGTCAACTTATAGCCGACGTTGGAGAGCAAGTCCTGTTTTTGCAGGAGCTGGGCGTTGATGCGTTTGACGTCGATCTTTCTGAAAATATCAGTTCAGAGTTGAGAGTTGATAGTTCTGTGTTTCGCACGGTGGCGGCACCGGTGGTCCAGGAGACGTCAAAAAAAGAAATTGTAAGTAAGCCCAGAAGCTCGCGGCTTGCGGCGTTGCCTTCGTTGGTTAAGCGCGCCGCCTTGAGCTCGCCACCTGCGCCAGCCGCGCTGGCGCGCCCTGAGGCGCGCGCGCAAACGGACGAAAGAGGGCGTGCCGAAGAGCAGGCGTTGATCGATATCTCACCACAGCTTGCGCCGACAACAGACACGATCGAGACGATCCGGGCGGAGATTGGCGACTGCACGCGGTGCCCGCTTTACACGGGGCGCACGCAGATCGTGCATACGACGGGGAATTTTCGGGCGGACCTAATGTTTATCGGTGAGGCGCCGGGAGCGGACGAGGATGCAAAGGGTTTTCCATTCGTCGGGCGGGCCGGACAGCTTCTGACGAAGATAATCGAGAGCATCGGCTACAAACGCGCGGACGTGGCGATTGGCAACATCAACCGCTGTCGTCCGCCCGGCAACCGCGCTCCGTCGCTGGACGAGGCGCACATCTGCAAGCCGTTTCTACTGCGCGAGATCGCGGTAATCCGGCCGAAAGTGATCGTCGTGCTCGGCAATACGGCACTGCACAATCTGCTCGACACGAAGGTCGGGATCACGAAAGCGCGTGGAACGTTTCAGGACTACTTCGGCGTGAAAGTGATGCCGACATTTCATCCCGCATACCTGCTTCGCGACCCGCACAAGAAGCGCGAGGTTTGGGAAGACATGAAAAAGGTGCGGGACTATCTGGCAGAAGGCTGACCGTTAGGGAGGCCTTTGTTCCCGATGCGAATAAAGCCCTCCCTCACGGTCAGGCTTCTGCTGGCATTTCGCCTAAACGTAATTTACACTACAATTTGAAACCAAATTTAGGTTACCGTCGAATGCATGGGTAAATCCGCCGCGTTTTTGCAAAAGACCATGCTTTATAACGAAGCCCCCGCACAAGGTCGAACCGCTGAAGCTGACTTTTTTGCCGAAGGAATCGAGGCTTGCCGACTGATCACGAAATGCTACGGCACGAGCTTTTATTTCGCCACGCAATTTTTCCCGAAAGAGATGCGCGAAGGCATCTACGCCGCCTATGCCTTCGCGCGCATACCGGACGAGATCGTCGACGAGCCTCACCTGACCGACCGCGACGAGGCGCTGGAAAAGCTTACAGATTGGACGAATAGTTGGCGCGCGGCGACCGCGGCGGGCGAAAGCAGCGACGCGGTGATCAACGCGATCGTCAAGACATTCGAAAAATACGAAATTCCGATCGAAGACTGCGAAGCCTTTTTGCGTTCGATGTCCATGGACGTGGAAAAATCGACATACGCCAACTACGCCGAACTCGAAGATTACATGTACGGCTCGGCGGGCGTGATCGGGCTGATGGTGACGCGTGTGGTCGGATACTCAAGCGACGACGCTTTCGAACATGCGAAGAAGCTCGGTTACGCATTTCAGCTTACCAATTTTCTGCGAGACATCTGTGAAGACCACGACGATCTCGGCCGCATTTACATGCCGCAAGACGAGATGAAGCATTTCGGGTTGACCAACCGCGATCTTTGCTACCACGTCCGCGATGACCGTTTCGTCAAGTTCATGAAGTTTCAAATTGCCCGCAACCGAAAAATTTACCGCGAGGCTCTTCCGGGCATCAGACTGCTGAATTGGCAGGGACGTCTGGCAGTGCGTGTTTCGTATGTTCTTTATAAAGCGATTTTGGGTGAGATCGAGCGGGCCGATTATAATGTCTTCGCGGGCCGCGTCCGCACCAATCGGCAACAGAAAATCTACCTTTCCCTAAAAGCTCTTGCGGGCGTCTATGAATAAACGTGTCGTGGTGATCGGTGCCGGTATCGGCGGCCTCGGGACGGCTGGGCTATTCGCAAAAAAAGGTTACGACGTAACGGTGCTCGAAAAAAACGCGACGCTCGGGGGCCGCGCGAACATATTCGAAGCGGACGGATTTCGCTTCGACATGGGACCGTCGTGGTACCTTGCTCCTGATCTGTTCGAGCATTACTTTGATCTGTTAGGAGAAAAAGTTTTCGATCATCTCGAACTTGTTCGCCTCGCGCCTTCTTACCGGATCTTTTTTCACAACGATCCCGTCCCGCTCGACATTCATTCCGACATCGCGGTCGACGCCGAAACTTTCGAGCGAATCGAGCCCGGTTCCGCCGAGAAGCTGCGTGCTTACCTGAAGCAGTCCGAATACCAATACGGCATCGCGACGCAGCATTTCATGTATAAGAATTACGACACGGTTTTCGATTTCTTCAACCGCCGCGTGATGACTGAGGGGCAAAAGCTTTCCGTGTTTTCAAAGATGCACACGTTCGTCGCGAGATTTTTCAAGTCGCGCAAGCTGCAGCAGGTGATGGAGTACACGATGGTGTTTTTGGGAACCTCGCCGTACGAAGCCCCGGCGCTCTACAACCTGATGTCGCACATGGATTTCAACCAGGGCGTTTTTTATCCGCGTGGCGGCTTTTATGAGTTGATTAAGGCGTTAGCCCGCGTGGCGGAAAAGAACGGGACGTTGCTGCGGACCGATTCGCCGGTGGCGGAGATCATTGTCGAGAACGGCGTGACG